>Ga0315327_10002152_pt1 | contig 10411 bp, 9 predicted proteins | sample M110032315metaG_FD_203460 | JGI IMG/M metagenome (GOLD analysis project Ga0315327, IMG submission 203460) | Ammonia-oxidizing marine archaeal communities from Monterey Bay, California, United States - M1 100m 32315 | ecosystem: Environmental > Aquatic > Marine > Coastal | place: USA: California... | reverse complement strand
ACTCGAAGGAAGGCAAAGCGAAAGAAGCCGAAGAAGGATATTGATGAAAAGGCGCTCAACGATGACCTCGTCAAAGGTTTCATCGACGAAGAAGATGAATGATTACCAAGCCATCTGTAACTTATCGGTCGAGCCGCAAGCCTCCATAAGAAACGCATCGAGACCGGCTAAATCCTCAGCATCCATTCGATTGATAACCTCACCAAAATATCGTTCTAGCCTTTCAATAGATTGAGATGTCTTCTCTCTACTAATATTGATGACTTCTTGTCTAATCGCGGAATTATTTTCAAATGATTCCAATTGCTCAAGCAATACGGCATGGGCTTGTTTAACAATTGATAGAGGTGAATCTCTTCTGGTAGCAAAAACACCGAAAACCATGGGGTGGCCAGTGAGATTCTTCCATTCTGCACCAAGGTCCATTTTCACGAGACTTGGGTTTTCAGTTGCCGCTTCCAGCGAACGGTCGCCGATTAGAAGACATGCATCGCATGTATTCAACATAGTTTGGAGGTCTGGCCCCATCTCATGATATTCAGGTGTGAATTCTTTTGATTTCATTAGGTGTTTGAGCAAGGTTACCGAAGTCGTCGAATCGGTTGGCAGTGCTATAGTTTTGATAGACGACAAACTCTTGTGCGAAAATAGTAAAACGCTACCCACCTCTCCTTTGCTCGATATAGCGAGATCGGGAACAAGTGCTAATTCATCACAATGGCGGGCATAATCAGCGGCTGGAATTGGAGCGATAATGCAATCTCGTCGTAAGAGATGTCCTGTAAGCCAAGAGGGAGGAGCAGGAATGACTGACCAACTATTGTCCAATCCGTGAAATAGAGGCTCACAATTGATGAATGCAACTCTTCCAATTGTTCTCTCCCAGGACATTCAATCACCTACTGAGCCATTGTAAGGCTACGTTTCTGTTGTACTGGAGGAATGTCAAATCTTTGAAATTTGGTATAGGTAGTATTGCGCATTACCGGCATGCAACCGGAATCAATGATCAGTTTTGCTAGCGCAATATTGTCGTGTTCTAGATCGGCCTTTGAGCCAGCTAGATGCATGATTGACTCCTTTTCAACCGTGCCATCGATATCATCTGCACCACATTGTAATGCCAATTCTGCTAATGATTCACCGATATTCATTCGGTAAGCCTTGATATGAGGGATATTATCTAAAAAGAGCCGAGATATAGCAATCATTCGTAGAATTTCTACTCCACTGGATAGTTGGGCCTCTGGCAGTCTTGAATCATCGGGTAGGAAGGGATAGGGTACAAAGCACTGGAAACCGCCAGTCAACTCTTGTTGTTCTCTGATTCTGATTAGATGCTTCAGTCTATGCTCAATTGTCTCAATTGTTCCAAATAGCATGGTGCAATTGGTAGGCATTCCAATACGGTGAGCCGTACCATGAATATCGAGATACTCTTGAGATGATTCTTTTCCTTTGCAAATAATCTCTCGTATTTCATCATCGAGAATTTCAGCCCCGCCTCCAGGAAGCGAACCCAATCCTGAATCCTTTAGCTTACTCAAACAATCGTCAATCGAGATGTCTGAGAGTTGCGCAATATGCTTGATCTCTACTGCTGTAAGGGCCTTTATGTGAATGTGGGGAAATTCAGAACTAACTCTGGTAAATAATTCACAATAATGCTCGACATTCCAATCCGGATGTAAGCCCCCAACAGAATGAACTTCGTCCACCCTGTCAGAATATTTTCTCAAATCTTCAATATATGCGTCAACGGATAATGCATATGCATCATCAGCCTTGCGTCCACGCCTAAATGCACAGAATTTGCATGCTAAGGTGCATATATTTGTTTGATTAATATGAACGTTAACATTGAAGAATGCCTGTTCGTCAAATCTTGATTCCTTTACCAGTTTAGCGAGTTTGAATACTTCATCAATATCCTGATGTTCAAAGAGAAGAATCCCTTCTTCCATCGTAAGCGAGACTCCATTGGTAATATTTGTGACAATACCCAGTAATTCATCCGACCAAGAGTGCCTTCCAAGAGAGATAGGCAACCTATCTCTCCAGGCGGGGTGAGAACCAGCCATCGAAAGTTCCGACCGCCAGTTGTCTGCCATCATTTTGGGGGGCGGGCCTCGGATTCTTCAATCTGTGCTATCATCTACGACCGACATTCACACTAAATATTCCACTTGTAACCAACAATTTGCGGAATTCCTCGATAAAGAATACAGTACTTGCAACGGCAATAATTACGCCCCAATCTTTCAATTCCAGAGGGGTAGTTGATAGCAATTCACCGATTGCGAAATTGGTTAGTGGTATGGTGACATCTGCACATTGAACCACGAATAATAGCAAACTCATGGAGAAGAATATTGCAAGGTATATCGCTCTATTTGAGAATATACCGAGCTTGAAAACGCTATCCCTACCACTTCTACAATTCATTACATTGAATAATTGGTACACGATGAATACCGAGAAACACATGGTCATTGCCTTTACATTTACATCAACATCTGAACCACCCGCTAGATAGTATACGAGTAGGGTCCCGGTAACCATTACTGCACCGAGGTAGAAAATCAGTAAGATGTCTATTAAATTCGGCAATGATTCATTTACAGGACGAGGGGGTCTATCCATCACATCGTTATGCTTCTTTTCTACGCCAAGGGCCACTGCTGGAGGTCCATCCATGAGGATGTTGATCACCAGTATTTGTGTGGCCGTGAGGGGGAGATTCCAATCAAAAACCAATGTTGCCAAAATCAGTAGTGCCACAGCTGCAACATTGGTCGAAACTTGGTACCTAACGAAATTGCGAATATTCGCATAGATTTTACGCCCTTCTTCCACCGCGTGCACAATATTAGCAAAATTATCGTCTTGTAATACCATATCAGAGGCATCTTTGGCAACATCCGTTCCTGAAATACCCATAGAAATTCCAATATTAGCGCGCGAGAGCGCCGGGGCATCATTTACTCCATCTCCAGTCATTGCAACAACTTCACCTTCATCTTGAAGAGCAGTAACAATTCTCATTTTTTGATCTGGAGTAACTCTACTAAAAATAGCGGTCGATAAGGAAATATCACGAAGTGCATCATCGCCAAGATCTCTTAATTTATCCCCAGAAATAGCCTCAATATGTGGTTTAGTTATGTTTAGATCTTCTCCGATTGCTTGTGCGGTAATCTGTTGGTCACCAGTAATCATTTTTACACTAATTCCTGCCTTTTGACATTGTGCAATCGCATCGTACACTTCGAATCGCGGCGGATCGATTATTCCAACCATGCCAAGGAAAATGAAGTCATTTTCCATGAGTGTCATATCCGTGAAGTCCTCACCATCCTTGACTTTCCTAGCACATAGAGCAATCACTCTCATCGCTTTGCTTGCCATTTCACGATTCGCAACTACCGCTTCATCAATATCACCATCCTCAATAGGAACAATTTCTCCATCGGAAATTTTCCAATTTACAAGACTCTTGTACCCACCTGCACCACCTTTGGAGAATATCCAATTTTCACCTTCGTAATCATGGATTACAGACATACGCTTCCTTTCGGTATCAAAGAAGAATTCGTGTATTCGCTGATGGCGCTGTGCGAATTTGGCCACATTTCCATTGAACTTGTATCCTAGGACCGCACATGCACTATCAGTTGGGTCACCAATAGCTGACCATTGTCCATCTGTTAGTGCAATCTGAGAATTATGACAAAGTGATAATGTTGCAGCAGCTAGACGGAATCCAAGATTTTGTTGCATCGCGCCCATTTCATCTTCATCTAACTCCTTGCCCTCAAATGAGAGATTGCCTTCTGGAGTGAAACCCTCTCCAGTGACATCATAGACGATTTGTGGCATCATCAATCTCTTTGCAGTCATCTGGTTTTTGGTTAGAGTCCCAGTCTTGTCAGTGCAGATTACAGTGGTAGATCCAAGAGTTTCAACCGCTTTCATCCTTCGAATAATAGCCCCATGGCGCGCCATATTGCGCATGCCAATTGCCAATGTAGTAACCAAAATTATTGGCAAACCTTCTGGTACAATCGCCACGAAAATAGCGATGGCGATAATGAATTGGTCAACCGCAACTTCCCACATGTCAACACCAGTGCCAATATTGAGTACCAATTCAATCGATACCAATAGTACTGCAACAATTAGGGCGATGAATCCAAGGAATTTACCTAAGGACTCTAACTTCAGTTCCAGCGGCGTCTTTGGGGAAGAAGCGCCTGCAATATCACTGGCAATTCTGCCCAACTCTGTACCCATTCCAGTTGAAGTTACAATTCCGACAGAGCGACCTGTTGCTATTGTAGTACCCATGAATAGCATATTAGACATATCAGCGAGTAAAGTCTCACTAGCTAGCGCATCACAAGTGACCTTTGTAGGCATTGATTCACCTGTTAATGCGGATTCATCTACTTTGCATTGCCACGATTCAGTAACACGGATATCGGCAGGAACTTTCAGTCCTTCTTCCAATTTGACGATATCTCCTGGGACCAAATCTGAAGTAGGGATTTCCATTTCCAATCCATCACGGCAAACTACGCATTGTGATACAGCCATTTTCTTCAAGGCACCCATTGCCTGCTCGGCTTGATTCTCTTGCCAGTATCCGAAGAATGCATTTGCTGATAGAACAATAAAGATGAAAATCGCATCCCCTGGTTCATTGGGATGGATTGCTAGAGCCACTAAAGCTGCGCCGATTAGAAGATAATTTAGCGGATCGTGGAATTGTGCGAGAAAACGCAAAAAAGCAGACACCTTAGGTGGTTCACTCAACCTATTTGGCCCATACTCCTCTAGCCTTGACTTTGCATTTACTGAAGTGAGTCCTCCAAGAGGTGTGTCCAATTCCATGAGAACATCTTCAATTTCTCGAACATGCCACTCATCTCTTGACATAAAAGAACCTCATAGAGCATACGCTCTTGGTTTGGGGTATCACTCATGCTTATTATCATCCGGGTGGGTATTCCTCGTCGTGACTCCGATGAATTCACAAGCCTGATACAACTCCCACGTACATGGCATCCACCGGTGAGCCTTGGATTTCTGCTGACAGAGATGTCGCAGAATTAACCGTAAGGGCAATTCTCATCGGAATTGTTCTCGGTGCGGTAATGACCGCTGCCAATGCCTATCTTGGCCTATATGTCGGAATGACAGTTTCAGCATCAATACCTGCAGCGGTAATGAGCATGCTGATCCTACAATCCTTCGGAATGATGGGTTATGAAAAAGCAACGATTCTAGAAAACAATTCAGTCCAAACTATGGCAAGCGCTGGAGAAAGCCTTGCTGCTGGAGTAATTTTTACAGTTCCAGCATTATTGGTCATGGGGATTTGGACCGAGATTAACTGGTTTGATACAATGATTATCGCCATTCTTGGTGGTTTACTTGGAACGATGTTTACAATTGCTCTTAGGAGATTATTCATCGTTGAAGAGGCATTGCCATATCCTGAAGGTGTAGCATGTAGAGAAGTTCTCGTAGCGGGTGAGCAAGGCGGAACTGGCTTAATCGCAATCGTATATGCTCTTCTTATTGGAGCAACTTACGGATGGATGGTCAAGGCCTTCAAAATCACTCATGGCCATGTTGAAGGTGCTGTAGAAGCATTTGGAACTAGGCTATATGCAGGTGGAGAACTTTCTCTTGCATTACTCTCAGTAGGATATATTGTAGGTTTACGAATTGCTTCATACATCTTCCTTGGCGGCATCATTGGATTCGCGATTTTGGTCCCCATTTATGGGCTGATTAACGGCTGGCCAGGTACAGGAGACATGGTTAACGATTTCAAGATCTTATGGGGAGAACAAATCAGGTATGTTGGCGTAGGTGCAATGGTCGTAGGTGGCGTATACACTCTCTGGAGTATGCGTAGTACGATTAGTGAAGGACTTGGAAAGGCATTCAAGACCGACAAGTCGGAAACCGAAGAATTATTGCGAACAGAGAAGGATTTGCCACTGGACAAAGTTCTCATCGTCTGTGGTATTCTTGTTGTTCTAACTCTCTTCTTTTATTGGTACGCCACTGGGAATCTTGTAATGGCAATTGCTGGTGCATTATTCTTAGCAGTCGTCTCATTCTTCTTTGCGGCAGTCGCTGGATATATCGCGGGGGTTGTAGGCTCATCAAATTCACCAGTCTCAGGTATGACCATTGCTACCTTGCTATTCACAATTGGACTCGTTTGGATTGTTGGTGGCTTATTGATGGGCATGGAGGAGCGCGATATGATGATTGCAACAATGTTCATCGCTGCTATTGTTGCAACATCTGCTGCCATTGCTGGTGATGTAATGCAGGACCTGAAAACTGGTCATATGGTTGGCGCCACACCTTGGCGTCAACAAATCGCTGAGATTATCGGTGTAATTGTGGGTGCATTAGTTATTGGTCCAATTCTTTCAATTCTCCATGAAGCGTTTCAAATTTCACAAACTGCATGCGCTGCAACTAATTCCAGAATTATTGCGAGCGGAACAGGGGGCGACCTCTACAACTGTAACGATGCTCTATTTGCACCTCAAGCTGAACTAATTGGCGCTGTTGTCAATGGTGCATTCACTGGAGACCTAAACCTCCAAATGGTGCTCCTAGGTGCAGTAATCGCTGTAATTCTAGTACGCCTAAAGATGCCTGTAATGAGTGTCGCAATTGGAATATATTTGCCACTCTATCTTTCCGTACCAATTATTGGTGGCGGAATAATTTCCCACGTACTACTTTCAGGTGCTCGACTGAGAATTGATGGTACACTCGAAGGCGAACCTTCGCCCGAAGCAAAGAATGCAGTCCAAGAAGTGCAGGACCGCGGGGTATTGATAGGTGCGGGATTCATTGCTGGAGAGTCACTGATGGGAGTCTTGTTGGCCATATTTATCGTCGCTGGGTTAGATCCTTCCAAACTTGTTGGAGGCACACTTGGTAGCACGATGTCACTCTTGTTCTTTGGATGGTTTGTTGCGGTATTCATAGTTCTCGCCTCAAGAGCTCTACCGCGCAAAGGAAACCTCCTAAACGACTTCATCAATGTACTCAGTGATGCGTTGACTAGACTGAAAGGCGTATTCACTCCACCTCAAACTTGAACAAAACGATGAAAGGCCATAGTCGGAGGGAACAAACCCGGTAGGGGTTTCTTTGTCCGAAATGAGTATTGATGAACTTGAGGACATGGCACGTAGGTGTCGTGTAGAAATCTGCCGAATGACACATCGTGCCCAAGCGGGACATCCAGGAGGTTCACTCTCTGAAATAGATATCCTAAGCGCACTATACGGACGCCGCCTGCGAGTTAATCCCAACGAGCCTAATTGGCCAGATCGGGACCGTTTTATTCTATCAAAAGGACATGCATCACCCGGTATGTATGCGTTACTTGCTGAGATGGGCTTTATTTCGCACGCTGATTTAGAATCCTATCGTGTTCTTGGAGGAGTTTGCCAAGGCCATGTTGACATGAAGTGGTGCCCTGGCGTTGATTTCAGTGCAGGCTCCCTTGGAATGGGACTTTCATTTGGAATGGGTTGTGCTATTGCAGCCCGAATTGAAGGTAGCCAAAGGAATGCATATGTTATGCTAGGAGATGGTGAATTACAGGAAGGAAGTATCTGGGAGGCTGCAATGGGAGCGGCTCACCACGAACTGGGCAATCTCAAGGTATTCGTCGATAGAAATCGAATTCAGAATGATGATTTCTGTGAAGTTCAGATGCGAATGTTCGATATTCCAGCAAAGTGGAGTGCTTTCGGCTGGGCTGTAAAAGAAATAGATGGACACAATATGTCTGAGATTGTCGGCGCTATCGAGTGGATGGACACAATCACTGACCGACCTGCGGTTGTTGTTGCAAATACTGTGAAAGGCAAGGGTGTTTCATTCATGGAAAACAATCCTGCATTCCACGGGGCTGCGCCTTCTGATGAGCAATTAGCTCAAGCATTATCCGAATTGGGGGTGACTGCATGACCCGTATGGCTGCTACAAGAGATGGCTATGGTCAGGCATTATTGGATATCGCAGATGATGATAGAGTAGTAGTTCTAGAGGCTGACCTCGGGAAGTCTACCAAATCCCTACATTTCAGGAAAGCATACCCTGAGCGAACAGTTTCGTGTGGAATTAGTGAACAAAACATGCTTCTTGTTGGCGCCGGACTCGCTTCCAGTGGATTTATTCCATTTGCGAGTACCTTTGCAATATTTACAGAGCGTGCCTTCGAACAAATGCGAAATGGAGTGGCTCGTCCAAACCTAGCCGTACATCTTTGTGGCTCGCATGGCGGCACCCACACTGGAACCGATGGTTCATCTGCGCAATCGATCGAGGACCTTGCGATTTATCGAACTCTACCAAATGTCGTTGTCATGCATCCCTGTGATGTTGTTTCTACACGGGAACTTACCAAGCAACTCCCAGCGTTAGGAGGGCCTTCTTACATGCGTACTGCGCGCAATAAAACTCCTGTTCTCTACGATGGTAGAGAATCAGAAATCCAAATCGGCAAAGGAATTACCTTGCGCGATGGTACAGATGTTGCGATTATTGCATGTGGAGTATTGGTGAGTGAATCTCTAGCAGCAGCTGATGCACTTGCTGCAGAAGGAATTTCAGCCAGTGTAGTTGATATGCATACTATCAAACCTCTCGATGGCGCACTTGTAGATTCACAGGCAGCGACATGTGGTGCTATTGTTACTGCCGAAGACCATTCTATTATCGGTGGACTTGGAGGCGCTGTTGCTGAACACCTAATGTCTACAACACCCGTGCCATTGGAGAGAGTTGGAGTTCCAGATCGGTTTGGAGAATCTGGACAGGCCGATGAAATGTTGGAATTGATGGGAATCAATGCCCGTCACATTGTGGCTGCAGCAAAGAGGGCAATTCTGCGGAAGGATTGAAGCACCCCCTATGCCCGCCAAGTAACATGGAGTTCTTTCTGGACACCGCCGATGTTGACGAAATTAGAGAAATTGCCGCCTGGGGAATCCTCGACGGCGTTACCACAAATCCTAGCCTAATCAAAAAGAGCGGGCGGGATTTCAAAACAGTAGTAGCAGAAATTGCTGAGATATGTTCTGGGCCAATTTCTGCAGAGGTCACAGCTCTTGATACCGCAGGTATGGTTGAGCAAGGAAAGGCATTGAAGGCTGATCTCCCAGACAATGTAATCATCAAGATTCCTTGTACTGCTGAAGGTCTGGCTGCAACCAAAATTCTTACGGCTGCTGGAATAAATACAAATGTCACTCTCGTATTTTCTGCATCTCAGGCCTTGATGGCCGCTAAGGCTGGAGCAACTTATGTTTCTCCGTTCATAGGTCGCATAGATGATACTGGGTCCGATGGTATGGCATTGATTGCGGAAATTATGGCTACATGGGATAATTACGGCGTCACTACAAAAGTTCTAGCGGCTTCCATCCGCCACCCGACTCACGTTCTTGCATGTATGCAACTCGGAGCACATACAGTTACTATGCCTACTAAGATTTTCAAGCAACTAATCAGCCACCCGCTCACTGATAAGGGCCTTGATGGCTTCATGAGAGATTGGGCTGAGGTCGAAGCGGCTGGAAATGCTTGAAACCATACTATTGATAGGTAAGCCCCGCGGAAGCCTCTTCTGGAGGAGATGGTGATGCCGGCCAGAGATGACAAGGTAAAGCGTCTACTTGATGGCGATATTGATGAGGCAGAAATTGCTTCAGATCCAATGCTATCCAGCCTTGCTGAACGTATTTTTGGTCTTTCAATTGAGCCGATTACCCCCGTTAAGCCAAGTGCTGCTACAGGATTGCCCGAATTAGCTGGTGCCGATGGCGCAAAACCTAGTTTGATGAACATGGTAGAGGTTATTCCTGGTTCTACCCCTTTGCCCCTTCCCTCTCTATCGCAAATCCCAGATAGTCAACCCAGTTCGAAAGGCGGAAGAGGTAAACTCAAACTCTTCAGTTTTGCCTCACTAGTAATTTCAATAGCAAATATTTTCGGAGTATTCGGAATGCTATTTGGAAATATGTGCGCTACTGACAAATGCGTCGATGGTATGACTAGAATAAATTGGGCATCGATTTGGGAATTGGATAATCACCTTGGTTGGTCTCATGCATTCCCAACAATGGGCATCCCTGATTATATTGCGGTTGTCGCAAGTGCCCTGCTATTCATCATCGCGTTGCGTAGATGAGTCGGCATCTTGATGAACAGCCTCCAATGGAGGCTCGATACATGGCAGGCGGGAAAGCCAAGCGCGGGATTCCATCCAAGATGGATGATTTCAACGCGTGGTACCCATTTATTGTCGAAGCAGCCGAACTTGTGGATAAGAGATACCCAATCAAAGGAATGGATGTAT
>Ga0315327_10002150_pt1 | contig 10413 bp, 10 predicted proteins | sample M110032315metaG_FD_203460 | JGI IMG/M metagenome (GOLD analysis project Ga0315327, IMG submission 203460) | Ammonia-oxidizing marine archaeal communities from Monterey Bay, California, United States - M1 100m 32315 | ecosystem: Environmental > Aquatic > Marine > Coastal | place: USA: California... | reverse complement strand
CTACCTGTAACACGCAAAAACGAGTAGAAAAACTCCTAGTGGTATGCACCAAAAAGTAAACCAGTGGAATCGCCCTTTTTCCAGTACTACTAACAATGCCCGTAACGCTGCGTAACCGACTACCGCTGAAACAGCAATTCCAAGTCCTAGAACATTCCAAGCGATATCGGTCGTTTCGATGATTTCAGAGTTCAGAAGTTGTTTGCCTAGCATGACGACCACCGCCCCAGCTATTACCGGAATCGACATTAAGAATGAAAATTGGGCTGCTTGTTGGCCAGGTAATCCAATCCGCCGCGCTGTGACAATCGTCAAGCCACTGCGACTTAACCCTGGCACAATCGAAATCGCTTGAGCAATTCCCATCCAGAAAGCTTGTTGATTTGACAAGGCATCAATTTTTACGGTTTCCTCTCCGTTGGCACGATTCGGCTCGCCTATCCACAATACAAACCCAGTGACAATTAACATCGCACCAGTGATGCGAGGATCTGTTAACAGTACATCCAAGCCGCTGATCACAATCAGCAATCCCACACAAGCTGCTGGAAGGGTAGCGATCACGAGCGGGATAACAAGACCTCGGCGGCGACCACATAGCTCGACAATTGACTTCCAAAATACCAACAAGACAGCTAGTAATGTGCCGGCATGCAATGCGACGGTTGTTTCAGTCATGGTTGCGGCAGCCGCTGGATCGGGTATGAGAAATGTATCCAGAGCGATGAGATGCCCTGAAGAACTCACGGGCAAAAATTCAGTTAAGCCTTGTACGATCGCTTGGATGATTATTTTCATCGTTTCCATTTACTACCGCTCTCGTTTCCAGCGACGCGCATATCGCCCCGCAAAAAAACTTTGCGTGACAAACATCAAAACGGTGAGCATAAACCACATAGCTTGCTTACCCGATGGAGTTTCTTCTAAATCCAACTGCAAGTATGAAATGATCTCGTTCGTCGACTCGGCTAAGACCCGTATAGCAAACAGCCCCGCATACACTCCGACAAACAACAGATTTGTAATGGTCACAGCCCAGAGAGTCGACCAGTCGACATAGAGGACCAAAATCACCGCTAAACCTAACTGGATTACCGTTATCAACAGCATTAAGTAAACCCAGCGGTGCTGCTGAATCGACTCACTTGTCGGTACCGCGTCTAGTAAGTATCCGATGGCGGGTAGGGCGGCGACGATGGCAACGGCTAATAAGCTCAACGCCAAAAGTCGCACATGCCGAACTCGGTCCTTACTCCAAGTTGTCGGTGCAAAACGGCTTGTCGCAGATGTTTGATTCATAGCCGTTAATATATCACAAATTTGCAGATTCGCATTTGTGATGATAATGAATCTAACTAGGTCATGAGATTCAATTCCGATGAACCTTTGTCAAAAGCGTTATGATATATGCAACAAACATAATGGCCACAGCACGCACAATCGTGGCCCATTTTACGAGACACCTTAACGATGTAAGAAAGGTTCCCTGTGGACGCATATTTAACAACAATGCAGGTTCTTGGTCTGGCAATCGGTGGAATGTGCCACTCGCTGTTAGGCAGTATCAAAGTGCCACTCGCGAAAAAGTTGAACATCAAAGAAGACAAGGTGGGCGCACTAGTCAGCGCTTTTGGATTCACGATGATTCCCATGGCATTCGCGGCCGGGATTATGGCTGATGAGATTGGTCGAGATTTAGTCTTGGGCATTGCCTTAGGAATTATGATTTGTAGTGTATTGGTACTCGCCAACGCAAAGACTTACACCGCGGCAGTCATCGCGGTTTTGTTACTTGGAACTGGTTGGTCAGCGTTGGTTAATGTACTCAACGCACTTCAAGGCCCAGCATTCTTGCCATTCTTCGGTAAAGATACCCCGCTTTCGTCAGCGATGAACTTGGGTGATTTTGTTTTTGGGGCAGGTGCTTTTGTCATGCCGATCGCTACCGCTTTTCTACTTGTTAAAGTCGGTTTGAAGAAAACATTCAGCTGGTTTGCCGTCTTGATGGCGATTTCGCTTGTGTTTGTATTTTTTGTAAACTGGGAGCTGCTAAAACCAGATACAACGAAAGTGATCGATGATTGGTTAAGGGTGTTGTTAACCGATTCAGTCGTTCTTATTTGTTGCATTGCATTTTTCTTTCATGTTCCCACCGAAGCGTGTGTGGCGTTATGGGCCACGACTCTCATGAAAGATCGCGGAGTAACGGACGGAAAAGCATCTACACTATTGTCCGTGTTTTGGTTGGTCTTTACTGTTTCACGGCTAGTTGCCGCACTGCTAATGCCGGCTGGCATGGATCATACGATTTTGATTATTTTGGCAGTAACTTGTACGACTGCCACTCTGGGACTCGCTCTTAGCCGCTCCCAACAAATCACCGTGGGTTGGATTATATTGTTAGGTGCGATTATGGGTCCCATTTTCCCTATTCTGATTGCTCAGCTACTTGGGCATGTAGGGGAAAATATAGACGAACAATTAATTGGCCGAGCCATTGGCTTGTTCTTCTGTATTGGTGGCATCGGTTGGGCTCTCATGCCCTTGATTGCAGGTAAAGTTGCTGCGAAAACATCTATTCAAAAAGCATTTTTCTTGATCGCCGCTGGCGCCGCTTGCTTATCGGTACTGACAATTGTATTGAGCAAACAGGCGATTTGAATATTCGTACTGCTCTAAGAATTTACGCCCAGCCCTGCCGTGAAAGATCGTGTTCACAACACGCCACTTGGGTCGTGCGGTATACTGAATATCCTTATTAACCACCTCTTTTTATCAGAAATTCAGCCCGTGAAAGAACTACTGGTCTTGTTAGCAGCAATAGTGACTTGGACATCCTCTGCTACTGCAGCACCTGATGCCGCTGAAGTGCTGGCTGCACCGACTAAAATTGGAACTCAAGGATTGGTTTCCGGCAAATTCATCTACCCGCTGGAAGGTCGACAAACACCGGAATGCCATGCTTCGACGATTGTCAGCACTCCCACAGGACTCGTTGCAGCGTGGTTTGGTGGTAAGCATGAAAAAAACCCCGATGTGGGAATTTGGGTTTCTCGATTTGAAGACGATCAATGGACTCGACCTCGTGAAGTCGTCAATGGCGTACAATCCGAACAATTAAGACACCCCTGCTGGAACCCCGTTTTATTTCAACCCGCGACAGGGCCGTTGCTATTGTTTTATAAAGTTGGACCAACTCCAAGTACTTGGTGGGGCATGCTGGTGACGTCCAATGATGGTGGAAAATCCTGGACGAAACCGACTAAACTCGGTAAAGATCCAGCGATTGGCCATATCGTGGGGCCCGTCAAAAATAAACCGATTGAACTTTCAGATGGTTCGATTCTGTGCCCGTCGAGCAGCGAGCATAACAACTGGCGTGTTCATTTTGAATTAACCAAGGACCAAGGTAAAACATGGGAAATCATTGGCCCTATTCACGACGGCAAGAAGTTCAATGCGATTCAACCTAGTATCCTCACTTATCAAAACGGTTCGATGCAAGTAATGTGTCGTACGCAGGAAGGCGTGATTGCGGAAAGCTGGTCCACCAACGGCGGAAAGACTTGGTCCCAACCAGCCGCCACTCAACTCCCCAACCCCAATTCCGGAACTGACGCAATCACCCTTGCCGACGGCCGGCAGCTGCTTGTCTATAACCACACCATTCGCCGCGGAGAGTTCCCGGCTGGTCGTAATATGCTAAATGTCGCCATTTCCATAGATGGTAAGACATGGCACCCGGTGCTAACACTCGAACGTGATAAAGGTGAGTATTCCTATCCAGCTGTTATCCAGGCTGCTGACGGTACGATCCACGTCGCCTACACTTGGCGCCGCCAAACAGTGAAACACGTTGTCATCAACCCGAAAAAACTCTAAACCTATCGAGTGAGATACTCACCAATTATCAACAGGATATAGTATTATGCGTCAAATAATTTGTATACTTGCTGCTCTAGCAACACTTGCACCCACGCCCGTTGCGGCAGAAGTTTCGGTATCAAACTTATTCACGGATCACATGGTCCTTCAACGTGACGTCCCTGTTGTCATTTGGGGACAAGCATCTGCCGCGGAGCAAGTATCTATCGTGCTTGCTGATAATACGGCAACAATTAAAGCAGATGATGATGGTCGTTGGCAGGTCAAACTCCCAGCACTGAAAGTCGGTAGCGGCCCACATCAATTGGTTATTGAAGGCAGCAACCGAATTGAAATTAACGATATTCTCATCGGTGAGGTCTGGGTTTGCTCGGGTCAATCCAATATGGCGTTTGCAGTTAGCGCTGCAAATGACCCAGATCTGGAATTACTATCTGCAAATTTTCCCAACATCCGCATTATCTCTGTTCCCCAGATTGGTAGTCAAACGCCCTTGGATAACTTTCAGGGAAAGTGGGAAATGGTCACCCCTGAGACGGTTAAGAGCTTTTCCGCGGTGGGATATTTCTTTGGTCGACAGCTACATCAAACTTTAAATGTTCCCATCGGTCTGATCGACACAGCATGGGGAGGCTCGGCCTGTGAAGCTTGGGTTCCCCGTGAGGTTCTGGAGGAAGCGGGAGATTATCAGGAGTTGCTTGCAAAATGGGATGACGCCGCCAAGGCGTATGACCCCGCCGCAGTCGCTCAGCGATATGAGCGGCAACTTGCGGCCTGGAAACTTGCTATGGCAAAGGCGTTGCAAGACAAGAAACCCGTGCCTCGTCGCCCTCGCCTGCCCCGCAATATTCTCACCGGCCAGCACCGCCCCGCAAATCTATTTAATGGTGTTTTAAATCCTATCGTCGGATATGGGATTCGTGGTGCCATCTGGTATCAAGGCGAACATAATTCGGGGCGTGCATACCAATATCGGGATCTATTTCCATTGATGATTGATACTTGGAGAAAAAGATGGAATCAGGGCGACTTTAGCTTCTACTGGGTATCTTTGGCTGATTTTCAGGATGAAGTGGCTGAACCGGTAGGTAGCAGTTGGGCCGAACTACGCGAAGCTCAGACCATGGTGATGAGTAAGTTGCCCAATACGGGCGAGGCTATCATCACTGACTTGGGTGAATCTCATGATATCCACCCGCGTAATAAACAGGATGTGGCTAAACGTCTGGCACGCTGGGCACTTGCAAAAGACTATGGAATCGAACTCGTTTACCGCAGCCCTCTCTATAAATCTTACGAAACAAAAGGGAATCGCATTGTTGTTACGTTTGACCATGTGGGCGGGGGGCTTGATACATTTGATGTACGAGAGGTTCGCGGATTCGCAATCGCTGGTGAAGATAAGAAGTTTGTGAATGCTTCAGCTCGAATTGTTGGTAAGAATCAAGTTGAGGTTTGGAGTGATACCATTACCGCTCCAGTTTCTGTGCGATACGCTTGGGCACAAAACCCAATTTGTAATTTGCAAAACAAAGAGCATTTACCTGTCACACCCTTTCGTACAGACAGTTGGGATGGAATCACAAAAGGAGTGGTGAAATAAATGTATCGCGAACGTTATACACCGTGGTTTACTTGGCTTTTAATAGTTGTCGTGCTCTGTACGATTGTTGGCATGCTGCCATTCATAAGTGGATTTCTCAGCGCAACAGATTCTGGTGGAGCAGATTTTTCAGATGATGAGCGGACGGGATATATTATTGGCATTTCGGTTACAGGATTTGTCACAGTTTTAATGGGTTTTTTAGCAATGGCGTTCGGCCGGTATTTTATTGACGTGGATCGGGGAACGATCCGTTTCGGTTACTTATGGTGGAATGTCAGTACGACTATTGAGCAAATTGAGAGTGTTGTCGTTGACGAAGCAAAGTTTAGCGAGTTTTTGGGGATGGGGTGGAGAATTAGTATTACGACTAAACGAATTGGATACGTTGTGAGTTTTGGTAAAGCTGTTGAAATTAAGATTCGTAATGGCAAAACATATTTGATTTCCTGCAGAGACCCTGAGGCCTGTGTAAAAGCGATAGAATCTTAACTCAAAAAAGTGGTCTGATTCTTTGGAAAAGACAGCGGCGAACAATATGAAACTTGCATCCGTTTTGACTCCACTGTCAGATGAAAATCTAACATTAGCCGCTCAAACCGGCGTGGAAACGATTACGATACGCTATCAAGGCCCTCAGAAATCTGCTTGGGAGCCGACACTAGAGCGGATACGGTCTTTTGGATTGCAGCCAGCGGCTGTAGAAGACGCCATCGCCATGGAAAATATTATCTGTGGCCGCGAGGGTCGTGATACAGAAATCGCTGGCATAATTTCGTTGCTGCAAATCATGGCTGATCTCGAAATCCCGGTACTATGTTACAACTTTATGGCGGGCACCGATTGGGTGCGGACTCGCGTAGATGTTCCTGAACGTGGCGGTGCCGTTGTAACACAATTTAATCTTGCTGAAATTGATCAAGCGAAATCACTCGACGATGCCTCGCGATCGCTTGAAAATGATATTCTAACGGCAGACGCTTTATGGGAAAATCTCACGTACTTTCTGCAACAGATCATTCCCCATGCCGAGCGTTTAGGAATTGATTTAGCGATGCACCCCGATGATCCACCCTTGGATTCGTTTCTTGGCCGCAGCCGCATTATGAATAGTATCGCGGGCTTTCAACGTTTGGTTGGCTTGGTCGATAGTCCCCGCAATGGAATTTGCTTTTGCCAAGGATCGTTTGTGGAGATGGGAGCAGCGATTCCTGAGACAATTTACCTTCTCGGCGATCACATACGCTATGTACACTTTCGTGATGTTCGCGGAACGCATGATAATTTCACAGAGACGTTTCACGATAATGGACCGACGGATATGGCGGCTGCAATGCGTGCGTATAAAGAGATTGGGTTTAGTGGTTCGATTCGCCCAGATCATGTTCCTCAGCTCTGTGGTGAAGATGATGGTGAACCAGGTTACACACAACTCGGGCGATTACACGCCTACGGTTATATGCGTGGATTGATGGATGCAGTATAGACTGGACATTGGATAACAATGGTACAGTTAGATTTGTAATTTTTAGTTTGGATATTCAAAATGAGTCAACCGGAAACGATCACCTTGGACATGATGCGGCAATCGCTTTACTCAGCGGTGGTTTGTGATGCTCTCGATGGATTGGGTTTTACGAATCAATCTCCCAGAACGCAACTTTTGTCATTGACTGTAGACGAAGTACTTGTTGGCAGGTGCCGGACCACAAGCTGGGAAGACATCGATTTTGAAGATTCTGCTCCCTATGAACTAGAATTACAGGCTGTCGACAGTTGTGAACCAGATGATGTGTTGATTTGCGCCGCAAACGGCAGTATGCGTTCGGGGATCTGGGGTGAACTACTTTCTACAGCAGCTAAAAATCGAGGCTGTGTCGGTGCGATTGTCGATGGCGCTGTTCGAGATATTACCAAAATGAAAGCAATGGGCTTCACGGTGTTTGCCAAGGCTCGCTGCATTTATGATAGCCTCAATCGGCAACGTGTTATCGCCGTGGATGAACCCGTGAAAATCGACGACGTGATTTTTCGGTCGGGCGATTTAGTCTTGGCAGATCAAGATGGTATTGTTGTCGTTCCCCAGGAAATTGAAGAACAGGCAATGCATAACGCTTGGCAAAAAGTCCACGATGAAAATATCACTCGCGATGCAATCATCGATGGGATGTTGGCTACTGACGCCTACCGTAAGTACGGAGTTCTATAGGGTACATCAGGATGGCAAAAAAACGAATTGGTCTTATTGGCTTTCTGCACGAATCGAATACGTTCATCTCTGAACTGACAACTTATGAGCATTTTCATAGTGATTATTTGCTCGAAGGAGATGCTTTTATTGAAAGGATGTCAGGTACGCATCACGAAACAGCAGGCTTCATCTCACGGTTAGAAGCAGCTACGGACGAATTTGAAATCGTGCCACTTTTGTTTGCTCGAGCAATGCCCTACGGTACGATTTGTGCATCAGCCTATGAGAAGATTACCAGCCGAATGATTGAATTATTGAAGGCTGCATTGCCGCTTGATGGGTTGTTACTAGCACCACACGGCGCAACCGTCTCACAAGATTATCGCGACGCAGATGGACACTGGATGAGTTTGGTGCGAAATGTTGTTGGCAGTGACATTCCGATAGTCGCCACGTTGGATCCACATGGCAATTTATCGAATAAGATGGCAACGGCTTGTAATGCCTTGGTCGCTTACCGTAGCAATCCGCATTTAGATCAGTTCCAAGTGGGTGTGGAAGCAGCGAACCTGCTGATTGACACATTGCACGGCGATATCCAACCGACGATGGCGGTTGCTACTCCGGCAATAGCAATTAATATCCAAAAACAAGAATCAACTGCGCCACCATGCTTGCCACTTTACCAGAAGGCAGATGCGCAACTCGCAGTGGAGGGAGTCTTGTCAAATAGCATCATGCTCGGGTTTCCTTATGCAGATGTAGCTGAAATGGGGTCCGCGTTTATTGTCGTGACCAACAACGACTTGGACTTAGCAGAGCGATGTGCCACAGAACTCGCCGATTTCCTGGACACATATCGCGATGGCTTTAAAGCAGACTTAGAACCGCTGGAGGTAACACTTGAGAAATCTGCTCAACTCGAAGGCCCCATTTGCTTATTGGATATGGGTGATAATACTGGCGGCGGTTCACCGGCCGATAGTACTATCTTATTGCACGCTTGTGACAAGATAGGCTTGCACAATATGTTCGTTTGTATCTATGACCCAGCGGTTGCGGTGCAAGCGTCCGAGTGTGGCATCGGTGACATTTTGAGCGTGTCGGTTGGTGGTAAAACGGACGATGATCATGGCGAACCGTGGTGTGGTGACGTCAAGTTAATGGGGTTATATGATGGTAAGTTCCACGAACCTCAACCTCGGCACGGCGGTGCGACGCATTGTGATCAAGGTGCGACGGCAGTTTTACGACACGAATCTGGGATTACTATCATGGTGACGAGCCGTCGACAACCTCCTTTTAGTTTAAAGCAACTAACCACGTTCGACGTTGATCCCGCGGATTTTCATATTTTGATAGCCAAAGGGGTCAACGCACCGATTGCAGCTTATGAGCCTGTTTGTGCGCATCTATTACGTGTTAATACAGCGGGATCTACAACGGCTGATATGGATCAGCTTAATTATCAACACCGTCGACGACCGCTGTTTCCATTTGAAGACAATACGGACCGGTGAGCCACGATGGAGTTGACTTGAACATAATGGAATCTCAGTCCGCTTGTGATTTACTGTTGCATGTCCAACAGTGGTTTGATGGTTACCAATTACACAACTCACCGTTGCAGTTGGCGATCAACGAGGGCACTCTTGTGGATTGCGGACCGGAATTGAATTGGCACGCAAGGCGGTTAATCGAATCGGATGGCATACTGTTACCCGCTGTAACCGACTTGCATACACATCCAGACCATTATGCCAGCCGATTTGGTAGCGACCCTGACCAGAATTCACTGTATACAGGTGTCAATCAAGTTGTATCTCAAGGTGATGCCGGCGCGTTAGGCGCCAAGGACTTCGTAAATCGAGTTATCAATCCCTGCCAAACCGACGTCAAATTGGCAATCAATATCTCTAAATATGGTGAAAGTCGTAGTACTGCATCGATTTCATCGACTGAGGATATCGATCTAGATCTGTGTATCGCTGCGGGGCACCAATTCGCCACGCAGATTGTGGCCGTGAGCGTAAACGTCAGTCGTAACAGTTGCCCGCAGGTAGATCCCAAAAAGGTTTTAAAACTCGCGGTTCGCGCCGCGGAGGAATTGGAATTGCCAATTCTCTACGGCATGCGCAGGAATGCGGATTGGCCGATTGGGGAACAACTGCGTTTACTACGTCCCGGTGATATTGTGACCTATTGCTTTCGCCCTGCCCCTCAGTCAATTGTTGATGCTACTGGTGTTTTGCTGGAGATTTGTAACGCGCGGAGTCGTGGCATTGTGTTTGATGTTGGCCACGGCTGCCAGTCGTTCAATTTTGATGTCGCCGAAATTGCAATGCAATCCGGTTTTATGCCGGACACGATTTCGACGGATTTACAGCGGGGACATATTGGAATGCAACCGCCCCATACATTAGCATTAGTTGCGAGTAAGATGATGGCAATTGGCATGCCATTACATATGGTTTTGCGGGCGATCACGACCCGTCCGCTCGAAGTTCTGGGGTTGGGTAATGACCACGGTTTCCGCACGGGAATACCGGCAAGTTTCCAGATTGTCAGTTTGTCTGATGACAATCAAGTTTTGACAGATTGTCTCGGTAATCAGCGAACCGGAAAATTAATAACATCCGAAGTAGTAATTCAAAAAGGTAAGCAAATACGATGAGTTTATTCTCGGTCACTTCATGTGACAGCGACGCTGCCGGCCCGCGTTTAGTAATTACAG
>Ga0315327_10002147_pt1 | contig 10416 bp, 6 predicted proteins | sample M110032315metaG_FD_203460 | JGI IMG/M metagenome (GOLD analysis project Ga0315327, IMG submission 203460) | Ammonia-oxidizing marine archaeal communities from Monterey Bay, California, United States - M1 100m 32315 | ecosystem: Environmental > Aquatic > Marine > Coastal | place: USA: California... | reverse complement strand
CCGACCGGGCCTGCATGGGACCCGCTCCCCTGCCTCGCCGAGCTGTCAGCCGCCGGACCCGTGGTCGTGTTCCCCCTGCTGCACGGCCCCCTGGGAGAGGACGGCACGGTCCAGGGCCTGCTCGAGTTGGCCGACGTGCCCTATGTGGGTGCCGGCGTGCTGGGCTCGTCGCTGGCGATGGACAAATTGGTCACCAAGGAAGTACTGGCCCAGCACGGCCTGCCCCAGGCCCGCTACCGGGGCCTCCACGCCGACGACCTCGGCGCCCCGGGCACCGACACCCTTGCCGCCCTGCTCGACTCCCTGCTCAGCGACCTGGGCCCGACGGTGTTCGTGAAGCCCGCCAACCTGGGATCCTCGATCGGGGTGTCGAAGGCCACCGATGCCGCCACCCTCGAGGTGGCCCTGAATGCCGCTGCCGCCTACGACGAGTGGATCATCGTCGAGGAGGCGATCACCGGCCGCGAGATCGAACTGGCGGTGTTGGGCGACCGGGTGCCGCAGGTATCGGGGCCCGGCGAAATCCGTCCCGGCGCCGATTTCTACGACTACGCCGACAAATACGAGACCGACGCCGCCGAGTTGCTCGACGATCCAGACCTCGAACCAGAGACAGTCGTCCTGTTCCAGGAACTGGCCGCACGGGCGTTCCTGGCCCTGCGCTGCTCCGGGATGGCCCGGGTCGATTTCTTCCTCGCCGACGACGGCCGGGGCCCGGTGCTCAACGAGGTCAACACGATCCCGGGCTTCACGCCCATCTCGATGTATCCACGGCTCTGGCAGAAGGCGGGCCTGACCTACCCGGCACTCGTCGACCGCCTGGTCGACCTCGCCGTCGAACGCCACGCCCGCCGCCGCCGCAACACCCGCCGCTGAGGAACCCCGCCCCGCCTCAGCGCTGGGGGTCGAGGGAGGCGCGCAGGAACCGCAGCAGTTCGCGGCGACGGGTCGCCACGGTGCGCATCGTCGGCTCGAGGCCGGCGGCGCGCAGCACCTCGATCTCGGTCGCCAGGCCCACCACCGTCGAGTAGGCGCTGATCAGCACCAGTTGGGCGTCGGTACGTCGCATCCTGCCGGCGTCCATCTCCCGCTCCATCCAGGCCTGCGCCCGATCCATCAGCGGCCCCATGGCGCCCTTGAGTCGGGGTGCCGCCGGTGAGCCGGGTCGCGACACCTCGCGCAGAAGGCCCATCAGCAGCGGCTGCTCGAGTGCCACCCGGAAGACGGAGCGCACCAGCGCCTCCACCCGTTCCCAGTCGGTGGCCTCGCCGTCGAGCACCTCGAGCAGGGCGGCGTTCAGGTCGGCGGCGCTGCGATCCACGACTGCACCGAGCAGGCCCCGCTTGCTGACGAAGTGGTAGAGGATCGTCTGCTTGCGGATGCCGAGGCCGTTGGCCAGGTCATCGAGCGACGTGCCGTCGTAGCCGATCGTGCCGAATGACGAGAGGGCGGCGTCGAGGATGCGCTCCCGGGTCTCTGCGCCCCTGCCCGAGGACCGGGTGACCCCGCGCACCGTGTCGCGCACCGTGTCCCGGATCGTCGTCGCCTCAGGCATGCCTGCACATTACTACTTATCCTGACCATCTGGTAAGTACCCTGACCATCTGGTAGAAAGAGGGCCATGATCGCCGAATCGCTATCCAGACGCCGCATCGCCATCACCGGAAGCACTGGCTTCCTCGGCACCGCCCTCGTCGAACGACTCCTCCGCACCGTCCCTGACTGCGAGCTCGTCCTCATCGTCCGGCCCGGGCGTCGAGGCGCCGAACGGCGCGTCAGCCGTGACATCCTCCACAACGACGCCTTCGACCGCCTCCGCGCCGAACTCGGCAAGGACGCCTTCGAGGAGATGACCGCCCGGAGAATCACCGCAGTCGCCGGCGACGTCACCAACAACGGCCTCGGCCTCGACGAAGAGGGCCGCTCCGCCCTCGCCACCTGCGACCTCTTCATCCACTCGGCGGCGGTCGTCAGCTTCGACTCGCCACTCGACCAGGCCGTCGAGATCAACCTGCTCGGCTCCGTCCGCGTCGTCGAGACCCTCCAGAGCCTCGGCGTCGTCCCCCACCTCGTCGCCGTCTCGACCTGCTACGTGGCCGGAAGCCGCCGGGGCGCCGCACCTGAGGAGCCCGTCAACCAGGGCCCCTTCTTCGTCGACGTCGACTGGCGTTCCGAGGTCGACAGCGCCAGACGCATTCGAGCAGAGACCGAGAACGCCAGCCGCTCCCCCGAGAAGTTGGCGGAATTCCGAGAGGCCGCCCACAAGGAACTCGGCGCCGCCGGCACCCCCGCCCTGGCCGCCAAGACCGAACAGCTCCGCACCCGCTGGGTGGAGGACCGCATGGCGGAGGCCGGCCGCTCCCGGGCCTCCTCGCTGGGCTTCCCCGACGCCTACGCCTACACGAAGGCCCTCGGCGAGGTCGCCCTGACCGAATCGTCAGGCGACGTTCCCGTCAGCATCGTGCGCCCCTCAATCATCGAGTCGTCCTTCGCCGAGCCCGTGCCGGGCTGGATCCGCGGCTTCCGAATGGCCGAGCCGGTCATCATCTCGTACGCCCGCGGCCTCCTCAAGGAGTTCCCGGGCGTACCCGAGGGCACCGTCGACGTCATCCCGGTCGACTTCGTCGTCGCCGCCATCTGCGCCGTCGCCGCCCGCGGCCCCGACCCAGACGCACCCCCTGGTGGCGACATCGTCCAGGTCGCCTCGGGTGCGGAGAACCCCCTCCGCTACGGAAAGCTCGTCGACCTGGTGCGGGAGTGGTTCACCGAACACCCCATCTACGACGAACACGGCCAGCCCATCTCCGTGCCCCAGTGGTCGTTCCCCGGCCGGGGAAGGGTCAAGCAGCAACTCGAACGGGCCGGCTCCATGCTCGACCGGGCACACAAGGCCTTCGACATGCTCCCCGTGCGGGGGCGCCACGCCATGACCTCCGCCCGGCTCGAGGAGAGGCGCGAACTCATCGACCGGGCCATGGGCTACGTCGACCTCTACGGCGCCTATGCGGAATGCGAGGCGGTCTACGGCCTGGACCGCCTGATCACCCTTTGGGACCAACTCGACGACGACGACCGGGCCACATTCTGCTTCGACCCCCGCACCATCGACTGGGACCGCTACGTGCCTGAGGTGCACCTCCCGTCAGTGGTCAAGGCCGCCCGTGCGCCGACGCGCCCACCGACCCGGGGCGGCCAGAGTCGCTCCGAAAGGCTGCGCACCCAGGTCCTCTCCCCCGACCGCCAACTTGCCGCCTTCGACCTCGAGAACACCCTCATCGCCTCGAACGTCGTGGCCTCATACTCGTGGCTGGCGAGCCGCCACCTCGATACCCGCGACCGGGCCCGCTTCGTGATGAAGACCATCGCCGAGGCCCCCCGCCTGCTGGCCCTCGACCGCCGGGACCGCAGCGACTTCCTTCGCCACTTCTATCGGCGCTATGACGGCGCCCCGGTTGACCAGATCGCCGAAGACGCCCTCGAGCACGTCAACGAACTGCTCCTCGCCAAGTCGTTCCCCGCTGCCATCCGACGGGTGCGCGAGCACCGGGCGCTCGGGCACCGCACCGTCCTCATCACCGGCGCCCTCGACTTCGTGGTCGAGCCACTACGGCCCCTCTTCGACGACGTGGTGTGTGCCCGGCTCGGCACCAAGGACGGCACCTACGACGGGCAGCTCACCTCCGTGCCCCCCACTGGCGAGGCCCGCTACCAGGCGCTCGTAGACCTCGCCGAAGAACACGGCTGCGATCTTCGCGAGTCGATTGCCTACGCCGACTCGGCCAGCGACCTCCCGATGCTCGAGGCAGTCGGCTTCCCCGTCGCCGTGAATCCCGAGACCCGCCTCGCCTCCATCGCCCGCAAGCGCGGTTGGCTGGTCGAGGACTTCCGCAAGTCGCCCGGCATGACCCGGCGCCTACTGCCCATCGCTCCCCCACGGACGGCCGTCCGATGAAGGCCCTGGAGTTCCGCCGCAACGTTCCCCGATTCGCCGCGGCGCGCCTGGCCGGCAGCCTCACGCCGGGCCGTGGCGCCTCCGTCGGGCCGCTACACCTCGCTGACCTCGACCCGCCAACCGCTCCCGGCCCCGACTGGGTGCGGGTCCGACCCCGCCTGTCGGGCATCTGTGGATCGGACCTCGCCACCATCGACGGCCGCTCGGCCCGCTACTTCGAACCGTTCGTCTCGTTCCCGTTCGTACCGGGCCACGAGGTCGTGGGCGACCTCGACGACGGCACCCGGGTGGTGCTCGAGCCGGTCCTGGGCTGCGTCAGCCGCAACCTCGACCCCACATGCGACCCGTGCGCCACCGGCCAACTCGGAAACTGCGAGAACACGACGTTCGGAGACCTCGAGCCGGGCATCCAGACCGGCTCCTGCCACGACACGGGCGGTGGATGGGCGACCGCCTTCTCGGCCCACCCCAGCCAACTCCACCCCGTCGACGGATCGTTCAGCGACGAGTCGGCCGTGATGGTCGAGCCCACGGCCTGCGCCGTCCACGCCGCCCTCGTCGCCGACGTTCCCGACGGCGCCATCGTCACGGTGCTGGGCGCCGGCACCCTCGGCCTGCTCACGATCGCCGCCCTCCGCACCTTCGCCAAGCCTCGGACCGTCGTGGCGACCGCCCGCTACCCCAGCCAACGACGCCTCGCCGCAGAACTCGGCGCCGACCTGGTCGTCGAGCCCGACGGCATCCGCCGTGCGGTACGGCGGGCCACCGGTAGCCGGGCCGTCAGCATCGCCGGCGACGACGGCGCCGTCGACCGGCTCAGCGGAGGCACCGACGTGGTCGTCGACTGCGTGGGCTCCTCGGCCAGCCTCACCGACGCCATGGCGATCACCCGCCCACGGGGACGCATCGTGCTCGTCGGCATGCCCGCCTCCGTGAGCCTCGAACTGACGCCGCTGTGGCACCGTGAGATCGAACTGGTCGGCGCCTACACCTACGGCACCGAGACCCTCCCGGACGGCTCCACCGCCCGGACCTTCGACCTGGCCGCCGGACTTGTCCGGGCCGCCGAACTGGGCCGCCTCGTGTCGGCGACCTATCCCCTGCACCGCTACCGCGATGCACTCGAACACGCCGCAGCCGCCGGTCGACGAGGAGCCGTCAAGGTGGCCTTCGACCTGCGCGATGAAAAGGAACGAGAAACCCTCATGGAGATGAGCAAGTGAGCAACGGCCACCTCGCCCCCCGACCCGGCTTCGTCCTCGACGTCGACCGCAGCAGCCCACCGGTCCTGTTCCACCACGGCGAGGGATTCCGGCTCGAGAAGTTGCCTGCCGATCGCACCCGGGTGATCTACCCGGCCGAGCCGCTCGAGGGGCTCGCCGACCCCGATGGCGCCATCCGCAGCGCACTCCTCAACCCGCTGGGCGACTCCGAACCCCTCCCGGCACTGCTGCATTCCGGCATGAAGCTCACCATCGCCTTCGACGACATCTCGTTGCCCCTGCCGTCGATGCGCCGGCCCGACATCCGTCAACGGGTCATCGAGGCTGTCCTCGACCTGGCCGCAGAGGCCGGCGTCGACGACGTGCACCTCATCGCTGCGCTGGCCATCCACCGGCGGATGACCGAGGACGAGTTGCGCCATGCCGTCGGCGACCGCGTCTACGACGCCTTCGCCCCTTCTGGCCGCCTCTACAACCACGACGCCGAGGACCCCGACGGCATGGTGGTGCTCGGCCAGACCCCCCACGGCGAGGACGTGCAGTTCAGCAAGCGGGCTGCCGAGAGCGACCTCGTCGTCTACGTCAACATCAACCTCGTGGCCATGGACGGCGGCCACAAGAGCACCGCCACCGGCCTGTCTGGCTACACCGGCCTGCGCCACCACCACAACGTCCACACCATGCTCAACTCCCGTTCATTCATGGATCGGGAGAACTCGGCGCTGCACGCCTCCAACTGGCGGATGGGCAAGGTGCTGCGCGACGCCGACGTGAAGATCTTCCAGATTGAGACCACGGTCAACAACAACACGTTCGGCCGCGAGGGTCCGATGTCGGTGCTCCAGAAGCGCGAGTGGGAGTGGTCGCCGAAGGACCGGGCGGGATTCCTCGCCATGCAGCAGGGCCTCAAGCTCATGCCTTCGGCAGCGAAGCGCAAGGTGTTCTCGTCGTGGCTGGCGCCCTATGAACTCACCTCGGTGCAGGCCGGCGAGGTCGAGGCCGTCCACGAAGTAACGACGGCGAACGTCTACAAGCAGCAGCTCGTGCCCGTCGAGGGACAGACCGACGTGCTCACCATGGGGCTCCCCTACATCTGCCCCTACAACGTCAACTCGATCATGAATCCGATCCTCGTGATGTGCCTGGGGCTGGGCTACTTCTTCAACCTGTACCGGGGGAAGCCGCTGGTGCGGGAGGGTGGCGTGCTGATCATGGGGCACCCGACGCCGTGGGAGTTCCACCCCGTCCACCACCCCAGCTACATCGACTTCTTCGAACAGGTCCTGGCCGACACCACCGACCCGGCCGAGATCGAGAAGAAGTGGGAGAAGCAGTTCGCCGAGGACGAGTGGTACAAGCACCTGTACCGCACCTCGTACGCCTACCACGGAGCCCACCCCTTCTACATGTGGTACTGGGGGGCGCACGCCCTGCAACACCTCGGGAGGGTGATCGTCGTCGGCGGCGACACCGCTGCCGTGCGGCGCATGGGATTCCAGCCGGCATCAACCCTGCAGGATGCCCTCGAGATGTCGACCGACGTGGTCGGGCCACAGCCGACCATCACCCACCTCAAGAACCCACCAATCCTGATGGCGGACGTGACGTGAGGGTGGCGGTACGGGACGTGGTGAGCGCGTGAACCACGTCCGACTACAGGTGGCGAAGGCCAGAGCCCGGGTGGCCCGACTGAGCTTCCCACTGCGTGCCACCCCGGTGCCGAACGGCGTGGAGCCACCGCCTCCCGTGCGGCACACGGGGACCGACTTCGACACCGACTGGGCTCGCTCACAGCCAGCACGGGTGGCCCGCCTGGCGCTGGTCGAGGGCGTGATGCGACCGGTCATGTCACTTGTCGCCTCCCCGGCCGTCAAGGGACTCGACCGCCTCGACCGCCTCGACGGCCCGGTGATCTTCGCCGCCAACCACCACAGCCACGCCGACACACCGCTGATGCTCACCACGGTGCCCGAGCCGTGGCGACACCGACTGGTGATCGGGGCCGCCGCCGACTACTTCTTCCGCACCCGGATCGGCGGCTCGATCGCCGCCCTCGGCATTGGCGCCATCCCGATCGAGCGCACCAAGGTCGGGCGCCAGTCGGCGTCGCTCGCCGCGGACCTCATCGGCGACGGATGGAGCCTGCTGATCTTCCCCGAGGGGGGCCGCAGCCCCGACGGGTGGGGTCAGCCGTTCCGGGGAGGCGCCGCCTACCTGGCAATCCGGTGCAATGTCCCGGTTGTGCCGGTCCACCTGCAGGGCACGGGACGGATCCTGCGCAAGGGGAAAAAGTTGCCACAGCCGTCGCGCACCACGGTCACGTTCGGCGACCCACTGCAGCCCGGCGAGGACGAGAACTCACGGGCATTCGCCGCCCGCCTGGAAGCTGCGGTAGCGGTGCTGGCGGACGAAGCCACCTCCGACTGGTGGCAAGCCAGGGTGCGGGCACACGCCGGCACGTCGCCGGACCTCACCGGCCCCGACATCGGCGCCTGGCGCCGCGTCTGGGCGCTGGGCGACCGCGACCGCCGAGCGAAGCGAAACAGGCGCCACTGGCCGGAGTTGTGACCCCTCCGGACGCTGGTCCCAGTCGGTAGCCTCGGGTTCGGGACACCGGTAGCCCGAACCCGGCCTCCTGGTCCCGTCCATCCGTCCCACGCAGGAGTTCCTTCAACCTGATGCCCGTCGCCGCCAGCACTCCGATCGACCTCATCCAGGGCGTCTACGCCACGCTCGACGAGCGGGTCGCCGCCGGTCGGGCCCACTTCGGACGGGCACTGACGTTGGCCGAAAAGGTGCTCGTCAACCACCTCGACGACCCGGCGAACACCGACCTCGAACGCGGCGAGTCGTACGTCGACATGCGGCCCGATCGCGTGGCCCTGCAGGACGCCACCGCCCAGATGACTTGGCTGCAATTCATGACCGCCGGCCTCGACGAGGTACAGGTCCCCACCACCACGCACTGCGACCACCTCATCCAGGCACGCGACGACGCCAAGCTCGACCTCCAGGCGGCCGTCGACGGAAACGCCGAGGTCTACGACTTCCTCGAGTCCGTGTGTGCCCGCTACGGCGCCGGCTTCTGGAAGCCCGGCTCGGGCATCATCCACCAGGTCGTGCTCGAGCAGTACGCCTTCCCCGGCGGGATGATGATCGGCACCGACAGCCACACTCCGAACGCCGGCGGCCTCGGCATGGTCGCCATCGGCGTGGGCGGCGCCGACGCCGTCGACATCATGACCGGCTTCCCGTGGAACTTCAGGTGGCCCCGGCTCATCGGCGTCCACCTGACCGGCGAACTGAGCGGCTGGGCCGCCCCGAAGGACGTCATCCTCAAGGTCGCCCAGATCCTCACCGTGAAGGGCGGCACCGGCGCCATCGTCGAGTACTTCGGGTCCGGCGCACGCAGCCTGTCCGCCACCGGCAAGGGCACCATCTGCAACATGGGCGCCGAGATCGGCGCCACCACGTCGCTGTTCGCCTATGACGATGCCGTCGGCCGCTACCTCAAGGCCACCGGCCGCGAGGCCGTCGCCGACGCCGCCGACGCTGTGGCCCACCACCTGCGGGCCGACGACGAGGTCGAGGCCGACCCCGGCGCCTACTTCGACCAGGTCATCGAGATCGACCTCTCCACCCTGTCGCCGCACATCAACGGCCCCCACACCCCCGACCTGGCCCGCCCTGTCGCCGACCTGGGCGACGAGGCCCGGGCCAACGGCTGGCCGCTCGAGGTCAGCGCCGGCCTCATCGGGTCCTGCACCAACTCCTCCTACGAGGACATCACCCGGGCCGCCGGAATCGCCCGTGACGCCATCGCCAAGGGCATCTCCTGCAAGGTACCCCTGCTGGTCACCCCCGGCTCCGAGCAGGTACGGGCCACCATCGAGCGCGACGGCCTGCTGGCCGACTTCGAGGCACTGGGTGCCACCGTGCTGGCCAACGCCTGCGGGCCGTGCATCGGCCAGTGGGACCGCCAGGACGTCGAGGACGGCGTCCCCAACTCGATCGTCACCAGCTACAACCGCAACTTCCCGAAGCGCAACGACGGCTACGCCACGACTCACGCCTTCGTGACGTCCCCCGAGACGGTCATCGCCCTCACGCTGGCCGGCCGCCTCGACTTCGACCCGGCCAACGACACGCTCCTCAACGACGCCGGCGAGGAGGTCCGTCTCAGCGTCGGCGCCGGCGAGGAACTTCCGGCGCAGGGCTTCGACCCGGGTGCTGACACCTTCCTGGCCCCGCCCGAAGACGGCAGCGGCATCGCGGTCGTCGTGTCGCCCACCAGCGAGCGCCTACAGCAACTCACCCCCTTTCCAGCATGGGACGGCGAGGACCTCGCCGACCTGCCCGTACTGGTCAAGGCCCAGGGCAAGTGCACCACTGACCACATCTCCATGGCCGGCCCCTGGCTGCGCTACCGCGGCCACCTCGAGAACATCTCCGGCAACCTCTACATGGGCGCCGTCAACGCCCACGGCGGCGAGGTCGGCATCGGGCTCGACATCACCGACGGCGAGCGACGCCCCTATCCCGAAATCGCCAAGCGGTACCACGAGGCCGGCATCGCCTGGGTCGTCATCGGCGACGAGAACATGGGCGAGGGCTCCTCACGCGAGCACGCCGCCATGGAGCCCCGCTTCCGGGGCGCCCGCGCCGTGATCGCCCGCTCGTTCGCCCGCATCCACGAGACCAACCTCAAGAAGCAGGGCGTGCTCCCCCTCACGTTTGCCGACCCCGCCGACTACGAAGCGATCGGTGAGCGGGATCGCATCTCCGTCAACGGCCTCGTCGACCTCGCCCCCGACACACCCGTCGAGGTCGTCATTTCCCATGAGGACGGCTCTTCGACGACGATCGGCACGAACCACACGTTCTCCTCCGACCAGATCCTCTGGTTCCACGCCGGCAGCTCTCTCAACCTGATTCGGGAACAGACACGGGGCTGAAGGCAACCCCTCCAGCTACACGAGTCGCGCGTCCACGCCGATCTCGCCAACCCAGGCCCAGAGCAGCACGCAGGGCGGGGACCGGTCGGGATCCTCTCCGGGTGCACCAAACCACAGTTCGTGCGGTTCATCAGGACCGTTGTGGGCGCAGTCTCCCGGGTGCAGTTCCCGGCGCACACCGTCGGCGCCGCTGAAGCCCACGTCGCCGGCGAGCACGTGGTACGCCTCCTCGGACGGATGGGCGTGCCGGGGGTAGTACAGCCCCGAGCCCCACACCCCCACGCCA
>Ga0315327_10002144_pt1 | contig 10423 bp, 7 predicted proteins | sample M110032315metaG_FD_203460 | JGI IMG/M metagenome (GOLD analysis project Ga0315327, IMG submission 203460) | Ammonia-oxidizing marine archaeal communities from Monterey Bay, California, United States - M1 100m 32315 | ecosystem: Environmental > Aquatic > Marine > Coastal | place: USA: California... | reverse complement strand
CCCACGCTACTGTCAACTTGAGATAGTAGCGTGGTTGGAATTTGAATGAAGGAAATTCCACGCTGAAAAGTAGCTGCTGTGAAGCCAGTTAGATCTCCTACTACTCCGCCACCAAGGGCAATTAATAAAGATTTACGGTCGCATTTCATCTCGAGCATACGATCATAAACTAATTCTACTTGTCGAAGTGATTTTGATGTTTCGCCTTCGGGAATTTCTATGACATTAGGCGAATAGCCGACATTGACTAATCCCGATTCAATTTCATCTCCAAAAAGTTTTCTTAAAGAAGGGTGAGTGATGATAATGATTCGACTTGGTTCAAGTATGTTTAAAATAAACTCTCCAACCTTGGATAAAATATTTCGGCTGATTAGAATGTCATAACTTCTTTCATTTAAATCAATCTTTAAATTCTTCATATTCACGAAATTATTGTTTTAGAGTAATAAATCTGTCCATACTAGCACTTTGTAAACCTTGTTTGAATCGTTTATGTATTGAAAGTGTTTATAGTGGGAGAATGATTAGTTTTTTTAAATTAAATAAAAAAAATATCCAAAGTTGTTTTATAAGTGATTATTTAATAATTATTCTGGGTAGAAAATAGACTTCAGTGATTCACTGAAAAAGAAACAAGTTTTAAGATAATCTATGAATTGAGAAGAAATTCTCAGTTGAAACAAAAATATTTTTAGACTAAAGTCTTTTCATATGAAACAAGTTTATTTAGATACATTTGGGTGCCAAATGAATGTGGCCGATACAGATCGTATGGAATTATTGCTATTTCATTCGGGTTATGTTCGTACTGGAGAAGTGAAAGAGGCAGACTTGGTCCTTATAAACACATGTTCGATCCGAGATAAGGCAGAACAAAAAATATACTCTCTTGCTAAAAACTTAAAACCACTTAAAGAGAGTAACCCCGATATGATTCTTGGATTTACTGGCTGCTTGGCTCAGCAAGAGGGGGAAAGGTTTTTGGACAAAATGCCGTTTGTTGACCTTGTGATAGGGCCTGATGGAGTGGAGCATATTGTCCAGATTATAGACGAGGTTAAAAAAAAGAAAGTATCGGTAGTGCGGACTGAATTTGATACAGACACAAATTACAAAATTCCTGAGCTTTACGGAAAAACTCCGTTGAACCCTGGCCCGAGTACATTTGTTAATATAATTAAAGGTTGTGACAAGTTTTGTACCTTCTGCGTAGTTCCTTTTACGCGTGGTCGAGAAAAAAGCCGAGAAGCTGAAGAGATTGAACAAGAGGTTCGACTTTTAGTCTCAAGAGGTGTACGAGAGATTGTTTTATTAGGACAAAACGTAAATGCTTATGGAAAACGGGGACTAAAACGACCGGTTCCTTTTCATGAATTATTATATCGAATCGCGTCTATATCGGGTTTAAAGCGCTTAAGGTTCATGACGAGTCATCCAAAAGATTTTACTAGTGAATGTATTTCGGCTTATCGAGATATTGATATTTTGGTTAATCATTTACACCTTCCTGTACAAAGTGGAAATAATCGTATTCTCAAAGAAATGCGAAGAATGCATACGATAGAAGAATATATTTCCGTAATAGATGAACTTAAAATGGTTGTGCCAGATATAGCCTTATCAACCGATATCATTGTAGGTTACCCGGGTGAATCGGAAGCAGAATTCGAAGATACTCTTGCTTTGATGGAAAAAATAAAATTCAATAATAGTTATATGTTCAGTTATAGTTCGCGTCCTAATACACCAGCCCAGGATTTTCCGGACACAGTTCCGCAGTCAATGAAGTCAGATCGTTTGCAAAGAACGATTGAATTGCAAAAAAGATTAACTCTTGAACAAGGTAAAAAATTTGTAGGGAGGGAAGTAGAAGTTTTGGTAGAAAATGAGAGTTTTAAAGTAGATGCCGATTTTAGAGGGCGAAGTGCTCAGTATTGGTCAGTTCATTTTACAGGAGATAAAAGACTGATTAGTGCTGGTGATATGGTGAAGGTTATTGTGGAAGAGGCTTTAGGTCATGTGCTTAAGGGCCGAGGCGTTTTAATGAAGGAAAATGAAAAGTTGGAAACTGGGAAGTTAAAAAAATTTGCGTTGACTATATAGTGATTTATTTTAATAGAAACCAAGTTGCGAATAAATTTCTTCTTCCAAGGAAGCTGCATGAGGAAAAATAATTTTAATGGTAAGCCTTGCATCATGAATAAATTTTAGATTTGGGGTAACAGATCGATCAGCAAGGCGGGACAATGTTTCTCTGCAAAAGTGGTCTAGGTCGTGAATTTTATCTAAAAGGTCTTGTGGTAAATCCTTCAGCCCGACCTCATTTTTTTCAAGAAATCTTAAAATTTCTATCAAGCCAAGCTTGATACTAACAGTCTGGTCGCGCAGATTAGAGATTACCTTAGATTCAGGTTCTTTTAAATCAGAGTAAATTTTCTTCAATAGTTTTCTAAGATGCTTATAGAATACTTCTTGTTGATTATTATTACCGAAGACTTTTCCTTCTCCTCCAAATAGTATATTGAAAACGGATTCTAATTTATAAGATTCCGACCCCATAACTGTATATAAAATGGATACGAATTCGTCCTTATTGAATGCAAGCTTTAAATCATAAAAAATCTTATCTAGTGACCCGGTTTCGCCCTTTGATACTCTTGGTTTTTCTTCGCAAACCAGATTATTTCGATAGTTATTCGATCCTGGAACCAATTTCCCCCCACCTTCCTCACAACCTACTAATTCAAGTTCAGTTAGAGATTTTATGAAATCTACAAAAGAAAAAGCGGGAACATTAAGTAATTTTTTGTCAATATGATAAAGAGTGTATAGAACCTGCTTTTCAATCCCCATTGAACAAAAAGAATCAAGTGTGCAAAGTTTTTTTAGGATTGTTTCCATCGATATAAAAAGGGATCGCATTTTTAGACGTGCTAGATCCATTGTCATTTTGTAGCAAGATTGAACTTGGAAAATACCTTTTTCATAGTTTGCAAGTTTGATGCATAAAAAATCACCCTCTTTTAGTTTATTTTTGTGGATAATGTGAGTTATATCCCAAGCCGTGATTAGTAGCGAACTTTTTTCAAGAGCCCAATTATTCAATTTAATTTCATCTGGGAAGTGGACTGAGGAAGAGTATTGGTAGTAAGGAACAATATCTTCGATAAGAAATGGTAGTTTTTGTTTTGCTATTTCTTTGCTCTCTGAATAAAGAAAAGTGAGGTCAGACTCTTTTTTTTGATTTGAAATAAAAGGAATTAGTCTATGCCCTGGGAAAAAAACTTTATTGTTAATTTCAAAACTATTTAAGCGAATCGATAAAGGGAGATTTTTGATTTTTTGTAAAGCTAAAGGAATAGGTAAAAAAGAATTTCCATTCGTTTCGATTAGATAATTATGTGAGGATAGTTTTTTCTTTAATCTCTTTAAGGTGGAGGTTGGTATTTCTTGGTGCCACAGTTTTAGAATTTTTTTTTCAAAGTCATCGGATGAAAAAGAGGTATTGGATTTAAGAATTAAGTTCTCAGCTAATTTATTAAGTGTTAACTTGGCGGGCATATTTTTAAAAACCTGTTTGCTGAATGTTAGGATAAAAGACGTTAAGATTGTTTGGGCACAACTATTTTTCTTTTAATGAGATATTTTTTTATGTCTATGACTATTGCTAATGGAAAAAATATATATACGCAGGGAAGGTCTTTGGGAATTTCAACCATCTTGGTAGGAAAATTAACATATATTACTAAAAGAAGAAACTTTTTTAGAGTTAAGAAAGTAATTTTATTTTTTTAAATTATTTTTTTTGGGGATATGATATCCTTTGGCTATCACTTATAATAAAAGAGGAAAGATTTTTTAAATCTCTTCCATAGGTAGTATAAAATTTAATTAAAGCCATTAGAAACAGCAATCCATGGAGCTTTGTTATGGCACTCAATTTAGAGCCTGTATATAGAGAAATCTTTGAAAAGTTTAAGACGCGTAAAAAATTTTCGATTAGAACTGTTGATAAAAACATATTAACTGTTGATCAAGATGAAGAGATTTGTGGGCAAAAAGAACCACGTGCATTTGAGTTTAAAAGCCCAAGAGAATTTGAAGAGTTTGTACGCTTAGAAAACCAGTTTGAAAAGGACATTGAGAGTCAACTTCAAGGAAATAAAATGCCTTACCGCTGATTTTTTGGCACGGTGATATTTTAAATCAATTAAATGCAGGATTTTTTTATTTCGAAAACTTCCCTAGCACAAGAGCTGAATTTTTACTTCCAAAAGATATACAATTACTTATAGCAATACTAAGCTTTTTCTCCCGCCCTATATTCGGTGTGTAATCCAAATCGCACTCTGGATCAGGACTTTCTTGGTTAATGGTTGGTGTTAAAAAATTATTATATAAAGAAAGTAAAGAAACGGTAACACCAAGTGCTCCTGATGCACCCTGAGGGTGACCGATCATAGATTTAGTTGAGCTTACTGGAATTTTTTGGGATAGGCTGTTGAACAAATTTTTAACAGCTAGAGTTTCTACTTTATCGTTAACGATTGTAGAAGTTCCATGAAAGTTAATATAATCGACTTGATCCTTATTTACTTTCGCATCTTTAAGAGCCAAATAAAGTGCACGGCTTGATTGTTTCCCGTTAGGCATAATAGCTACTCTATGATATGCATCACAAGTTGACCCGTATCCAAGGACTTCGCCATAGATTGGTGCGTCACGTCGATTTGCATGTTCTAAGTCCTCAAGAATCAGCATCCAACTTCCTTCTGATAACACAAATCCATCTCGATCAAGATTAAAGGGACGAGAGCCGCGTGTTGGGTCATTGTTATATCGAGTGGGATTGACTCGCATTCGCTCGAATCCAATCATCATTGCAGGAGTGACGCAAGATTCAACACCACCAGTTAAAACCCAATCTTCTTGTCCGGAGCGAATAGTATTAAATGAATATCCGATTGCATCTGTAGAACTCGTGCATCCGTTGGAGATAACATGGCTGCGTCCCTGAAGACCAAAATACATAGAAATCTCACTTGAAAGCATTCCAACTAACGAATTTGAAATAGCATATGGGCTGATTTTATTCTTTCGATCCGAGAAAAATATTTCAAATTGTTTTTCAGAGAAATCAAACCCAGCACCTCCTGTTCCTACTATAACACCGAGACTTTCAAAATCTTCTTCATTGAATTGGGTCAGGTCTATCGCAGAATCATGGAGTGCTTCTTTTGAAGCGGCAATTGCCAACGGTACGGATCGGGAAAGTTTTTTAAGGTCTGTCTCTGAAAAATATTCTAATGGATCAAAATCTTGCACTTCCCCCGATATTTGACAGGATAAATCGGTAGGATCAAAGCTTGAAATACGATCGATTCCACTGATGCCACTGCAGGTATTTTGCCAGAATTTTTTTTTACCTATCCCGTTTGGACTTATCGCACCCAAACCAGTAACTACTACTCTACGGGGCATATTTATTTTTATAATGAAATTAAGTTATTTAAATTATGTTAGCATAATGATCTAAATAAGGGCAGCGCTTCTTGCAAACAGTCGATTCAGTATTCTAGCTGATTATTTGCTTTAGTAGCTTGACCATTTTAAAAAATTCTATGTACTTAACTCCAACCTCCTTCTGAAAAGCCTTATAACAAGTGGCAGCTCAGAATCCAATAACTTGAATACTAAACTTTCCCTAAAAGACTTAACCGGTCAAATGATTATCACCGGGTTTGGTGGTACTTGTCTCAATTCTGAGCTAGAGGAGTTGATTGTAAAATCAAAAATTGGAGGGATAATCTTATTTGAGCGCAATTTTGAAGAGCCAGATCAATTGATAACATTGATAAACGATCTCCAGTCTTTAGCAAAATCCTGCCCTGCTTCTGTTCCATTATTTATTTCTGTGGATCAAGAAGGAGGGCGAGTAGCCAGGCTAAAAAGCCCATTCAGTGATTTTCCGCAGCCAAGCTGTCTTGGGCATGCTCGATCCGAATCACTTGCCCATCGATTTGGGCTAGCACTTGGCCGAGAAATGCAGGCAGTAGGAATAAATATGGTTTATGCACCAGTCCTTGATGTGAATACTAATCCAGATAACCCTATTATTGGTACAAGAGCTTTGAGTGATACTCCAGAGTGGGTAGGGCGGATGGGTAAGGCGGTTATAGATGGAATTCAAGAAGCGGGTGTTTTTCCTGTTGGCAAACATTTTCCTGGCCATGGCGATACTGATAGAGACTCTCATCTTGAATTACCTTATGTTAACCGTGATATGAGTTCACTGGAAAAGGTTGAGCTAGAACCTTTTGTTCAGGCGGTTAGTCATGGATTAAAAGTGGTTATGACCGCTCATGTAATTTACTCAGCATGGGACGATAAACTACCAGCCACTTTTTCTCCGTATATTTTAAAAAATATCTTACGAAAAAGGTTAGGTTTCGACGGGCTTATTATTACTGATGATTTAGAAATGAAAGCGGTAGAAAAACATATTCCCTTTGACTCGATTCCAAGGCTTGGTTCTATCGCAGGCGTGGATCTTTATCTTATTTGCCATGACAGGGGCAAAACTTTATCACTGCAAAATCAGATGATCCAAGATATTGAGGGGGGGAGAATCGATAAAAAACAGGTTGAATATTCTGTCCAAAGAATTATAAATTTTAAAAAGAAAATACCTTTTAGTGCCCATGGAAAGAAAAATCTCTCTGACCTGGCAAGGGGACATATTAAGCTTATCCAAGAGATGAAATCGTATCTTCCGTAATGGAAACCTCCTCCATAGGAACAAAAATACTACTCCTATTAATTCTATGAACAGTTATCCATTAAAATCATTTTGGTTAGCTCTCATTTATTTATTATTAGCCGCCTATTTATATTCATTTTCTGAGTATGGTCTAAATGTATGGGATGAAGGAGGTTATGCTAATGGCACCCTTCGGACTTTAAATGGTGAGAAAGCGATGGAAGACTTTAATCCTAGTGGATATCTTTCAGGACGCTATATCTATGGAGCAATATTTTTTAAACTGTTTGGAGTAAGTATTCAGAGTCTTCGTATTGGGGTTATTTTAATAACCCCAATTATGATTTTTATGACTTTTGCCATCTCCCGCCGCATCATGCCCCAGGGTTTTGCTTTTCTTACAGCAGTGTTCGTGCTTTCAGCGCCAGCTATGTATTACAATCGGTTTTTTACGTTCTTTTGTATTCTTAATTTGTATTTATTAGTGCGGTGCGTGGAAAGGATTCAACCTCAGCGATACCTTTTTTTGGCTGGAGCCATTTTACTGAGTGGTTTTTTTAAGTTTGAGGTCGCGCTATTCTCCTTTTTATGTAGCGTTACAGTTTTTACTATTCAGTCTTTTTTTAAAACAAAACAGAAACACTCTTTAATGCAGGAAGGTCAAGCTTCTTTTATAGGCCGAACCAAGTTCTGGATAAGTATAGGATTGCTTTTTTTGGTTCTAATCCCCGCATTATCTTTTTTATTTAAAAAAGATTTCTTTAACTTAGCCATTAATATGGTTTTAGGATCATATCAGGTGTGGGGAAATCCATTTCCCAGTCTTTTCCCATTTTTTAAGTTATGGGGTGAGTTGGGATCACATGAAATGTTTCAGCGGTTGCTTTTTTATATTCCAGTCTGGGTTTATTCGGGGTTGGCACTGTTTATTATTATAAAAGTAATTAAGCAAAAAGGCGTTGAAACTATCGATCTGTATGTCCTGTCTATTTTGTTAATTGGGATTTGTGCTTATGGACTGGTTTTGTGGCGGGCTGGATTTGATAATCTTTTGCGAACGCTTCCTCCTGCTTATATTTTGTTTTGTTATGTTCTTTTTTTAGCTCGAGGTCGCCTGCTTTCTTTATGCAAGATACTGAAACAAGAGTCAGCTGTTTTAGTGGTTTTTCGTAAGACATCTATCAATGTGGTTACCGTATTCCTTCCGTTTTTATTTTTTTATGAAATGAATACAAACCATGGTTTTTACGCGGGGTCAATAGGCGCTGTAAAGCAGGAGACAGCTTTTTTGGATATGCCTAGAGTAAAAGTTTATACAAATCCTGCTGAAGCTGAATCAATTAAAAAGGTAGTAGATCGCATTAAAAACTACTCTGAAGTTGGTGACCCTATTCTAGCTTTACCCTTGAACCCTATTTTTTATTTTTTGGCAGATCGTAAAAACCCAACAGAATATGACTGGATTTTACCCGGAATGCTTGATGCAGCCGACGAGAAAAAGGTAATAGGGCAATTGCAAGCAAGCCCACCAAAAGTAATAGTTTTTGTGGATATTCCGATTGACGGAAAGGAAGATAGGCGGTTGGCCAATTATACTCCGCTTATTTATAGTCATCTCTCTAAAAACTATATGTTTAAAGAAATGATAGGGATGTTTCAAATTCTTTTGCCAAAACCAGAGAGTCAATAAAATCTTGGCACATAGAATTTTAGAGGATAAACTTACGTTACTGTATTGATAAATGTCACTTGTTTGCTTGGAGGGTTCGATACCATTTTTCCCGGAAAAGTATCAACAATTGCCTTAACCTCATCGAAGGATGCTCTAGATTCTTGTAGCTCAGAAATTTTTGCAAGAATTGATGTCCGTTGTTCTTCTGTTAGGCTTTGACCAAACTGACGAATAACATTTTCATGACTGGGTGGACCACTTAGTCCTTTTGGCCCAGAGTTCTGTCTTAATGATGCCCCGATAGATTGGATAGATGAGTCCCTTTTCTCCCTTTGTCATATAGATGAATGTTTATAGATTGAGTTAGAAAAAAACAAACTAATGTAAAGTTACCGACCATATTCCTGAATACACTAGAAAGTTCTTATAAATAAAGGTTTTTAGTTTTATACCATGGTGATTATTATGGATTTAGACTGTTAGGATTAAGCTAGTACTGTTAGTAGGCAGGAAGTACAGTGACTTATTATGTATAAGAAAGATTTTTTTAAACAGGAGCTTCGCTAGGAGATTCGGCTTCGATAAGTCGCATGGTGTAAAGATGATGGTATAAATTCTCATTTGCCATCAACTCCTTATGGGTGCCTGACTCGACAATCTTTCCCTTGTCTAGGACGATAATTTTATCAGCATTGTGGACAGTGCTCAGTCTGTGGGCGATTATGAAAGTGGTGCGCCCTGCCATCAGCTTTTCCAAAGCTTCCTGAATTAGCATTTCCGATTGATTATCAAGAGCCGAGGTTGCTTCATCAAGCACGAGAACCTTTGGGTTTTTAAGTAAAGCACGGGCAATCGCTATTCTTTGCCGTTCTCCACCTGAAAGTTTGGCCCCTTTTTCACCAACTAAGGTGTCGTAACCATTAGAAAAATCAGCTATAAACTCATGCGCATTGGCTGATTTTGAGGCTTCTACCATTTCAGTGTCTGTAGCATCAAGTTTCCCATAAAGAATATTTTCCCTAATAGTTCCACCAAATAATAGAGTTTCTTGAGGCACTAAGGCGACTTGACTCAGATAACTTTCTAGGTCAAGAGATTTTAAGTCATTCCCATCTATTTGAATTTTCCCAGATTGTGGATCGAAAAACCGAAGTAGTAGTTGGACTGTGGTAGATTTCCCTGCGCCACTAGGTCCAATTAAAGCAACTGTTTTCCCAGGATGGATGTCAAAGTTTATATTGTTTAAAACAGGTGTGTCATCTTCATAACTAAATATTACTTCACTAAAACAGATATGACCTTTAAGAGATGTAAGCTTGGCTGGATTTTCTGGGCTGTTGACCAAAGGCTTGATATCTAAAATTTCATTAACTCTACGCATAGCGCCCAACGTTTCCTGTAATTGGGTATAGATTTTAACAAAGGTCCCAATCGGGCCTGCCATAATTAGTGCGTAAAGAAAAAAGGCGGCCAATTCTCCAGGAGTTGTGGTTCCTTGCATGACTTGTTGACCTCCGTACCAAATCAAAATAGTCGAAACAAGAAAAGTAAGACCTAAAATCAATGGACCAAACGAAGCTGAGATGCGTACCTTACCAATAGACTGTTCAAACGCGCTCTCGATTTCATTTTCGAATCGTTTTTTTTCATAAGGTTCGCGAGTATAGGATTTGACAATTTTGATAGAAGAAGCAACCTCCTCAAGTACAACCAGTGCTTGTGCGATTCTATCTTGTACTTTTTCTGAAAGGTTACGCAGACGTTTCCCAAAAATACGTGCGAATAACATCAATGGAGGTAAAACAAGAAGGATTAAACCTGTAAGTTTCCAATTGAGGTAAAAAATAATAGCTAATGCCCCTACTAAAGTGATCGTTTGTCTTAAAACGGCGACAGGAATTGATACCAAGGCATTTTGAATGACACTGATATCATTACTCATTCTTGATAAAATTTCACCGACACGTCTACTTTGGAAAATTCGTAAG
>Ga0315327_10002143_pt1 | contig 10426 bp, 9 predicted proteins | sample M110032315metaG_FD_203460 | JGI IMG/M metagenome (GOLD analysis project Ga0315327, IMG submission 203460) | Ammonia-oxidizing marine archaeal communities from Monterey Bay, California, United States - M1 100m 32315 | ecosystem: Environmental > Aquatic > Marine > Coastal | place: USA: California... | reverse complement strand
AGGTGTCACATAACAGCCTGACTCATAATTATTTCCCTTCAAAATCTTGCCATCTATAAGAGTTTTACCTCCTTCATTCTTAATATTTTCGATAGCATTTTCATACATTCTCACAGCGTCCTTATCTATTAGTGGACCCATGTGGTTATTTTCATCAAGAGGGTCACCAATCTTTATTTGAGCATAAGCTTTTACAAGAAGTTCCTTAAAATTATCATAAACTGACTCTTGAATAATTAGTCTTCTAGTTGTTGTACACCTCTGTCCGGCAGTACCTACAGCACCAAAAACAGCACCCCTAATTGCAATATTCATATTAGCGTGCTCAGAAATAATCATAGCATTATTTCCTCCTAATTCAAGAAGAGTTTTTCCTAATCTTTTACCAACTACCTCAGCAACTGATTTGCCCATCCTTGTTGATCCTGTAGCTGATACAAGAGTTACTCTTGAGTCAGAAGCTATTGTCTTTCCAAGTATCTGATTTTCACAGTCTGTTACTAAATTGAGAACACCTTCAATCTTATTATCTTTAAGGACCTTACTTATGATATTATGAGTAGCAATTGCTGAAAGAGGAGTCTTTTCTGATGGCTTCCATACACATACATTTCCACATACCATAGCTATCATGGCATTCCAACTCCATACTGCTACAGGAAAATTAAAAGCTGAAATTATTCCAACTATCCCTAACGGTTGCCATTGTTCATACATCCTGTGATCCGGTCTCTCTGAGTGCATGGTCAAACCATAAAGCTGACGAGATAATCCAACAGCAAAGTCACAGATATCTATCATTTCCTGAACTTCACCTAGACCCTCTTGTAAAGACTTACCCATCTCGTAAGATACTAGTTGGCCTAGTGAATCTTTGTTCTCTCTTAGCTCGTTACCTATTTGCCTTACGATCTCACCTCTATTAGGAGCAGGTACTTTTCTCCATGATAAAAATGCTTTCTGAGCAGTAGAAATTATTTCTTCATAAATTGTGTCATCGCTTTCAACAACAGATGAGATTTTATTACCATCAACCGGAGAAAAAACATCATTTTTCTTCCCATTAGAATTCAGCCAATTATAACCTGTACTTGAACCTTGATTTATATCTTTTAAACCAAGACTGCTTAATAATTTAGACTTATCAATCATTTTTTATTTTTCAATGGTAAAATCAGCATCTGAAACCTGAGGGTTAATTGTTAAATTAACAATTTTCATTTCAAGGTTTTGTGGTCCTAGCGGCATACTAACAACATATGGGAATAATACTCCATTTACTTCCCTGTAATCATTAAAATAAGTTGTTTGAGCAAGTTCTGAACCATCAGGCATTTTAGCAATAACTGTTTGTTTATATTTTAAACCTGTATCGGCATCAAAGTAAACAAATACTTTTCCTTCTGCCCCTGAATACTCTAAAACATTTAAAGTTTTACCATCTTCTTCCTCAACAGAACTAAATTTAACATTGTCATCAGTTAACATTCCCACTTCTTCAAAAGGTTGGGTTGACTTTATAAGATCTTTAACGCTTTCGTCAGGCATAGGAGTAACCATGCCTTGTGATGATATTGAACCTTTTTCACCGTCAAACACCATCTTCATCAAAGTATTACCCATCATCATCATCATCATTACTGACTTATTTGGTTCAGCTTTTATCCCCACCATTTGAATCTTCATACCTGGTTGTATTTCTGCTTCGGCAAGCATACTGACAGCATTAATATCTTTAATTTTATCCATACCTCCTATAGCATCAATATACTTATTAAGTACAGTCTCCTTCGTTATGCCAGTTGGTGTTGAAAAATCTGGTTTTGATGTGGGGTCACCATTTTTATCGTAGTAGTTAATATCGTATGGTAATTTTTCGAGAGAAGATATTACATCTACCCCTTTACCAACTACAACAATTCTTATTTGATCTTTCTTAAAGTATTTATCTGATACTCTTTTAATATCGTCAATAGTTACCTTCTGAAAATTTTCTAAGTACGTTTCATAATAATTTTCTGGTAAATTAAACTTGTCAATATTTCTGGCAAAATTAGCAATGGTAGAAGGCTGCTCAGTTGACATTATAAAATTCCCAACGAATTTTTCTTTAACAGAAGCTAACTTCTCTTCCGTCACATTTTGATTAGTCATAATGTCTAATTCTTTTATTATCTCAACAATTGAGCTATCTGTAACTTCATTTCTAACACTAGTTGAAGCATTAAATCTCCCAACATATCTGCTAGTTTCAACTCCTGAATAAGCACCATAGGTAAATCCTTTATCCTCCCTAAGGTTTAAATATAACTTACCACCAGAACCTCCATAAATTTGATTTGCCAGTCTCAATGCAAAATAGTCTGGATGTGACATTGAAATATTGATAATATTCCCAATGGATATTTCTGACTGAACTGCATTAGACATATCAATAAAGTTAATTTCTGGAACATTTAAGTTATTAACTAATGGCATCTTATAATTTGGCAGTTTTCCTTTTTTCCATTTCCCAAAAAGATTCTCAACAAGTGATTTTACTTCCTCAAAAACAACATCTCCAACAATTGTTAAATACGCGTTATTTGGTTTAGCAAAAGTCTTATAATATTTCTTAGCATCATTTAAAGTAATGTTACCAACTGTCTCAAGGTTAGCAAATTCTCCAAAAGGATGATTTGATCCAAAAAACAACTTGCCATTGACCTGATTTGCAATATCTGGAACACTTTTCTGTGATGCCTTAATTCCATCAATTAGAATATTTTTCTCTTTGTCAAAATCCTCATCAGAAAAAACAGGATTAATTAAACCATCAGACATCATTTCAAGTACTCTAGGAAAATATCGTTTAAGAGAAGAAGCATAACCTCCTCCAGCTGACAATGAAAGAGATGCTCCCATATAATCAATTTCTTCATTATATCCATCTTTAGACTGGTTAGTAGTACCATTACCCATTAAAGAACTTACTAAGCTTGATACCCCTTTAATTTCTCCCTCAAAATCAGGGTAGTTATCTATATCAAGATTAGCATATGCCCTAGGTAACTTTGAGTTTTCAACAATAATAACCTTTAATCCATTTTTAAGTGTAAAGGTTTTGGGTTTACCCAAATTTATTACAGGTGGCGGACCAGATTTTGGTGGTTGACTTCTGTCCACTTGAGCAGAAATCTCAATTGAAAGAAATAATAATATTACTATCGGAATTATCTTTTTCATTTTATTAAAATTTTAATTATTCAGATCTCTCAGGTAAATAATCTATCAATACCCTGTTATCCTTATTTAAATATTTATTGGCAACTTCTCTTATCTCCTCTCTTGTGATAGACTTATAAATGTTTATTGTAGTATTTATAAGATCAGTATCTCCATATAACATATAATTTCTAGCTAATGAATTTGCTATCCCAGCCATTGAGGAATTAGAGTTAACAAAATTATTTTCAAAAATATTCTGAAGTTTCTCGTACTCTCTTTCGCTAATTAATTCACTCTTAAGTTTTTCTATCTCTTCATCAATATTATCATATAATGTAGGTAGTTTATTATCCCCTAAAGGAAGTGATAATATCACATATGCACCGTAATCTTCAAGAGATAAATTCACTGCCTGAACTTGAAGAGATATTTTTTTATCATCTACCATTTTCTTATAAAGCCTTGAACTTTTACCTCCACTTAATATTGATGAAATCATATCAAGAATATAAGCATCTCTATCTTTCATTGATGGTGTCCTATATGATACAAGCCCCATAGGTATTTGTATATTTGGGTCATTAAAAGATCTCTTCTGTTCACCATTTAAAGGATCTTCCTTAATATTGACCCTTGGCACATCATTACCTCGTGGAATAGGTCCGAAATAATCTTTTATTTTTCTCTTTATATCATCCATTTCAAAATTACCTGCAACTACTAGGACTGCATTATTTGGAACATAGAACTTTTCCTTAAATTCTAAAAACTCTTCCAAGGTAGCTGCATCTAAATGATCCATTGAACCTATAGTAGTCCACCTATAAGGATGCTTTACAAATAAACCCTGTACAATCTGCTCTAAAAGTTGTCCGTATGGAGTATTATCAACTCTCAATCTTTTCTCTTCTTTTACAACCTCATTTTGCGTATCTACACCAATCTGATTAATTACGGGATGCAATAATCTTTCTGATTCTATCCATAAACCTAATTCTAATTTATTAGAAGGTAATAGTTCATAATAATATGTTCGATCTTGTGTTGTATTCGCATTGTAAGATCCCCCATTTCTTTCTATAATTTTGTCCATTTCACCCCTAGCAATATTTTTAGTTCCTTCAAAAAGTAAATGTTCAAAGAAGTGAGCAAATCCTGTTCTTTTAGGGTCTTCATCCTTAGCTCCAACATGATACATTATAGAAGTAATAGCTATTGGGACTGTATTATCTTGATGTAAAATAACATGCATTCCATTTTCAAGATCATACTCTTCAAAATCTACATTTTGAGAGAAAGAACTTAATGGAATTAAAGTTAGAATTAGTACAAATATCTTTTTCATATTAAGTAGTTTCAATTTTTGAATGTAATTCGGACTACGAATTTAGATAAATTTTCTTAATCACACCTGATCAAGTATGAAGACTATTATTATAATTTGAATTAAAAAAATAAAATTTCATAAAAACAGGTAGATAATTAAAATGATTAAATAAATAATCAGATACATTCTATATTTATTTCTAGATTTTAAATAATCTTTATCTGAAGGATAAATATTTGAAATTAAACCAATTATCTCTTTTGTGAACAAAGGTTTAATATTAATTTTCCAATCGTCAGTTTTATAAACTATTTTTCTAAATTTACTTCTAAAATAAGTACTTGGAAGACCCCAAATTAATAATAGAATGAAAAAAAAATTCTTATCAAACATGTTAAATATTAAAAACTTAATAGCTATTGTACTCTTTTTAGGTATAAATAGTTGTAGTTCAAATAAAAAAAATGAAACAGAATGTTATTATAGTCACCCAAGAAATTGTGAAGACTTTATTTCAAAAGTAGTTTATGAGAAAGGAAGTAACCTGCCAGCTGATGGGATTGTTGTCCTTAAGAATTGGACATACTTTTTAACTTATTTTGATAATAACACTAATCAAATAGAAGAAAAATATATTAAGATGAATTGTAACTGTGAATTAATATATTTTGGTGATGACAACCCTATTGTTAGTAACTCATTAAATTAAACCTATACTTATTTCCTCCGTATGAGGGAGTATGTTTGGTTTATTTAAATCTAAAAAGGAAAAACTTTTAGGAAAGTATAATAGATTATTAAAAGAGTCATATGAGCTCTCTAGTATCAGCAGAAAAGATAGTGATTCTAAGTTAGCAGAAGCAAATAAAATTCTTTCAGAAATTGAAAATCTTGACTAATCAATGGATTTTTCTCCTAACCTATCGCCAAAAGAAATAATAAGATTAGGTTCTTTTGGAGGAATCTATTTCTATGATGAAGGGGGCAGAATCGATATAAACTATAAAGAATTTCCTTCTGAATGGTTTGATGATTTAGATAAGTCTTTTTACATATCAAAAAAGTATAACAGAAAAATTAATTTTTTTAAGATCAAGTCAGGTCTAAGCCAGAAAGAGTGGGATGAAAAAGGGTGGATTAATAGGCAAGATCCTCGTGGATGGTTTCAGTGGTATTGTAGATATTACCTAGGAAGAAGGACTGATGATGACAAAAGACAAATTCAGAGATGGAACAATTTTTGTGGTCTTAAAGGGAGATGGAGAAATTATATCTACTCTAAAATATACAATAGAGGTGCATCTATAGATGATATGTCATTCTCTCTGGCTGTGAGACAGTCTCTCTTACATTGGGGTTACATGGTAAACAAAGCAGATTTCGATATGTGGAAAGAACATAATGGTTTCTAAAAACTGTATTTTATTTGTAGGAAATAGCCTTGAACTATATTTTTAAAATCCCCATAATTATCTAAATAAAAAAGTTGTCCAATAATGCCAGCGTCAATTCTAGAATTAATATCATAATTTATACTTGGTGAAATGTATAATAATTTTATTCCTTGACCATATAAAATGCTAAGAGATACATTGACTGGAGGAGATACTGGTTTTGTAACTTGAATTAAATAGGAATGTTTTGAGGGCATTAAATTTTTAGGAGATAATACATTATCGTTAATATTTACTAAACTTAAAAAATTAGATTCAGTAAACCCATTTGAATTATATAGATATGACCCTAAAAAATAAAAACCATTTTTAAGTGAATAATCTAAAGAAGATGAGAAACTCAAAGAATTCTTATACTTATTTTTATCTATGAAATAAGATACCTCTCCTTTAAATCCAGCATTTTTAATATTTCCAGCCCAACCTCCTCCTATAACTATATCATCAAAATAATTAGCAGCTAAAAATTGAAAATCATATCCAAAAGAGTTGATTCTATACATACCTGCAATTACGTTCCCATTTCTTTTGCTTGGCATATAAACTAATTCAAAACTAGAGAGATTATCTCCAGTATATAAGAATCTTATAACATCAGATCCTGGTCTTTCTATGTAATCAAAATCAATAAAATTATAAGCATTAAAAAGATCATTATTATTCCAAATAGTATTTACTCCCCAATTAACTCTTTGTCTTCCTATACTAAATTCTATTTTTTCTTTCTGATATTTCAACCAAAACCTATCAACCATTGAGTTAATGACAAAATTTGACTCCCTTACTGTATAAAAAGCCATATTTACTAAACCATCATCTCCCTGAATTGTAGGGATATCTCCAAAATAAATTCTATTTCTTACCTCTAAACCTAAAGATAAATTATCACCATAATAACCTCTCATATTTAACCTATTGTGAATCAGATGATTAGTTTCTTTATCAAAAAAACTATAATCCATGTATGATGGCAGATATTTAACATACCCATTTAAAGTAAATGATGTCTTAGATGACTGAGACATTGTGTCAAATGAAATTAATAACAATAATAGAAACGAAATAAAACTATTTTTTCTTATCGCTGACAATCTTTCCATCTTCTAAAGTTATAACTCTTCTAGCTCTATCAATAACTCTCTGATCATGAGTTGAAAAAATAAAAGTAATTTTTTCATTAACATTTAACTTACTCATTATATCAAGAAGATTTGAAGTTGAGGAAGTATCTAAATTTGCAGTGGGTTCATCTGCAAGAATAAATTTTGGTTTTGATGCCAGAGCCCTTGCCACAGCAACCCTTTGTTGTTGACCACCTGAAAGTTCAGAAGGCCTTCTATCCCTCATCTCATATAAACCAACTTGATTCAACAATTCATTAGTTCTCTCTACTCTATTCTTCTCATCCATACCCTGCAATAACATTATCATCTCAATATTTTCTCTTGCAGATAATACTGGGATTAAGTTATATGCCTGAAAAACAAAACCAATATTTTTTAATCTGTATTGAATGATATCATTGCCAGATAAGCTGGTTATATTCTCCCCAGAAATATACACATCACCAGATGTTGGTTTATCCAATCCACCTACACAATTTAAAAACGTTGTTTTACCTGAACCAGATGGGCCTACTACTGAGGTGAATTCACCATCTTCAAATATGGAACTCACATCATTAACAGCTTTAACTTCAAATTTTCCTGGATTATATATTTTAGATAAGTTTTTTGTCTCAATCATAATTCAAATTTAAATTGTTTTAGTTGCATCTACAGGATTAATTTTTAAAGCTCTTAAAGAAGGAAAAATTGATGATATTATAGATATCATAAATACCATAATTGCAACTACTATATATTGTTCTTGAGGTACTTTAAGATAGAGTCTTGTGCCTACGCCAAAATTTTCTAGACCAGCCTCAACAATAGATAAGTCTATACCAACAACAGAGTAATATTCTACTATCAAATATGATGAGATCAGACCAAATGGTAAAGCAATCATAGAAAGAAAAGTAGTTTCAAAACATATCATCAAAAATATTTTATAACGATTCATTCCAATTGACATCAACATTCCTATCTCTTTTTTTCTTTCAAGAATTGCCATCAGCATGGTATTAACTATACCAAATGATAACCCTATCAAAATAATCATCATAAAAATATATAGAACAGCTGCAAGCATCTCATTTGCGTAGGCTAGATCTTTTGATATGTCATCCCAAGCCTCTACAATATTATTAGGACTCAATAGTATTAAGTCTTTCTTGACACTATTTCTAAGTTCTATATCAGTTAGAAGGATTGGAATTTCATGTATTCCTGAAAACGATGGTAAATTTTTTGTTATACTTATATTCTTTACAAAAACATTTGACTCATCGTATCTTGAATTTCCAGACTTAAATATTCCTTCAACCCTATATAATAATGAGGTCAATTCATTGAATTCATCTTGAAATGTAATTACAACTTTTGATTTTAAGTTTAAGTTTAACTTATCTGCTAATTTTTTTCCAACCAAGATTGTATTATCTCTCTTAGTATTAAAATATTCACCTTCAATTAGTTTCTCATGAGTATTTGTTACTTTTTTTTCGGTTTCTGGGGTCACACCCTTTATTTGGATTCCGTATGAACCATTAGAGTTAGATAACATTCCATTTAGGATAATTCTCTTAGTGTAAGAGACTACCCTTTTATCTTCATTTAGAGATTTTTCTAGATTATCAAGGTTGTTTATAGTATGTTTAATATTATAATCTTCTCTAAATAAATTATTATGAATTTGTATGTGAGAAAGATATGTTTCAACTGCATTATTCATCCTCTCCTCATTTAATCCATATGACATAGCTATCATAATTATTCCTCCAAGTATTCCAAAAACAACTGAGAGTATCACAACCAAGCTCCTTAGTTTACTCCTCCATACATTTCTCCAAGAAATCTTTAATAATGTTATTATGTTCATGATTTCATTGATTTTACAGGATCCAATTTCATAATCTTAATTGCTGGATAAATAGAAATAATTAGGGAAAAAATAAAAATAACTAGAGCATGAGATAAAGGAATATCCCAAGAAATTGACATAGGCATTAGTGGTGAAAAACCCATCTCCTCAATCATATCATTAGCTCCATCTCCCATCAAATCAGCCATATTAATTGGATTCAAATAATAATAGTAGCTTATAGGGTAGGTAATTGATATTGCTATTACAACACCAATCATAGACAAGATAATTGTCTCAACTAGTATAATTCCGAATAGCCTCATTCTACTCATTCCTATTGAAATTAATACACCAAACTCATATTTTCTTTCTTCAGTCATCATCAGAACTGTTCCAAACATACCAAACACAACGATTACATATAAAATAAAAGCCATAATAAGACCTCCTGCACTGTCTGCAGTTATAGTTTGTTCTATTTCTGGAAGAGTTTGTTTCCATGTCATCACCTCAAAGTCATCTGAAAGAATTTGAGACAAATCATTTACGATTTTCTCCTCATCATAATATTGTTTTTTATCAATAATTATATGTGTAGATATTTCGTCTGATGAGACATAATTTCTTGCTGTTTCCATATTCATAAAAACACCTAACTTATTAAGGTCTGGGTTTTTAAGGTCTATAATTCCTTTGATTGGAAATTTTCCTGCTGCCATCATGCCCCTATACCCCTGACCATATAAAATTAAGGTATCGTTTTCAACTACGTCAAAATATTTTGCAATCCCTTTTCCGATTATGACTTCATCTTCACCTAAATCAAAAGAGCCCGACACCATTTTTTTATTCCAATCTGTTATTTTTTGTTCCTCTTTAATATTAATACCATTAATAACTCCTCCTTTTGTCTTATCTCCCATAGATATTAGAGAGAAGGTCTGAAGTCTTTGCACAATATTATCAACACCCTCAATAGATTTTAAATCATCCATGAGATTTTGATCTACTACCATAGAGTTATCTAAACTTTGATTATCCCAGAAACCATCAGCATGAATTTCAACATAACCAGCATAAGATTCTACAACTGTTTCAATTAACTTATCATAAAAGCCAAATTGGAGCGCTCTCATTAATACTATAAGTAAAAGGGCAGCAAAAATCGAGGAAATCGTAATTAAGCTTCTCTTCTTATTCCTATAAATATTCCTTAAAGCTATTTTTAGTATCATCTTAAATTTTTCATGTAGCTAGGCAGGAAGTACCTCTGGTTAATATCAATATCAAAATTCCATTTAAGTCTTTCAATTATAGTCTTATTCCCTTCTTTATCAAGCGGCACATATTCTATAACCGCTGGTAATTTTTTATCACCAAAATCTTTTACTTTATTAGATGTCATCACACTAACTAAGTCTTCATATTCATCAAAAAATTGAGTTTTTAATTGCATGTAATGCTCCTTATC
>Ga0315327_10002141_pt1 | contig 10427 bp, 9 predicted proteins | sample M110032315metaG_FD_203460 | JGI IMG/M metagenome (GOLD analysis project Ga0315327, IMG submission 203460) | Ammonia-oxidizing marine archaeal communities from Monterey Bay, California, United States - M1 100m 32315 | ecosystem: Environmental > Aquatic > Marine > Coastal | place: USA: California... | reverse complement strand
GATTTTAAAAAAACATATTATTATTGAGGATAAACCACATGATTCTATCTTACATTCCAAATTGATAAATACATAATTTTATAGAATTGATTAATAGATAATTATGACAAAAAATAATAAATTTCAAATTATCGCTGAAATTGCTTCAAATTGGAATGGTAGTGTAACTTTAGGAAAGAAAATTATTAAACAATCTTCTCAATCTGGAGCAGATTATGTAAAATTTCAAATGTGGAGAGCTTCAGATCTTTATCAAACTAATCATCCTAATTGGAATGAAATTAAAAAATCTGAAATGAAACCAAATACTGCAAAAAAATTCAAAAAATATTCTGATAGTCTTGGAATTAATTGTATTTGGAGTGTTTTTTATCCAGAAGCTGTACAATTATTGGAAAACCTTGATGTTTCATTATACAAAATCGCATCTAGAACTTCCGCATTAATGGATTCAAATTCTTTAGAAACACTCAAGGCAATAGCTAAAACAAAAAAACCTGTTATTATTAGCATGGGATTTGGTGGAAATAAAAAATTGATAGATTCTATTTTTCGTCATAATAAAAAATACTATCTTTATTGCGTTTCCAATTATCCTACAAAATTATCTGAAATTAATTTTAAGTCTATGCAAAAATATTCTGGTTTTTCTGATCATACTGAGGATTATTTGGCACCATTAATTTATGCCATACAATCTGTAAATTCAAGTAAAAAACGATTTTATGAAAAACATGTTTGTATTCCTGAATCTGTTGGTCCTGATAAGCCATTTTCAATTGATATGAGTGATTTTAAAGAATTAATTTCTAATATACGACAAGTTGAAAGTTTGAAGATATGATCAATAACATAGATGATAAATTTGTACATTTAGGAAAGGATGTTTTTATTGGAAACAATGTTGTATTTGATAAAATTCAAAAAGAAAATGAACAAGGAATTTTCAAATTTGGTGATTATTGTTCTATACATGAGGATTGTAGATTTTTTGTATCCAATGCAGAGTTTAATGTTGGTGATTATGGAACAATTCATAATAATACTTTTGTGACTGGATACAAAACTTGTGAAATTGGTCATAATTTTTGGTTGGGCCAAAATTCTATTCTTAATGCAACTGATAATTTAAAAATTGGAAATAATTGTGGAATTGGAGCTTATTCTAAAATTTGGACTCATGCAGCTTTTGGTGAATTGTTGTTAGGTAGTAGAATTGCAGTTGGATTACATGATTTTAAATCTAAATCTGGTGCAATTACAATTGGTGATGATTTTTGGGGAATTGGTTCTATAACAATTAGTCCTGGTGTAACAATTGGGAATAAAGTAATTGCATTAACTAATTCTCTTATCACTAAAGATGTCCCTGATAATTCTATAGTGGGTGGCACTCCTGCAAAACCTATTGCAATAGATGATGATTTCAGAGCTTATGTTGATTTAACTGATAATGAAAAATATTCGTTAATGAAAGAATTTGCACAAAATTTTTCAAAAATTAAAAAAGTTAAAATTATTTTTGATGATGGATTAAAAAAAGTAATCCTAGGAGATAACGAGGTAGTAATAAGATGTACTTCTGAATCAGATGAAGATATGAATACTTCTTATTTTGATTTCATTAAAAGAACTTATACTAAAAAACATAATTTTCTTGAACGGGAATTTATGAAATTTGTTCTTGATTATAAAGCAAGATTCGTTCCTGAATGATGATTACTAAGGATTCATACGTAAAAATTATATTCAAAAAATTATTTTTTATATATAGTTAATTTTTATTTGAATGAATATGACTGACAAAATTCTCTATTGGCTAGGAGCTGATTTCACCCATTTTTGTAGTTCATATTACTTAAAAAAATTAACTGACGCTGAACTTTATGCGATTATAGACATTACAAATAAACCCAAATCTTTTTTTGAAAATCAAACATTGGTAAAATTCAATAAAGTTTGGTTTTTTAATGATCATATAGAGAAAAATCATAAACCTGATTTAACTTATTTAGCTAATTTTGAAAAAAAATATAAAATTAATCTTTTAGAACTTGCTATAAACGAAAGAATTTTTTATCGTTTTTTTGATTTTTATAAGTTTTCCACCGAAGAAATGTTATCAATTGTTGAACAAGAATGTAAATTATTTGAAAAAGTTGTCAGTGAAATAAAACCTGATTTTCTAATTACTAAAGAGGCCTCACGACATCATCATCAATTATTTTGTGAATTATGTAATTCTATTGGAATTAAAGTAATTATGATGAGTCAGGCAAAGATAGGTTACAAATGCATGTTATCTGAAGAATCTCATAAATTTCCATTTCCAGAATCTCTTAATTCTCTACAGTCATCTAATTTGAGTTTAAAAGAAATTCAAAAATATTTGAAATCATTTGATGTATCTAAACAATTAAAATCTTATTTAGCTAAAGAAGGCGGTTCATCACGAGAATTCTTAAAATCTGTATTTGAATACTTGATTTCTGATAATTCACATTCACAAACACAATACTACTATTATGGAAGAACAAAACTTTCTGTGATAAAAAATTTTATTAAATCAAGTATGAATAGATATCTAAGAAAATCTTTCATTGATCACAATCTTTTGAAAGAAGTTCCAAAAAATTCATCATATGTATATTTTCCAATGGCTGTGGATATGGAACGAAATTTGTTAATAACAGCTCCATATTACACAAATCAAATTGAAACAATTAGACATATTGTAAAATCTCTACCTGTAAATTATCAATTATATGTAAAAGAAAATCCAAATGCTGCAAGTCGAGATTGGCATTCTATTGATGAATATAAAGAAATTATGAAAATTCCCAATGTAAAACTTATTCACCCTTCTACCGATGTTGAAACAATTTACCAAAATTCTTCTTTAGTAATTGCTACTGCAGGTTCATCTCCATTTGAAGCAGCAGCATATGGAAAACCTTCGATAATTTTTTCAGATCAAATATATGATATTTTACCTTCTGTTTTTAAAGTAGAAAATATTAAAGATTTGCCTGAATTAATTCGTAAAGCTTTACAAACTAAAGTAAATACAAATGATCTGGATAGTTATATTCATTTATTGGAGAAAAATACTTTTGATTTTGATATTTTAGGTTTTTCTGCAATGTTCAAAGATAGATTTTATCATGGTGGAAGTTTATTGGATGTTACAATTTCTGAAGAACAACTGCAGCAATTTTTAGAAGAACAAAAAGATACTCTTGAAAAATTTACATTAGAACATATAAAACGAATTAATTGGTATAAGTCAAATGACTAAAATAAAAATTAATGATAAAAATATTGGTAATCAATATCCTTGTTTTACCATAGCTGAGGCCGGTGCAAATCATGATGGAGAAATTGGTAAGGCATTAAAATTAATTGATGCTGCAATTGAAGGAAATGCAGATTCTGTAAAATTTCAAACTTACAAAGCATCTAAACTTACTACTAAAACTGCTCCAAAATATTGGGATGATGGTAATCCAAAGGAAACTCAATTTGATGTATTCAAAAAATTAGATTCATTAACAAATGATAATTGGAAAGAAATTTTTGAGTATGCAAAACAAAAAAAAATTACTTGTTTTTCAACACCTTTTGATAAAGACAGTGTAGATCTTTTATATTCACTTGATGTTCCTGCTTTTAAAATTGCTTCTGCAGATATAACCGATATTCCATTAATCAAACATGTTGCTTCAAAAAATTTACCAATATTCATTTCAACTGGAATGGCAGATGATCAAGAAATAAAATATGCAATTAATTGCATTGAAGATAAAGGTAATCACAATATTATAATTATGCATTGTATTACATCATATCCTACAAAACCAGAAGATGCAAATCTTCAGATGATTAAAACTCTTAAAAAACAATATCCAGAATATCCAATAGGTTTTTCTGATCATACATTAGGAACATTAATTTCAGTTTTTTCTACATTCTATGGTGCAAATTGTGTTGAAAAGCATTTTACATTTGATAATAACCTAAAGGCAAGTCCAGATCATCGACTATCACTTAATCCACAAGACTTCAAAACATTAGTAGAACAATTACGATTATCCTCGATTTCAAAAGGTTCTTCAGAAAGAATTTCATTTGATGCAGAATTAGAGGCCGTTAAATATGCTAGAAGAAGCATTGTCACAACTCAAAAAATTCCTAAAAATACAATCATTACAGAAAATATGTTAGATATTAAAAGACCAGGTACAGGCATTGCTCCAAAATTCTATGAAAAAATTATTGGTTCAATTACATCAAATGAAATTGATGAAGATACTCCTATACAGTGGATAGATTTAGTAAAATAATATGAATTCAGAAAATATAATTTTAATACCTGCAAGAGCAGGTGCATCCAATATTTCTCGTCAAAATCTTAGATTAGTAAACGATAAACCATTAATCTACTATGTAATCAAGTCTGCATTAAAATTTACTAAAAATGTCTATGTCTCTACTGATTCAGATGAAATTAAACAAGTGTCTATATTGTATGGAGCAAAGATAATTCAACGTTCAAAACATCTAACAAAAAATAATACTAAATTAGAAGAAATTGCTTTTGATGCGTTATCAAAATTAGAGAGAAAAAATTTTCAAAAATGTTTAATTTTAAATCCTAAGTATCCATTAATTACATTATCTACAATTAAAAAATTTTTTTCATTACTTAATAAAAATATTCAAACAATATACGGATATGAAATAATTCCACACCATCAATATAAACAAATTAATTTTATTTCTAAAGATTTTGGAAGTATAGTTAAAGATTTGAATAATTGCATAATTACAGAAAAAATTGTTTCCTTTAATTGTAAATTATTTTTAAAGTCTAAAAATTTTCAATCCCCAATTTTTGGACTAAAATTAACTCAAAATGAACCACTAGTTTTAGATTCCTATCATGATTTTGCAATTCTTGAAAAAATTTTATCCAGAAAACGAATTTTAGTTAGAGTTGATGGAGGTGATTCTATTGGATTAGGGCATGTTCATAATATGTTAACAATTCTTAATCATTTTAGAAATGAAGAAATACTAATTGTAATGGATGCAAAAAATAAACAAGGATATAATAAATTTCAAGAACACCTTTACAAAGTTAAATTTTTTAAAAATGAATCAGAATTATTTAAATTAATTAGAAATTTTGAACCTAATTTGATATTTAATGATATTTTAAACACTTCAATAAATTATATGAAAAAAATAAAACATGAAAAAAGTTTTGTAGTAAATTTTGAAGATATTGGTAATGGAAGAAAACTTGCAGATTTAGTGTTTAATCCTATTTATCATTCTGACCAAAATATTTTAAATGAATATTATGGTCCAAAATTTGCTTGTGTTAGAGATGAATTTAGAATATGGGATTCATCACAATTTAAAAAAATTGCTAAAAATGTAGTTTTAATTTTTGGAGGATTAGATACAACAAATAAAACTTATTTAATTTTAAAATTAATTGAAAAATACAAATTAAAAAATATTAATTATTCTATAATTATTGGACAAGGTTTCAAAGAACGAATTAAATTATTAAAATTAATCCAAAAAATGAGAAAAAATGATTTTAAAATAGAATTAAAAGAAAATGTAGAATTTTTGGCAAAAATTTTTCAAAAATCTGATTTTGCCATAACCTCTAATGGTAGAACTGTTTTTGAATTAGGTTCACTTCATGTACCAATGATCACAATACCTGTGAATAAAAGAGAGAATAAGCATACATTTGTACAAAAATATGATGTTGGTTATGTAGTTGAATTAGAAAATGAATCTAAAACACATGATTTTCTAAATGCATTTAATAATATGTTACAAAATAAAAATAGAGAAAAATTTCAAAAAAAATTAAGAGAAATTAATTTACTCCATGGAGTAGATAGAGTGGTACAAAAAATTAATAATGATTTTGAAATTACGAATAAAAAGATAAACAAGGTTTATAGATTTTAAAAAGAGAGTATAAAGTATGGGAGTAGGAGCAACTTTTCTTACATCAAAAGATTTTGATGAGTCAGAATTACTGGATGTATTAAAAAATTCATTTGAAAGTATTTCAAAAAAAGATAAAGATATTCTTGAAAAAATTATCTCACAATTTGAAAATAATGATTTTACTTTAATTACTCCTCAGCAAATTCATTTTTTTGAAATTACTCCAAAATCACAATGGGTCGAATATATGATTTTTAGATACAAATTTACTAATTTTCCAACGAATCATATTGATTCAGACATTCCATCTCATCTATTAATTGAACCTGTATCATCATGCAATATTCGATGCATAATGTGTTTTCAAGTTGATGAATCATTTAGTAAAAATAAAGAGTTCATGGGGCATATGAATATTGAGTTATTTAAGAAGATCATTGATGATGCAGAAAATGTTGGAATTAAAGCAGTAACATTAAGCGGTAGAGGAGAACCGACATTAAATCCAAAATTTGGTGAAATGTTAGAATATTGTAAAGGGAAATTTTTTGATTTAAAAATGAATACAAATGCAACAAGGTTAAATGAAAAATTAATGCATCAGATTGTTCAATCAGGAGTAACAGATTTAGTATTTTCTGTTGATTCTTATGAAAAAGATGAGTATGAAGCAATTAGAGTTCTAGGAATATTTGAAGATGTAGTGAACAATATTAAAAAATTTAAGAAAATTAACGATAGTTATTCTAATTCAAAATGTGCCACACGAGTTAGTGGAGTGAAAATTAATGAAAAACAAAATATTGAAAAATTTACAGATTTCTGGAAAAACTATGTTGATCATGTTGTTATGGTTGAAATGTCAGAAAGATGGGATACTTATAACAATCCCATAGAAAATGCGGGAAAACAACCGTGTAATTTTCTATGGGGAGAAATGTATGTTTGGTTTGATGGAAAATGTAATCCATGTGATGTTGATTATAAAAGTGAATTAGAAATTGGAAATATAAAAGAAAATAACATTAAACAAATATGGAACAATGAATCATATGTCAAATTACGAAATTTGCATCTTTCTGGAAAAAGAAATGAATGTTCCCCGTGTAACCATTGTTCAAATTGGTAGATATAGGAATAATTGGTTATAGAAACCATGCACAACGTTTGATTTCTTTAATGGATAATAATTCAAAATGTAATTTGAAATATATTTTTCATCCTAATAAAAAAATTGATGATGATAGGGGAATAAATGATTTTTCACTTTTACTTGAATGTCATGTAATAGTTATAGCATCTCCAAATAAAACACACTACCACTATTTAAAAAAACTAGAATCATTTTCGGGTTATATTTTTTGTGAGAAACCACCTGTAGTAAATCTAAATGAATTAAGTAAAATTAAAAAAATATTGAAATTTAATGGTAAAAAACTATTTTTTAATTTTAATTATAGATTTAGTGAATTAAATAATATATTTAAAAAATATATCAATTCAAAAGAAATTGGTGATATAATCTATATTGAAATTATTGCTTCACAAGGATTATCATTTAAACAAAACTATGCAAAATCGTGGCGTGCAGATGGAATAAATAATAAATTCAATCTTTTAGACACAGTCACCATTCATTATCTTGATTTAATAAATTATTATTTCGGAACTAGTAAGAATCAATTTTATTTTCCAAAATTAATTTCTAAAAATGGTGGTACGTCTTTTGATACAGGTCAACTACTTTTAGAATATGAAAAATTTAATGTTTCAATAATTAATTCATATGCTGCTCCATTTATTGGAGAATTAAAAATAATAGGCACAAATGGATATATTACTATTAGAAATGAAGTATTAGAAATTCATACACCTAGAGATACTTTTGATGAAAATGATTTTTTCATTTCTCCACCAATATCTTTTAAACAAAAATTCAATATGCAAAACGATTACAAATCTTCTCTAAAAAATTCATTTGATTTTTTCATTTCACATGTACTTAATGAAAAAGAATTTGACATTTCATTATATGAAACAAGCTTAAAAACTACTCAATCAATATTAGAATTAAGATCTGAAATATAAAATGAAAATAAAAAAATCATTAAAAATTTTAGTTGAATCAAAAACTAAAAATGAATTATATGAATTAATGGAAGAATTATATCCAATTTGTCGTAGTATCACGGGAAATGGGGTTAGAAAAACTCTAAAAATTTTGAAAAAAAAAATTCCCTTAAAAATTATTGAAGTCCCTACTGGATCAAAAGTTTTTGATTGGAAAATTCCTTTAGAGTGGAATATTAAAGATGCTTATGTAAAAAATTCACAAGGTAAACGAATTATTGATTTTAAAAAATCAAATATACATTTGTTAAATTATAGCATTTCTATAAATAAAAAAATAACCCAAAAAGAATTGAAACTTCATTTACACACTTTACCTGATAAACCTAATTCTATACCTTATGTTACATCTTATTATAAAAAAAATTGGGGTTTTTCTGTTGCACATAATCAACTAAAATCATTTAATGATGATTATTATGACGTTAAGATTGACTCTTCTCTCAAACCCGGTTCTTTAACATATGGTGAATTTCTTAAAAAGGGAAAAATATCTGATGAAATTTTAATTTCAACTTATGTCTGTCACCCTTCTTTATGTAATGACAATCTTTCTGGAGTAGTTGTATCCACAATGCTTGCAAATTTTTTATCTAAAATTGATACATATTTTTCGTATAGATTCATTTTTGTTCCTGAAACAATAGGCACAATAACATGGTTATCTAAAAATCAAAAAAATCTTTCAAAAATTAAAGGCGGTTTAGTTATAACATGTGTTGGTGATAATGGTAATTTTACATATAAAAAAACTAAACATGGTAATTCTACAATAGACAAAATCGTTAATGATGTTTTTAAACAATCTAAGAGAAAAACTAAGACTAAAGATTTTTTTCCATATGGCAGTGATGAACGACAGTTTTGTTCTCCTGGAATAAATTTAGATGTGGGAGTTTTTATGCGAACTCCGTATTATGAATTTAAAGAATATCATACTGCAGATGATAATTTAAAATTTGTATCTAAAACTGCATTAAAAGATTCATTATCTATGCTTTTAAAAATTATTTCTGCAATAGAGATAACAAAAGACATTAAACAACATTCTAAAATTAAAAAAATTAACAGGAAAAAATCTGATATTTATCTCAATCTTAAATCTAAATGTGAACCACAATTAGGAAAACGTAACTTATATAGAAATATTTCAAAAAGTCGTTTAGTTGGTAAAGGTAATTCACAAGATCTTATTGAAATATCTATACTATGGATTCTAAATTATTCTGATGGTAATTATTCTTTAAACGATATTTCAAAAATATCTGGTTTGCCTATAAAACTATTGAAACATTCATCACAATTATTGTTAAAAAAATCTCTTTTAAAAAAATTAAATTAAATTACCAAGCTGTCCATCCACCATCTACAATTAGATTTGAACCTGTCATGTATGATGATGCATCTGAGGCAAGAAAAATAATTGGTCCTACATATTCATCTTTTTTAGCCATTCTACCCAGCATTGTTTTATTTGCATATTTTTTTCTAAATCCTGATTCTTGATTTCTTTCAACACCCCCTGGTGATAACGTATTAACTCTAATTCCTTTACCTTGCCAATATGCAGCAAGATATCTTGTAAGATTCAAAACTGCACTTTTTGTTGCTGCATAAAATATAGCTGAATTTTGATTACTTTTTCCATAAATTCTTTGATCAGGTGCAATAATTCCATATGTTGATGAAATATTTATTATTACACCATTCTTTTGTTTGAGCATTATTTTTCCTATTTCTTGACAACAAAGAAAAATTCCTGTCAAATTTACATCGATTGCTTTGTTCCAACTTTTTAATGGTAACTTTTCAAAAGGAATTGTACGTAATTTATCATCTCCTTGATATGCTGCATTATTTATTAAAACATCAATTTTTCCATATTTTTTTACAACTTTTTTTACCATATTTTTTATTGATAATATTTTTGTAAGATCTAGGTTTATTGGTAAAGTTTTATTTGCATATTTTTTTCCTAGTTCTAAGGAGATTTCTTTACATTTTTTAAAATCTAAATCTGCTAAAACTACATTTGCTCCTTTTTCACTTAGTCCTTTTGCATATTCTGTTCCTAACATACCTGCAGCCCCTGTAATTATGATTGTTTTCCCTGAAACATCAAAAATATTTTTTGAATTCATATGTATTTTCAATCTTGAGATACTACTTATAATTTTAATTTTATGGTATAGAGAAAAAAATACAATAGGATCCTACAATAATACATTTTCATGAAACCCATTTGTATTATTCCTGCTAGAGGAGGATCAAAGGGTGTGCCAAGAAAAAATATTCGCATGATTGCAGGAAAACCCTTG
>Ga0315327_10002139_pt1 | contig 10436 bp, 9 predicted proteins | sample M110032315metaG_FD_203460 | JGI IMG/M metagenome (GOLD analysis project Ga0315327, IMG submission 203460) | Ammonia-oxidizing marine archaeal communities from Monterey Bay, California, United States - M1 100m 32315 | ecosystem: Environmental > Aquatic > Marine > Coastal | place: USA: California... | reverse complement strand
ACGGGGAGAACAGCACAGAGCGGGTGCCGGTGAGAACTTTCAGGGATCTGCTACCCGCATCGAAGATCTGGGTCGGGAGCGCTGGAAAGGCACCGCCCGTGTGGAGTTGGTCGAAGGACCCAACCACGTCCGCGTGAATGGAAAAACCTGGGAACTCGAAGGACTCATGCCTGGGACAGCCGCATGCTGGGAAGCCCTCTCAGATCTGGTCAAGAACCGAAAAGTAGTCGTCGAGCCCACCTCGGAGTCCCACGCTTACATCCGGCTCATGAACCGAACGCTGGTAAATTCCCGCCTGATCCGAATGGGGGTTGCGGAGCCCGATCCGGCGCGCCAGCATCGCAACCGCAGCCGCTTTTTGCGCTATGCCAAGGAACGAAACCAGCACGGCGGGGGTTGAGCTTCGTGTGGCATTTGTTCGTTGCAATCAACCTGGGGAATATGGGGCTGGCCAGGGGTGCACCCGGAATACCACCACTGGCGCCCGAAGCGGTGTGTCCTGGTTCTGTGGGGACACTAAAATTTGTTGCAGCTGATGAAACTCAAGATCCTCGGCTCACCGGAAAACACCTGATCGTCGTGGCCAAAAAGAGCCGCCGTGTGTTTCTCTTTCGGAACGGAAAAATGCTTCACATCGACGGAAAGCCCGCATGCTGGCGCGCTGGACTCGGTCCCGAACCCACCGGACACAAGCGAGTGGAGGGCGACGGAAAGACGCCCGAGGGTTGGTATCGAACCTCGGACAAACCGTGGAGTCAGTGGTACGCGGCGATTGCGATTCACTACCCAAATCAGGTGGACGCCGCCGCGGCCCTCGAGGCCAAGCGCATATCTACCACCACTGAAACGACCATACAGCAGGCCATAGCGGCCGATACAAAACCCCCACAGACCACAGCGATGGGTGGAGAGATCCTGATCCACGGGGGTGGCGGCAGTACAGACTGGACCCTGGGATGTATCGCCATGAACAACGAAGACATCGACATCCTTCGCTCAACCCTTCCCGAGAACATGGTGACGGATGTGCTGATCCTTCCCTGACAACAGGGTAGATGCCCGCCATGGTTTCCGAATCCGCCATTGCTGATGCTGCAGCCCTGCTTCGCGCAGGAGAGCTTGTCGCAATTCCCACCGAGACCGTCTACGGGCTTGGAGGCGATGCCCTCAATCCCCTGGCCATCAGACGGATCTACGCCACAAAAGGACGACCTGCAGGCCACCCGGTCATCGTACACCTCGCCAGAGATGCTGACTGGACGAAGTGGGGGCATTTTTCAGCTGCAGCCCACACGCTTGCACAGGCCTTCTGGCCGGGACCGCTCACCCTGATCCTCCCCCGGCAGGCCCATGTGCCCCTCGAAGTCACAGGCGGACTCGAGACCGTCGGAATCCGCGTACCTGGTCATCCTGCCGCTCAGGCACTGTTGTCGGCGTTCGGTTCCGGGATCGCCGCACCTTCGGCAAATCGGTTTGGTGGTGTCAGTCCCACCACCGCAGCCCATGTACGCGCCGAATTCGGCGACACAGTCCGCATTCTCGACGGAGGGCCATCCAGCATCGGAATCGAAAGCACAATCGTAGACGTGACCAGCGACAGTCCGGCACTGCTCCGGCCCGGTTCCATCTCTGAAGAAGAGATCGAAGCCCTCATCGGGCCGCTCGGACAATCCAACCCGCCCGCACCGGGCACCCTCAAGAGCCACTACGCACCCATGACCAGCCTGCTTCTGAGTCACAACCCTGAGATGGACCGCATACGACTCGAGTCCGAGGGGAGAAGTGTGGCCGTGCTGGCTGCTACCAGACCCGAGGAGCATGCCCGCAACCTCTATGGAGAGCTGCGGCGACTCGATGCATTGGGAGTGGACATCCTCATTGCTGAAATGGCAACGAATGTGGGGATTGGTCTGGCCATCAATGACCGACTTTCCCGCGCTGCCACCAAGTTATCCACAGACAAATAATCAAAAGACCATTTATCCCTTAAGTTGTTGTTTATGCTCTTCTTTTTTTGCTAACTGCCACAGCTTATCTTCTGTCTAATCCATAGGTCTTCAGCACGACCCACAGGTTATCCATAAGGCGGGTCCGATCAGTCTTCTCGTCGACGCAGAGCCACAAGCAGTCCCAGAGCAGAGAACACACCCACCACACCGCCAGCCTCAACAACGGGAGCCCCGTCCGGGTCTTCAGGGCCACCGCCCCCACAACCACAGCCCTTGGACAGATCTTCGCCGCCACCGCCACCACCGACCGTGTTTTCAGATCCCGGCGTGGGTGGCATATTGGTCACAAAGTCGGCCTCATTGTCGTCGGTGTCCACCCCGTCCGGTCGACGCCCAAGACTCAGGTTCTCGCTGGGCATCGTCCCCATGGTGGATGCTCCCGCGTCATCATCCAACTCAAAGTCCTCCACAGGATCCATGGGATCTCCGTAGAGCACGGTGTCTTGCACTTCGCCCACGCAATCCACCAAACGTACACCGTCTGGATTCTTAGACCCGTTTCCGAGCGAGAACTTGTTGTCGTCGTCCGTATAAAAGTCCGCCGACTCTACACCCAAGCCACCCACAACCAAGAAGCCGCCCGTGGGAATGGTGGAACCAGCAGGGAAAACGTAGGTCACCGTACCCGGCCAGCTCGATGTGCCGGCAGCAATGCCCCAGCCCGAGAGTGAAACCGTTTCATCCGCGGTGTTGTAGAGCTCAAGGAACTCCCCTTCGGAGTCCTCACCTTCAGGATTTGGCAACAGCTCATTGATCTTGACTCCAAGCTCCCCTGGAACGCAGACAACGGGCTCGGTGGTTGGATTGGCTGAACCGGGAGAAGGGTCATCGCTGACCACAAAGTCCACTGCACTCTGATTGGTGTCTTCGCCATCGTTCACCCTGGCCAATGACTCGCCACCGCCTGGCCCCTCAGCCAATGAGGTTGCCTCAGCACCTGAGTCATCCACCCAAGCCTCGTCGTTGGGGCCCCCATAGACCACGGTGTCCTGCACCTCATCTTCGCAGTCCACCAATTGTACGGCATCTGAATTTGATCCTGCATTGCCCATATCGAGGCCCGCGATCACATCTACACCCGAAACCAGCGCACCACCCACGAGCAGGTGCTCTCCCGGGCCAATGTCTGTACCCACCGCAAAGATCTTGGCGCCCGAGTAGGTTCCGTTCTTGCCCCAGGCGAGCGACCACCCGTCGATCGACACGGCGTCTTCCGAAGAATTGTACAATTCGACCCATTCCAGGTCCGCGTCCGAGCCATCTGGGTCCGGCATAAACTCATTGATCTTTATCTGTCGCGCACCCCACGCACACTCGATGGGCTCAGACTCGGGGTTCGGGGCTCCCGGTGTCGCCAGCTCGGCTTCGATCCAGTCTGCCTCGCACTCATCGGTGTCATAGCCGTCTTGTATCCGCGCCAAGGCAAAGCCCTCACCGGGCTTGGGTGCAAGCGACGTGGCCACATCACCACTGTCATCTGGCCACATATCTTCGTTCGGGGCGCCATAAACCAAGGTATCGGCCGGCGCGTCGTCGCAGCCCATCAGGCGAACCGCATCCGCATTGGATCCAGCATTGCCCATGTCCAGACTGGCCCCGATATCCGCATCAAGAATATCGTCATCGCCAACCAACAGGTATGTATCTGGCGCCAGGTTCACGCTCGAAGAAAAGCTAAGGATATCGCTGTAGCTCCCGCTCTTTCCGGACTGCAGCCCCCAGCCACCAAGGTTCACGGTGCCCGTGCCTGCGTTGTACAATTCGATCCACTCGCCGCCGCCATCTGCGCCATCGGGATTGACCATCACCTCGTTGAGCTTGATCGAGTCCGCGCCCTCACAATCCGAGGAGACTACGCCCGTGTCATCGGCTGGCGCCTCCACATCACCGAAACCCACATTGGACCGGGCCGGAGTCGGGGCATCGAGTACTGAAAAGTCCTCTCCACTTCGTTCGGTGTCGACCCCATCTACGGTTCGCGCAATCGACGATCCAGCGGATGCGGTGGGGGCCAAGGAGTCCGCCTCTAAGCCAAGGTCATCCAGCCACGCATCGCTGTTGGGATGCCCATAGATGACCGTATCCACAATCGTTCCTTCGTTATCAACCAACTGAATGGCGTCCGAATTCGATGTGCCATTTCCCAAGTCCAGTTCCACCAATAGGTGGGCACCCACATCTTCAGAGCCCATCAAAATAAATGCGCCGGGCTCTATGGTCTCAGAAGCCAGTTCTTGTTCCGATGTGTAGTCTCCATTTCCCCACCGGATCACCCAACCACCGAGATCTGTGGGATCGACTCCGCCGTTGTAGAGCTCAACCCACTCTTGGCCTGCATCCGCACCGGGAGCATCGACCAATACTTCGTTGATCACCACCCCAGAAGCCGCAGCCACCCCGATCCAGCTCGCAAACAAAAACATCATGCCTCCTCTCCCAGCGTAGCACCATACCCGAAACCTTATGTCCGATCAGCCCTCGCGTGTAAGAGTAAGGACATGTCAGACATCACGTCCGCAATATCCACAACGAATCCGAGGAAAATTCACATCCGCCGTGCGGCCATTCAATGCATGAGTGGGCCGGAGGCTGGAGAGTCCTGGTTGATGGAACAGGACGTCATTCGCATCGGATCTGAAAAGACGAGCGACATCGTGATCACCGACCCCACAGTCAGCCGACAGCATGCAGAAATCCGAAGAGATCGAAACGGCGTAATCTTGCGAGATCTCGACTCGACCAACGGCACCTTCGTCGGACATGTTCGGGCAAAACAAGTGTACTTGGGGGTGGACACCCGGTTTCGGGTTGGTCGCACGGAGCTCATCTTCACGCCCGCCGATGAAGTGATCGATGTCGAGCCCTCCGCACTGGACCATTTTGAGAACCTTGTGGGTGAGTCTGTGGCCATGCGCGAGGTCTTTGGGATCCTCGAGCGAATCGCACCCACAGACCTCACCGTCTTGATTACAGGCGAGACCGGCACAGGAAAGGAACTGGCGAGCCGGGCTCTACACGGCCGCTCAAAGCGAGCCAAGTCTTCCTTTGTGGTATTCGACTGCGGTGCAGCGGCAGAGAACCTCATTGAGTCGGAGCTATTTGGACACCTAAAGGGCGCATTCACCGGCGCCATCGATGGCCGACCCGGAGTGTTTGAGATGGCCCACGGTGGCACAATCTTTTTGGATGAAATTGGAGATCTACCGCTCGAACTTCAGCCCAAACTACTTCGGGTCCTGGAGCAGCGGGAGGTTCGCAGGGTCGGCTCGAGCAAGACCAAGCCCATCGACGTCCGCGTGATCGCCGCCACAAACCGAAACTTAAGAGAGGAGGTCGATGCTGGGCGCTTTCGGGAAGATCTCTACTATCGCCTCGCTGTCGTAGAGCTGGTGATGCCCCCACTGCGAAATCGGCTCGACGACCTCCACCGGCTGGCCCACCATCTGCTGGAGCGGTCCAGCCACAACACGTCGATACAGCACATCTCAGCCGAAGTCATCCAAACCCTCTCCTCTCACCGATGGCCCGGCAATGTGCGCGAGCTCAACAATGTGATCGAGCGCGCCATGCCCTTTACCGATGGAAACACCATCACCATGGAGACCCTCCCCACATCCATAAAGACAGGCACAGAGCCCTCGAGGGTCACACACACACAGCCGATCCTGACCTCTCCGGGCCCACCCACCGACGAAGACTCAGCGATGCCCTTTAAGGATGCAAAAGACCAGCTCGTCGATGCCTTTGAGCACCAATACCTCGTCGATCTTCTCGATCGTCACCAAGGCAATGTCTCCAAGGCGGCTCGGGCAGCCGGCATGGACCGAAAATCCATCAGCCGACTCATGAAAAAACACGGGATCACCCGCAACAGCTGATCTCATGCAGAGCCCGGCGGCGGCGGTTATGAGCGCGCCCATGGAGGCCCACATGTCCAGCCGACCCACCATCGCAAGCATCGCCGATTTTGTTGATCAAGAGGTCACCCTAAACGGGTGGCTGTACAACATTCGTGGGTCAGGAAAGATCGCTTTTCCTCAGCTCCGTGACGGCACGGGCATTATCCAGTGTGTGGCCAAGAAGGCCATCCTCGGAGACGAATCTTTCGAAGAGCTCCGTCACCTGGGCCAAGAGAGTTCTCTCAGCATCACGGGCACGATTCACGCAGACGAGCGGGCACAGGGTGGGTTCGAGATGCAGGTGACTGGGGTGCAGGTTCACCAAAATGTAAGTGGCTACCCCATCAGCCCCAAAGAGCATGGGCCCGCATTCCTGCACGATCATCGCCATCTGTGGATGCGCTCAAAGAAGCAGCACGCCATCTTGAAGATCCGGCACCTCTGTGTGCGGGCGATTCGAGACTACTTTGATAACCGCGACTTTCTCCTGCTGGACTCGCCCATCTTCACGCCCAACGCCTGTGAGGGCACTTCGACCTTGTTCGAGACCGAATACTTCGGACAGCCCGCATACCTGAGTCAATCTGGACAGCTCTACCAAGAGGCTGGAGCCATGGCCTTTGGAAAGACATATTGCTTCGGACCCACATTCCGAGCCGAAAAGTCGTCCACTCGTCGCCACCTCACCGAATTCTGGATGGTGGAACCCGAGGTGGCCTACGCCGAACTCGATGAGATTATGGACATGGCCGAAGACTTCTTGGTGGAGGTAGTCAAGTCTGTGCTGGACAACGGCGGTCGCCAACACCTGGAAGTACTCGAGCGAGACATCGGACCCCTGGAGAATGTGCAGAAGCCATTCCCGCGCATTTCCTACGACGAGGCCTGCGAGAGGCTGAATGACCTCGGCGAGAGCATCGACCCAGAGGACGACTTTGGCTCGCCACATGAGACTGCACTGACCCAGAGCGTAGACCGGCCCATCATGATTCATCGCTATCCGACGGCGGTAAAGGCCTTCTATATGAAGGAAGACCCAACCAATGCGGCCCGGGCCCTGTGCGTCGATGTTCTGGCTCCCGAAGGCTATGGAGAGATCATCGGCGGCGCCCAGCGAGAAGACTCTGAAGAAGTGCTCCTGAACAAGATTGACGGCCATGGCCTGGATCGAGCTGACTTCGAGTGGTTCCTAGATCTGAGGCGCTACGGATCGGTTCCCCATGGTGGATTCGGCCTTGGGCTCGAGCGGCTGGTTTGCTGGATCTGTGGAATCCGACACATTCGAGAGACTGTGCCATTCCCCCGCATGATCGATCGATTGACCCCGTGAGCCTGCACAGCTCTTTGGGTCTCGCGAGCTGGCTCGGCGGGCAGCACCACGGCCCGGAGAGGCACTGGAAAAGTGTGAGCAGCCTCGCGTGCGCAGGCGATGAAGACCTCACCTTTTCTGAAGGAACACCGACCCAAGAATGCACCGCTGCTATCTTGCTGTGCACAGCACCAGTGGCAGGCCTCTGCTGCATTACCACCGACGACCCAAAGCTCGCCTTTATCCGGGTCCTTGAGAAGATGTTCCACGTGGAACAGGTGGGCCGAGTGGATGCACATGCCGTGATCGACCCTTCCGCTTCAGTACATGAAACCGCGGTCCTTGCGCCAGGTGTTGTGGTGATGAGCGGGTGCTCCATTGGAGCCCGCAGCATGCTCTTCCCGAACGTAGTGCTCTACCCCAACACTCAAATTGGGGCCGACTGTCGCATCCATGCCGGAACGGTGATCGGAGCCGACGGATTCAGCTATCACCCGACTGCAGAGGGACTCCGAAAGGTGCCGCAGATCGGCCGGGTTGTCATAGAAGACGGCGTGGAAATCGGAGCCAATAGCACCATTGATCGGGCATTTCTGGATGAGACCCGAATCGGCCAGGGCTCAAAAATAGACAACCAAGTTCACATTGGCCACAACGCTATTTTGGGTCGATCCGTGGTCATCGCCGCCCAGACCGGACTGGCCGGTTCCGTAACCATCGGCGATGGCGCCCTTCTGGGTGGTCAGGTGGGTGTCGTCGAACACACCCACATCGGAAAAGAGAGCCGCGTTGGAGCACAGTCCGGTGTAAACAAAGACGTGGACGATGGACAAACCGTACTCGGAACGCCAGCAGAACCCGCCATGAAGATGAAGCGGATCTACGCCGCCCTCCGGAAGCTACCGGACCGGGACTGACCTCACTTGACTGGGGTAACGCCCTTTTTGTCGCCCTCAATCACCCAAGAGCACCCTGGCGCACCCTCGCAGGTATAGCCCTTGTCCTGAGCAAATACGGTCGTACAGGTGTCGGCCGTGACGGGAGACCCACAGGTCGCGACGTAATCACCCTTTGTCCCGCCCGTGAAGCGAAGATGGGTCTTGGACATCTTTTCCACGCTCTCGCCCTTCTCGACCGAGAGAACCTTCGCCGCCTCGGGTGGGGGTGGCTCCTGCTGAGCAAAGGCCGTGCCCGTGAATGCGGTCAAGGCAACGAGGACCTGAAAAGAGGGGTTGCTCAGCATGTTTCTCTCCTTGTGGTGGGCAACCTATCCCATGTCTGACAGGGTGCCAAAATGCCGCCACTCGCCCCTGGGTGTGCGGTGCTGAAGCTTGTGCTGTGACCCGTCCGGAGGAAAGAGCCGCTTCGCCTCGCGGGGGTCATTCACCACCAACAAAACACCCGACTAGGTGAAGGAGAACAGATGATTCATGACACCAAAAAACCCCACCGACGAATGGGAATGGCCGCAATCTGTATGGCCCGGGACTCTGGAGTGAGTCCCCTCGCCCTCGCGGATCAAGACAAAACACAGGCACAGGAATTCCCCCGATGGATCACCGCATGGTTTCTGAAACAGACACAAAAACTGTCTCTGGATGAGTTGTCTCGATGCTTGGGGCTACCCCACAGAGAAGTGAGTCGAATGTTGTGCAGCCTTGAGCATGCCCGGACCACACAGCCCAGGGTCAATGAATGGATGAACCAGCTTGTGCAGGATCATGAATTCAGGGACACCACCATGGGCGAGGAAGCAGTGTGACCCGCTCTCGCAGGCCCGGGGGGAGCTTCGCATCGATGGCGGCCTGGGCTTCCTCTTGCCGGTATCGAGCGGAGAGATGGGTGAACAAAATCGCCTTGTTCTCAAATAGCTCGGCCCGCTCTACGACCTCATCCAGGTGAATATGACCGTTGGCTCGAGCACTCTCTACGCTCACCCGATCATCCACAAAGCTGACCTCCATGATCAGGAGGTCGGCACGGCGGGCCAGCTCATTGTGCTCAATAAACTCGATCTTGGTGTCTCCACTGAAGGCGACCATGGGGTGCTCAGTCAGGTCGCTCACCGCCTCTCCACGCTCCCGGGCGGCGGCGATGGCCTCCCGTCCCGCATCGACCAAGTCGGCACGAAGCCGCTTTCTCTGCTCGAGCAGCACATAGCCTTGGGACGGAACCCGATGAAATGACGTGAGAGGACGGGCCACCCTGCGCTTGCCAATTGGAATCACATCGCCCGGCTCCATGCCCACCAACTTCGCAGGGAGCTCGGAGCCATCCAAGGCCCGAAAAGCATCCAACAAAGATTCAACCGCGTCCACCACGGCCTTTGGCATCACATAGGTGGGCGGCTCCATGTTGAGTAAGGACCGGGTCGCGACATGGTGGGCGATGCCCCCGATGTGGTCGATGTGCGCATGGGTGAACAGCACTATTGGATGCCGTACAGCACTTCTAGGTCCCCGCCCAATGTCGAACGCGACCTTAAAACCAGGCAGCTCGATGCAGGTCTCCAAGCCGGCCACGGAAGTGGCACAGACATCGATTCCTGCAAGAGTAAGGGTCTCCGTCATCTACTTGATCCTATGGCCGCCCATCTCATTGTTGAAGATCCATGCCACCACCTCTCCGATCTCCAACTGAGTGCCCATATAGGTTTGAATTGTGGCCGCAGCCGAGCCGGCAGCGCGAAGATCTTTCCGAGCATCGACCATCGCACGGAACCGACCCTTCCACCGCTTCATGTTGGCTGGGCGAAGGTCAATCCAGCCCTTCTTGGCCCACCTGTCCACGTCTGTGCGCTTGGTGATCTGCACCCTCGATGAGCGACCCTTGACCTCCGGAACATTGATCCGTGGACCCCGCAGCACGTCCTTTCCGTCGGGCAACAACACAGGAATACCGATGCTCGGAGCGGTGCGCGATACCCCGGAAGCATCCAACACTTCAGCCATAGCATTCGCCATCTTGGCCGCACTCAGCTTTTCATCAAGGATGGCATCGAAGTCACCGAAGGCACACTTCAATAGGTGGGCTTCAAACAAGAGTTTTGATAGCTCTGGAGGGCCCAGACGACCCAAGGCGATGGAGGAAATGCCGCTCGCCTGTTCGGCTGCCGCCAAGTCGTGCATCGCTGCATTTCGCAACAACCCCGCCTTATATGATGGGTTGAGAACGCTTCCATCCAGCGCAGAGATGATGTCCTGTCCAGTGTTTGCCCCC
>Ga0315327_10002137_pt1 | contig 10439 bp, 3 predicted proteins | sample M110032315metaG_FD_203460 | JGI IMG/M metagenome (GOLD analysis project Ga0315327, IMG submission 203460) | Ammonia-oxidizing marine archaeal communities from Monterey Bay, California, United States - M1 100m 32315 | ecosystem: Environmental > Aquatic > Marine > Coastal | place: USA: California... | reverse complement strand
GCTCGCGACCGGTGGTCGCGCCATATTCGCGGCCCATGCCGTGCAAGAGGTCGCCAACGACCTGAGCCTCGGAAGGCATCGGGCCCTCGCCAACACGGGTGGTGTAGGCCTTGGCCACGCCGATTACGCGGTCGATCCGGTTTGGCGCAATACCGGAGCCGGTGCACATGCCGCCGGCGGTGGTGTTCGACGAGGTGACGTACGGATAAGTGCCGTGGTCGATGTCGAGGAACGTGCCCTGCGCGCCTTCAAAAAGGATGCGTTTTTTTTCCACCGTTGCTTTGTGCAACATCTGCACGGTGTTGGTCACATACGGCTTGAGGCGGCGCGTTGCCTTGAGGACGCACTCCATCGAGCGCTTGACGGGGAGCGGTTTTGCGCCGAGAGACTTGAGGAGGGCGTTGTTCCGTTGAATGCCCTCCTGCAGTTGTTCGGCAAATCGTTTTGCGTTGAGTATGCTTCCCATGCGTAGGCCGACCCGGTCGATCTTGTCGCCATAAGCCGGCCCGATGCCACGCAGGGTGGTGCCGATTTTGCCTTTGCCCTTGAGCGCCTCACGGGCGGCATCTAGCGCCTTGTGGTATGGGAACACCATGTGGGCGGCGTCGCTGACATGCAGGCGGCCGGCGGGATCGATGCCGGTCTTTTTCAGGCCATCGATTTCCTCCAGCAAGCCGATGGGGTCGATGACAACGCCGTTACCAATGACACAGGTAGTGCGCTTACGAAGGATGCCGGAGGGGATGAGGTGCAGGATGTATTTCGTCTTGCCGACAATGACCGTGTGGCCGGCGTTGGCGCCGCCCTGAGCGCGCACTACGATATCGGCCTGCTCAGTCAGGAAATCGATGATCTTGCCCTTGCCCTCGTCACCCCACTGGGCACCCACTAGAATGGTGTTCGACATTTGTATTTTAGCTGTTGAGACGAAAACCTCGAAGACGAACCCGGGGTCGTCCCTCATTAGCGCAGGGACGCTAGGGAAACTGTCGACCGGTGTCAACGGCCAAGCGCTGGGCCTTATTTCATGTGCTGCTCAAGGAAGGCATCTACCTCGCGATAAAACTCGAAAACGTTGTCCTCGTTGCGGTAGCCGTGTCCCTCGTTGGCTTTGATGATGAGCTTGTTGGGGATGTTGTTCCGGTCCAGCGCGCGCTTGAGGATACGGCCATGCTTGGGCGGCACCCGCCAGTCTTTCATACCGTACGCCATCAGGACAGGAACCTTCACCTTGTCGATGTTGTTCTGAATGGATCGGGACTTGATCCAATCCTTGTCCTCGCTCCGGTCGGCGATCATCACGGCGTCGATAGCGTCGTTGATTTTTTTGGGGAGCGGATATTCCTTGAGGATCAGATCAATGTCAGTGACACCGACGTAGTTGATGCCGCACCGGTACAGTTCCGGCGTGAAGCACAGGCCGGCCATGGTCGCGTAGCCACCGTAGCTGGCCCCGTAGATGCCGACGCGCCCGGCATCGACAATGCCCTCGGCGATGAGGTGCTTCACGCCGTCAGTGATGTCGTTTTGCATCTTGCCGCCCCACTCGCGGAAGCCAGCGGTGTAAAGCCTAGTGCCGTAGCCGGTCGAGCCACGGAAGTTCGGCTGAAAGACGGCATAGCCACGGTTGGCCAGGAACTGCACTTCCTTGTTCCAGCCCCAGTAATCACGGGCGGACGGCCCTCCATGCGGGTGGACGATGAGCGGGAGCTTCTTACCATCGCTGCCATTGGGGATGGTCAGGTAACCGTGGATGACCAGCCCATCGCGGGCGGTGTATTGGATGGAGTTCATCTGAGACATCTTGGCGGGATCAATCCATTCCGCGAGGTCGAGTAACTTTTCCAGCTTGGGTTTCTTCCTGTTGCTGATATCGAGCAGATAGTAGGAGCCGATGGTCTTCTCGCTGTGCGAATGGAAAAGGATACGGTTCTCCTTCTTAGACCAGTTCTTGATGTCGTTGGCCATGCCAGACAGCGCGTTGTCGATCATCGCCTGATATTCCTGGTAATCCTTGTCAAACCAGTAGGTCTGGGGGCGCTCGGCCTCGTAGCGGACCCCCAGCACCTTGCCGGTCTTGCCAGACACAATCGGCGGCCCGGAGGGCACGTCAAACTTCGGATGCGCAAAGATCATCCGGCCCAGCTTCCTTGTCTTGAGGTCGAACTGGAACAGCGCCTTCTTGTCGCCATTGGGAGCGGCGACGTAGAGGGTGTCGGGGTTCGTGCCAAAACCAAGCGGCTCGATGGCTGTGCGAAAATCGGCGGAGTAAATTTCCTCCCAGTCCGACTTGGAGTCCCGTCGGTGCAGGATCGTCCGGGTGAGGGCATGCTGGGCGACCCCGATGCGGACAATGTTCTCACGGTCTGCAACGAACTGGAGGATGTCGCCCCGGTTGAACACGACCCGTTTTTCCTTCGCGGTGAAGGTGTTGAGCCGAACGATGTCCCCATAGAAGGCTCGTTCCTCACGGAATTTCCCGCCGCCTTTGCGCAGCTTGACCAAAATGTCACCGCCTTGGTCTGTCATCGGGTCGAACAACTCGATCACCTTGAACACGCGGCTGCCGAATTCCCGGTAGGCTTTTAACGAAGGATTGAGCACCTTATGCTGGGAGCCGTCGCGGTTGACGGCATAGAGGCCACCGTTGGGGAAGTTGTTGAGATCTTTCATCTGGAAGATCATGCGTTCATTGCTGATCCAGTTGAAGCTGTACACCTCGTTTTCATCCTCCTCGGTGCAGCCGAACAGCTTGCGATCAGAGAGGCGGATGGTGAGAAGATTGTTTTTGCCCTTGCGCGGTGCGATCGCAGCCAGCCATTTGCCGTCCGGTGAAAGACGCATCCTGCTGAACTCCGGATCCTTGAAAAATGTTTCGACGGATAGTTTCTCCGCTTGGCCAAGAGGGACGAGCCAGACCAGAACCAGGCCAAACGTGGCCGCTCGCATAATGGAGGTAATGATTGCTTTCATTTCACTCAGAATAATCTGGCAAAAATCGATATTCCCAACGGCGACCGGACTGTACCGCCCGACTTTTTGCAAGATTGATCTGTTCGCCTTAGAAGCGAACAGCCACCCGGCCATAAAGAACGGTGCCCACCGGGCTGTGGCCGGCGGTGCCGTACGAGTACCCTTGCGATTCGCTGTCTGACCAAGGCGGATTCTCGTCAGTGACGTTCAAAGCCCCAACTGTGACCCGTAAGTTGTCGGTCAGGTTATAGGATGCTTGCAAGTTGAGAGTAGTATGAGACTCCACTTCCGGAATGGCTCCGTATAACTGGTCAAAACTATCGACGTAGTTGACTGTGGCTCCAGCGCTGTACTTGTCATAGTTCCACCAGACGCTCACATTGCCACGCCATTCGGGCACACTGTAAGAGCCAACCTCATCACTAAACTCATCTGTTGGTCGTGCCTTATAGGCGTATTCGGCCAAGTGGGCGGCACGAAGATCAACGACGAAGTAACCCACCGAAGTGTCAATCCCATAGTTGATTGATATATCGATCGCTTCAACATTCACCTCAGCCAGATTCAGGTAGGTGTTGTTGATCTGCTTCAGGCTTCCCATGATACCGCCGTTCGGGATGTCATCGGCAGCCCACTCGGGATGTTTCTCGGTCCCGAACTTGCCGTCCGGCCCAGGACTATCGGCAGCCCTGTCAGCATCCGTCTGCTCATTACGAATGATGTTGTTGCTGAATAGAGCCTCGTTGTTAAGCATGTACTGGGCAGAGATACTGGTAATCTGATCTTCCAACTCGATACGGCTCCAGTTTAAACTTACAGAAAGGTTCATGTTGTCTGGCATCGGGATCTCAAATACTGTGCCAGCCGAGATGCTATCGGCTTCTTCAGGTTGTAGATCCTGATTGCCACCAGCGATGGTCTTGTACTGCATGCCGTCATCACCGCGTGTGGGGTCGATGAGGAACGGAAACGACACACTCTGCCCCATGTACAGCTGTTGCAGGGATGGGGCACGAAACGCCGTCTGGTAGGTTGCACGCAACAGCACACGCTCGTCAGGCGAGTATTTCACACCAAACTTCGGGTTGTCGGAGGAGCCGAAGTCACTGTAGTGCTCAACGCGCCAGGCGGCCTGCAATCCGAAGGAGTGGATGCCTACGACCCGGTTGTCCTCCCCGATGATGGGTATCATAAGTTCAGCATACCCAGCGTCACGGGAACGACTGCCCGCGTTGGATGTGCCGCCCGAGGCAATGATCTTGTTCGCCATGGAGAGGCTGTCTCCAATATCGCTCGATTCCGTCTTTGCTGTCTCAGCACCAACAGCCAGAGCCACGGTGCCACCCGGCAGTTCATACAGGTCACCAGCGGCCTTGATATCGAACATCCGAAGCTCAGACTCGGCACGGCGCAGGGTGTTGACCCGGAGTCCATCAAGAACCGACGGGCTGTTGATGCCCAGTCCGGCGCCGAAGATGTTGTAGGCAGTGGCGGGATCGCTCGAGGCCAATGCTTCCTTGAGAGCGTCCGAAGAAACGAAGTTCCGGCCGAAGTCGGTTGACTCCACCCTGTTGTAGAGGAAGGCGGTCTCAGCCTGCCAACTGTCGCCGATATCGAACTTGACACCCGGCAGGACACGGAACACGTCACTCTGAATATCGGAGACACGAGGGCCAACCTCAACGAATCGATGCTTAAAACTCACAGCTTCACCTTTTTGGGTTTTTGATAGTTTCGCCCAATCTGTTGAATCCCCAAAAGGATTAAAAGGGTTACTCGAGGGGAGCATGCCCCAAGTATCAATATTTCTGTCACCAAAAGCGGGAGTGGGCGCCATCTCATAATGGGTTTTTAGTTTCCGGTACGTCGTATGAACAAATGCTGTGGCGTAATCGTTCAGTATATAATTGACACGGCCAGAAGCCCCCGAACGTTCGATTTCAGGAATCAGATTCATCCACGGGTTTTGATCGAATGAATTAACACCGGGATTTCCAATTATCTCCATATCCAGAAATTCAGACCTTCTTTCAGCCGGTATCTTATAATAACCGGTGGAAAAAAATTCAGATCCAGGCAAGATCAATATTGAACCGGGATTAGCTGCTTCAGATCGGAAGTCGACACCTCCATTGGCCCTTTGATCGGCGCTTGATGAGAAGCCGCGATCATTCAGCTGCACCGAGTTTCGCTTCATGTAATCAAAAGTGATCCATGCGTTGCCGTTCTCGCTAACAGTGCCGCCTGTCATTGAGTAGCGTTGGGTGCCCATGTCATCTTTGGTGGTGTTGCTGTAGCCCGCGTTAATCTCCAGGCCATCGAAGTTGTCGCGGGTGATGATGTTGATCACGCCGGCGACGGCATCGGAGCCATAAATGGCAGAAGCTCCGTCCAATAGCACCTCGACACGCTCCACGACCGCCATCGGGATACCGTTCAGATCGGAGAATGCGGTGGTCATATTCTGGGCCATTGAGTAGTTGCCCAGCCGACGGCCATCCACCAGAACGAGCGTGTAGCTCATGCCCAGGCCGCGCAGCGACACGCCGGACGTACCCGGAGCAAAGGAATTCTGGAATTTCTCGTCGTACGACCCGGAGTTATTCTGCGGCAGGCGACGCAATAACTCACCTACTGTCTCGGCACCGGAGCGATTGATCTCTTCGCGGTCGATCCGCACGATTGGCGATGGTCCCTCCAACTCGACAGTCGGAATGTTGGAACCGGTAATGACCACAGGGCTGAGTTCCTCCTCATTTTGAGCCCAAACTTCAAAACAGAAGAAGAAAACTAATAACAATTCTCCAAGTTTACGCAAAACAACTGATTAAACATTAATTTTTCTAAAGCTTAACTCTAAATAAAAAAGACCTCCTAGCCAAAATCGGCAAGGAGGTCTTTCGGGAAAGTATTTTATCTAAAAAACCTTCTTTAAATTAAGATACACAAACCTTTGCCTTGGATCATGCATGTCACGATCATAATTATCAGCAAATGCTGCCCTCGAATAGGGTGGTTCCTCATCGGTCACATTCAAAACACCCACCGATGCCATGACGTCATATGGAAGCTGATAACTTAGGCGCAGGTCCAGCGAGACAAAACTATCTATGTCTGGTACGCCCGCTGCACCAGGCGCATCAGCACCATATGCCAAGTACCCATCTTCGTAACTTGAAAGATAATTTACCGTTACCCCTACACCAATTTTCTCATGGGACCAATCCAAGCCTATGTAACCCTTTAGATCTGGAATGCTTCCGAAGCCGAAGTCATCTGTCGAAAAACGATCCAAATAGTCCTGCATGCCAGTACCTGGAATGGTTTCTTTTTCAAAAGTAGTAATGTAAGTGGCATTCAGATATGGGACAAACGTTCCATAATCATCCGTCTCCTTAACATAACTAACTTCAAAATCCAATCCGTCTGCTTCAACTTGACTTAAGTTCAATGTTGGAACCTTAACCTCTTTGTACCTTTTTGAATCTGGATCGAAACTTACCAGATCTGAATAGGTTCCCGTGGTCAAATCCTTCTCGCCGGTCTCCGCATTGACTGATGAGGTCTTATAATTTTCATCAATAATGTGTTGGCTGCTTCCTCCCGGTACGCCTTCCTGCTCAATGCGAAAATATGTCACTGCAACAGTCAACCCCTCAATAAAATCAGGTTGATAAACGAATCCTGCAGTATAAGTATCCGCCGTATGTGGATCCAAATTAGGATTGCCGCTATAAATCGCAGAAACTTGATCGAAATCCTGTAATGCTGGGTTCCACACTTCAGGATAACTTTGCTGATCAACCGTATAAAGATCGCTGAAAGATGGGGCAACGTAGGACTGAGAGTAAGATGCGCGAATGGTCAACTGATCGTCAATAGGTTTCCACTTCAAATTGAATAGCGGATTAAAGTCGCTCCCAAAATCGCTATATTGATCAGCGCGTCCTGCCACAGTTGCACTTAATTCGTTGAGGCCGGCACTACCACTGGCAATTGGAACAAATATTTCGGCAAAGCCTGAATCAATATCCCGATCGCCGTACAATGGATTCCCGGAATTAAATCCGACAGTATCGCCACTCTGCTGAGCCTTGTCAGGGACAGACTCGTAGCTTTCATATCTATGCTCATATCCTGCTGCCAAAGCTACGGTTCCAGCAGGTAAATCGAACAAATCGCCGTTCAAACGTACATCGAAACTTTGAACAACCATCTTACTATTTGTGGTCAAGGTTTGCCCCAGACGTCCCAATTGCCCATCCGTCTGTATCTGATAACCAAACGGATTAAACGCAAGCTCGCTGGTGTCTGCTATGGCCTCTTGCAGTGCGCTACGACTCAACTCGCCTCCCAGAATCTCTACGGAGTGGTTTTCATTGTAGAGCCAGGCAGATTCCCAACTCCATCCGCTTTCACCTATGTCCCCTTTTAAACCCCCGAGGAAGCGATAGTAGTCACGTGTCACCTCCTCGGTTCTAGGACCTAATTCCACAGAACGATAAAACCAAGTATAAGATCCGCTAATATCCTGACCAAATGGATTGTAAAAGTTGTCTTTTGGGATGATGAGAGGATCACCGCCCGAACCCACACTGTTAGAATTGAATGGAGACGGAGCAAACTGGTTGTAGCTATAGCTATAAGAATACATCGCCTCGGTGAAAAAAGTCAGATTATCCGTGATCTGATGCTCGGCATTACCAAAGAAGTTGTACCTTTCAGAGGGCCGCTTTGATGGCGTATAGTAGGCGTAAGGGAAGCGATCCGTCTCCTCGCCTTGCCCTCTGTTATTTTTGAACTCCCTGTAATCACTGGGAACTGGCTTTACAGCACTCGGGTTTACACGGTCTTTTAGCGTGACCAAGACTCCTGCGTCCGCCGCTGCATTCGGGTCATACAACTGACCTCCTCCGAGGGCATCGTTTCTCACCTCAAATGCACCCGGATAGGCATGGATACTTGTCTGGGTGAAGCTAGGAAATGAACGATCTCGATCCACACTGTAAAGCGCATTGGCTGAATAATAGCTGCCTCCGATTAATATTGATGTCTTTTCATCAGCCAACCCGGTAACAAATGAGTAGCTTTGCTGCCCCACATCAGTGTCTGTTGTATTACCATATCCCAAGTCGACAATTGTACCTGAGAACCCCTTCTTAAATACAATGTTTACTACACCCGCTATTGCATCTGATCCGTAAAGGGCTGAAGCCCCATCCTTCTGAATTTCCAATCTCTCAACGGCAGCCAAGGGAACCAGATTTAAATCAATCCCGCCAATTCCAGGACGTCTTCCGTTAATCAGCACCAAGGTCCCTCCACCCAATCCGCGTAAATCGACTCCTGCTGCGCCATTTCCTCCATTACTGCGAGTTTCATTGGCATTGCCGGATCCAATAGCATAAGGCTGCTTTCTAATGAACTGTGACAATGTTTCGGCACCGGAGTCTGCGATATCACTCTCGGTAAAAATATCAACCTTGACTTGGGGATCTCCAATATCAGTTGCGATGTTTGACCCGACAATGACAAACGGCTCAAGTTCATCAGCGTCGTCGCTCTCTTGGGCCAACAAAGGCATAGCTGCCAAGGTTATACCCAAACTCACAAGGGAGACCTTCTTGACGGCTTCTCTCACCTTTCCGATTTTTGCTCTATATGCTCGTTTCATAACTGTAAAGTTGCTCTTAGATAGGTTTTATTTTCTTTGGTTGCTCAGAATATTGGTAACGATGCGGTTTCCGCAATCTTTGGTTCCGTGCCGACATTCGGCGCCCGTTTTCCCCGTGTCAAGCATCAGATTGACCTTTTATTTAATTTTTTTGAGTGCGCTCTGTTTGACGCCCTTCAGGGCTTGGCCCATGTTTTCCCGCGTAATTTTGAGTCTGGCCCAACCAGACACCTCGGCCACCTTGGCCAAGCTGCGCGAAACTCCCGCTTTACAGGCCATTCTGAACGGCGCGGGGCCGGGAGAAGCCTTGTCTGTCAACGGCATCAGCCAAGGCTCCTGGGCCTTTTTGGCCGCGCTTTTGGCCCATTTCGCCAAGGGCCGGCCGGTGTTAGTCGTTTGCCCCACCGGCAAGCTTCAGGAGCAACTCCAGCAGGAACTCGAGACGTGGCTCCTCGCCCTGGGCAAGCGCCTGGCTAGGCCGCCTCTCTTTTTCCCGGCTTGGGATGTCCTGCCGCACGAGGCCCGGCTGCCACACGCCGACGTGCTGAGTGAACGACTCGAGACGCTCATCCACTTGGCCAAGCGCCGCAAACCCAGCGCCAAATCCACTACGCCCGGCCTGGTCATCGTCACCACCGCCGTCGCCCTGCTACAGCGGACCTTCTCCCCCGCCGAGCTGAAAAACCGGTTTCGCAGCTTCAAGCTTGGCCAGCGCATCGACCCGCTCGACCTCGTCGAGTGGCTCGAGGACCAAGGCTACGAACCAGAGGCGCAGGTCAGCCACAAGGGGGAGCTCGCCCTGCGCGGCGGCATCCTAGACGTCTTCCCTCTGGCCAGCCCGTGGCCGGTGCGCTTCGAGTTTTTTGGCGATGAAATCGAGTCGCTGCGCACCTTCGATCCGCAGACACAGATTTCCCGAGAGAAGATCGACCGCACCACGATCTCCCCCGGCGGCGAACTCGGCATCCTCAAGCAGCAACTCACCGCTGACCCAGGCTACACCACCGGCCGGCTCGGCGACTACCTCGCCGGCGAGCCACTTTGCCTGCTGATCGAGCCGGACGACATCGCCGAGTGCATCGCCGATTACCTCGAGCAAGTGCCGGGCGATGACCTGTTTCACAACGACTGGGAAACCGCGCTTGGCCAGACGCGTCATCTCAGCACAATCATCGATGTTCGCGAAACCGGCGACGAAGCCGTGCCGTCGTTCCAGGGACTCGACGCGTATCGGCCACTTGGCGAGTCGGCGGGCGATCCGCAGATTGCCGACGCCCAGCGGCGGGAGTTTTTCAATCAACTGCATCGCTGGCTGCGCAACGGCTACGAGGTTTGGGTGGTCTGCGGCACCGAGGGCGAGTTGCAGCGGTTCGACGAGTTATGGGCTGAGTACGGCCTGGCCAAGCTCAAGGCCGAGGCCAAGCCGGTACGGATGCTCGGTAGCGTGTCGCGCGGTTTTCTCGTAGAGTCGGCCAAGCTGGTCGTCGTCACCGACTCGGAGATTTTTGGGCGGTACCGCACGCAACGGCCGCGGCGGCTCAAGTCGCCGCATGCAGCGGCCACCCGTTCAGCGCTGGAGATCGATTTTACCGACTTGAGCGTGGGCGATTTTGTCGTGCATTTGCAGCACGGCATCGGCCGCTACCTCGGGCTGAAAGTGCTGCCACTCGAAACACGAACGACCAAAAACGGAGGCGGCGGCGAGGAGTGCCTAGTGATCGAGTACGGCACGCGCGACCCGGAGCAGGATCCACCCAGGCTGTACGTGCCGGTGTCCGAGGCGCACCTCGTC
>Ga0315327_10002128_pt1 | contig 10460 bp, 9 predicted proteins | sample M110032315metaG_FD_203460 | JGI IMG/M metagenome (GOLD analysis project Ga0315327, IMG submission 203460) | Ammonia-oxidizing marine archaeal communities from Monterey Bay, California, United States - M1 100m 32315 | ecosystem: Environmental > Aquatic > Marine > Coastal | place: USA: California... | reverse complement strand
AGGAAAATTCAAGATTGTTAGTCAATCTTCAATTGCCGCAGGAGTCAGAAGGGTAGAAGCATTAAGAGAAAAACAATTACAAGAATTTTTAACTAAAAAAGAAAAATTATCAGATCTATCTAGCGAAAAAAATGAAGAAACAATAAAAATTTTGTCAGAAAAAATTATAAAACTTGGCGGTAAGCCTAATTTAAAAAGTGAAAATAAACATGGTTTAATAAAAGATTTAACAAAACAATTTGACCAACTTTCAGTTGGGTTTATTTTAAGAGATAAATCAAAAAATATTATTAAGGATGAAATTATAAATAAAACGAAAATTAGATTTCAAAAAGTTATTGATTTACCTCCAAAAGATTTAAGAAAACTTGTAGACACAGGCAAAAAAGAATTAAGCGAAGGCATTGTTGTAGTTTTTGCAATCAAAGATGGAAAAATAGGTTTAGCCGTAGGAGTTACTAATAAACTTACAAAAAAATATGATGCTGTTAAATTTGTTAAAACTGGATCTGAAATTGTAGGTGGAAAAGGTGGTGGAGGTAGAGCTGATTTTGCTCAAGCAGGAGGAGCTGAAGTAGATAAAATTGATGAAGCTATTGATAAATTAAAATCTTTAATTTAGGTTTTTTTTTAAATTTTTGTCTAGCTCATCCAAAAATTGATTAGTATTTAGATATTTTGTAGATGGTCCAACAAGAATTGCTAAATCTTTAGTCATTGATCCATTTTCAACTGTTTGTACACAAACTTTTTCTAGAGTTTTTACAAACTTTTTTAAATCTTCGTTATCGTCTAGTTTTGCTCTATGATATAAACCTCTTGCCCAAGCGAAAATAGAAGCGATAGGATTTGTTGAAGTTTCTTTTCCTTGTTGATGCAATCTGTAGTGTCTTGTAACTGTGCCATGCGCTGCTTCAGATTCTATTGTTTTGCCATCAGGCGACATTAACATACTTGTCATAAGTCCTAAAGAACCAAATCCTTGTGCTACTGTATCGGATTGTACATCTCCATCATAGTTTTTACATGCCCAAATGTAATTTCCATTCCATTTCATTGCACATGCTACCATATCATCTATAAGCCTGTGTTCATAAGTTATTTTTCTTTCTTCAAATTTTTCCTTAAATTCTTTTTCAAAAACTTCTTCAAATAAATCTTTAAATCTACCATCGTAATTTTTTAAAATTGTATTTTTAGTAGAAAGATAAACCGGCCATTTTCTATTAAGTCCATAATTCATACATGCTCTTGCAAAATCTTTTATAGATTTATCTAAATTATACATTGATAATGCGATACCAGGTCCTGGGAAATTAAAAACTTCAAATTCTTTTTTTTCTTTTCCATCTTCAGAAGTCCATTTTATTTCTAACTTACCTTTGCCCGGAACTTTAAAATCTGTTGCACGATATTGATCACCAAATGCATGTCTTCCTATACAAATTGGATTGGTCCAACTTGGAACTAATTTTGGAATATTTTTACAGATTATTGGTTCTCTAAAAACTGTTCCTCCAATTATATTTCGAATTGTTCCATTTGGTGATCGCCACATTTTTTGCAAATTAAATTCTTTTACTCTTTCTTCGTCAGGAGTTATTGTTGCACATTTAATTCCAACGCCATTTTTTTTTATTGCTTTAGCACATTCAATTGTTATTTGATCTTTTGAACTATCTCGACTTTTTATTCCTAGATCGTAGTATTCTATTCCTAAATCAATATAAGGAAGGATTAATTTATCTTTAATAAATTTCCAAATAACCCTTGTCATTTCATCACCATCTAGCTCAACAATTGGGGTTTTTACCTTAATTTTACTCATAATTTAGATGTATCTTAATAGTTGAATTTAATTAACTTATATACATATTACTCTAAAATTATCAAATTAACATTATGACTGATATAATTTTTCCAAAAATTCACCAAGAGGGTTATAAATTTTTAGCAATTGCTATTTTAATAACAGTTTTTTTATATTTTTTTAGTGGGTTTTTAGGATTAGTAAGTTTGGTTCTCACAGTATGGGTGTACTATTTTTTTAGAGATCCAGAAAGAACATCAATTAATGATGATAATTATTTAGTTAGTCCGGCAGATGGTTTGGTAGTTCAAGTTCAAGAAACAGAAGGTCCAAAAGAATTAAATTTAGAAAATAAAAAATTTACTAAAATTGGTATATTTATGAATGTATTTGACTGTCACGTAAATAGAATTCCATGTAACGGAAAAATTTCTGAAATATTATATAAATCTGGAAAATTTTTAAATGCTTCGCTAGATAAAGCTAGTGAAGATAATGAACGCAATTATTATAAGATTACTAATAATCAAGGACAAGATATAATCGTAGTACAGATCGCTGGCTTAATTGCGAGACGAATAGTTTGTGAAGTGTCAAAAGATCAAGATTTAAATCAAGGTGATAGAATTGGAATGATTAGATTTGGAAGCAGAGTTGATGTTTACTTTGATAATTACACTTCTTTAGTAAAAGTAAATCAAAAAACTGTAGCGGGTGAAACATTGTTAGCAAAAAAATAAATTATGGAACAACCAAAAAATAACTTGAAAATTGTATCTGAAAAAAAAGCAAGAATGATTTTACCAAACATGCTTACTCTGATTGGTGTTTGTATTGGACTTAGTTCAATTAAATTTGCTTTAGATTCAAAATTTGAACTTTCTATAATTGCAATTATTGTTGCTGCAGTATTTGATGGTTTGGATGGAAGAATAGCAAGATTAATAAAAGGAACATCTAAAGTTGGAAAAGAACTAGATTCTCTAACAGATGTTATAAGTTTTGGTGTTGCGCCAGCTTTTATAATGTATTTTTGGTCTTTAAATAATTTAGGTAAATTTGGATGGCTACTGTGTTTAATTTATGTTGTTTGCGTTACATTAAGACTTGCAAGATTTAATATACACTCAAACTCAGAACCTTCTTGGAGAGATAATTTTTTTGAGGGCGTACCATCACCCGCAGGTGGAATTCTAGTATTAATGCCATTAATATTTAGTTTAAGTGAGTTAAATATATTTAATGTTAATTATAATCTAATAGTTCCAATTTTTTTTATAACAACATCATTTTTATTAATAAGCAAATTTCCAACCTATTCGTTAAAAAAAATCGTTATTCCTCGTAGCATGACAATATTCTTACTATTTGGAATAGTTTTATTTTTTGGTTTATTATTAATCTATACATTTAAAGTTATTGCATTAAGTGGATTAGTTTATTTAATTTTAATTCCAATAAGTTTTTTACATTATCAAAAAATTAAAAAACAAAAAAATATTGGCGTCATTAAAGACGAAAACGAAGATCTTGAAGACATACTATAAATGCAAAAAATTTTAGGAACCTTAATTTTGGGTTTATTGTTGTTCAATTCAAGTCTTGCTTCTGAAATAAAAGCATTTAATAAAAGTGGCTTTATATTTAACGATGGCGAAAGAGTTAAATATATAAAAGATTATAAAATCACTAATCCAGAAAATACAATTCTTGTTATTTATAACCATGGTTTAGTTGCTATAAACCAAAAATGGTGTAATTGGCCCAGCAATGTTCGGCAAATATCTAAACTTTCAGGTCAAAAAATTAATGGCAAAGAAATTAAAGTATTTATGAATTGCGAACATACTAGAGTAGGAGGAAAACTTTGTAAAAAAAAACAATTTATACCATTACAAAAATTTACTGGAGATAAAGCTCTATGTGAAAATGTAGTTTACTTTAATAGAAAAAAAGCAACTGTGAATTTACTAAAGAAGTTTATTAACGAGGGCATGAAGTCTAAAAATATATTTATGACTGGAGCATCCTGGGGAGGTTGGAATGCTTTAAGAATAGCAGCTTTTAACAGTGAATTGATTAATTCTTCAGTAGCAATAAACCCTGCGTGTTGTGATCTTAAAGTAATGCAAAAAAAAGTAGAGGTTAAGGCTAAAGAATTTCAATGGTTTACTTATCAACTAAAATCAGCAAAAGAAATTAACGCTTTGGTTCTTTCAGGCTATGCTGATAGATTTGAAACTCCAGAATCTATTGGTTTTTTAAAAAATATCAAAGGCATTGAATTTGTTGAACTTCCAAAATTTGATGAAAAAAAAAAAGAAATAAATATTGAAGGAATAGTGTGTAGATGGGATTTTGAAGGTCAAAACAATGAAAAAATAATGAATGGTCATTTAATTTTTAATTCTTCATGTTTTGATCCTTATGTTGATGTAATAAAAAATTATATAGCTAGCAGAATATAAAGTGTAATTTTAATAATACGAAAAAATTTTACTAATTTATTTTTTTAATTTCTTTAATAATTAAATTATTGATCATTTCAGAACCTTTAAGCGAAGGGTGATCGTCATCAGCATAAAAAATATCTTTGTTGTCGTGCGTAATACACCTATCTTTAATCAAAGTATCACAAAATAATTTATGAGGGTAAACTCTATAAATATTTTCATTTTTGATAGAATCTAATAATTCAAAGCTAGATTTAGTTCTATCTTTGTAAACTTGATAAGATGTGGTTATAAAATTTTTTGTCTTTAAGTAAGATTTTATTTCATTTAAATTACTTTTTGGCATTGAATTGAACAATTTATATGGAACATGCCATCCAACCTCAGGTATTGGATAGACTAAGATAATCTTGTGTCCATTATCAATTAATTTTTGAACAGTTAAAAGATAATTTTCGAAAATTGCTAATTTTCTCTCTTTTTTAGTGTTAAGAGAATTGTCTTTGTTTTGAAGAAAATCGAACATTTCACCTTCATATGCACCCTCTAAATTATTAAATCTATCTTCTTCTAAAATCAAAGGCAATCTACCAAGCAAAACTACTATTGAAGAATCAAACTCATTTATAAATTCCAACCTTTGTTTTTGCATTTTTTCATCACATTTTATGTTGCTTCTCAGTTTATTTTTTTTAACACGGTTTAAGTTTAGTATAAAATTACATCCTTTTTTTAATGAAGTCACAAAACCATAATTATTTTCAATTGATTTCTTTTTTAATTGATTACTAATACTTCCTGCGTGACTATCTCCGACTAAGATAATGTTGTTATTATTTTTTTTATTAAAAATACATCCTCGTATCCTGTCATAACAGTAATTTCCTTTTTCATCTTTTAGTACATTCCACTCCATTTGGATTTTAATATTTTTTTTAATTATTTCTGGGATTCTTTTTTGAAAACCATTTGTTTTCAATGTTAAAAAAGAGAATGTTGTGATTATTAAAATTGCACCGATTATGAAAAAAATTATAAATTTAAAAGATTTTTTTTTGTTTCTTGCTGGTTTTTCAATTAAATAAAAACTGATTATAGATAAAATTAAAGTTAAAATTATTAATTCAACTTTATCATATTGTGACTGCATGCTTCCTTTGATTCTGGCAAATGCAAATATGGGATAATGCCACATATAAAGTGAATAAGAGATTAGGCCAATACCAACAATTGGCTTGTATGATAATACTTGTGTAATCAAATCATCTTCTTTATTTGTGAACCATATGATTAAGCAAACACCAATAATTGGAGAAATTGTGTAAAATGAAGGATGAAACATATCGTCATTAAAAAAAATAATAGAATGAATAATTAGAAATAAACCAAGGGTTGGTAATATTTGATTTAGTATTTGATTTTGACTTCTTTTGCCTTGATTGATTTCAAAATATGCTAGCAATGAACCGGCAACTAACTCCCAACCTCTTGTTGGTAAAGCATAAAAATTAAATGATGGAAAATTTCTACTTCCCCAATCTGCTAGACCTAAACTTATAAAAAGACCTATTATTAATATGTATAGTAGATACTTTTTAAGGTATTTAAATGTGATTAAAAAAATTATTGGAAAAATTATATAATATTGCTCTTCAACAGATAATGACCATGTATGAAGAAAGGGTTTTAATAGTCCATCTTCCGAGTTGTATTCGAGGCCTGAAAAATGAAAATAAAAATTAGAACTAAATCCCAAGGAATATAAAATTGATTTAGAAAAATCTATAAAACTAATGGGCAGTAAATATTTCCAAGCAAAAAAAAATGATACAAACATTACACATAATAATGCTGGGAGTATTCGTCTTATTCTTCTTTCATAAAAATTTTTAAATGAAAAATTACCTGTAGCGATTAATTCTTTTAAAATAATTGACGTAATAAGATAACCAGAAATAACAAAAAAGATATCAACTCCAATAAAGCCACCTTTAAAAGGTTGATACCCAAATAGAGTTATTTGTGCATGATAAAGTATAACTGCAACAACAGCAATTGCTCTTAACCCGTCAATTTCTGATCTATAATTTATTTTCATTGAGTTAGTAGATAAATTTAATTTTTTAAGTAATTAAGTTGTAATAATAATTCTTTATATTTATTGTTTACTTCATCTATAATATTTTTTTCTAAGTCTTTATTGAAATTTTGCTTACCACCTTTATTAAAAAAAAATCCTTTATTATTTTGAATTGCCATAATTTTATTTTCTATAAATCCTTCTTTTTCTTCAAGTTTTCTTAAATATTCAAATTTTGTTGTTTTGACTATATTTTTAATTTTTTTTTTATCAATTTCAAAATTCGTAAATTTTTTTAGATTATTTAATATGTATATAAAAGTGTTCTCTTGATCGAATACTAAATCTTCAAATTTTATGAATATTGTATTTACATTTTGTTGATTTTTCCAACTTAAGTAATTAGAAGACCAGCTAAGTATTGGAGTATAAGCTTTAGACGATTCTTTATTTTTTATACAAATAAAATTTTTTTCATTCATTAAAAAATTAAGGCATTCTATATTTTCAATTTTGTAATGATTTTTTAAAGATAAAATGATGTTTCTTGGATCTCTAACAATATAAATAGCGCACAATGAACAATCTTCATTTATTGTTGGAGTAGTTTTATTGATGAGTATATTTGCTAAATGAGTTTTTAAAAAAATAATTTCTTTATTAGTATTAGATATTTTTTTTTGAATTGCTTCATATTTTTCAATTTCATTTAGGAAATTATTTGATTTTTTTAATTCAAAAAAATCTCTTGGAAATTCAGCAATATTTTTTAGGTAATCTTGTTTAAAAATTCCATCTTCAGAATAAAAAAAAGCTGAAAGCATTGCTCTTAAAAAAGTATTACCACTTTTTGGGTATGAACTTATCCAAATGATTTTTTTCATGTTATAGAATTAACAAATTTGTTATGATTTTTACCCTTTTTTTACGTTGAACCATACTTCTAGAATATAAATTTCGCAATAATAAACTTATAATCTTGTTTCAAAAATTCTTTATAAGCTCAATATATGTATACAGAGAATTTAATCTTGAACTAGTGAGTCTAGATTAATTATGATAGAATTAATAAGCGTCATCAAAAACATAATAGAGCAAAGAAAAATAAAAAATGAAAAAAAATGTAATAGTTTCTTTAGCTGATTCAAATTATTTTGAACTGCTAAATGAGCTTGTTAATTCAATTATTAGATTTGAAAAAAGTAAGGAAGTAGCAATTTGTATTTTAGATGCTGGTTTAACTGAAAATCAAAAAAAAATATTATCAAAAAAAGTAGAGGAAATTAAACCTGCAGCTTGGGATATAGATGTACCTGCGATTAAAGTTAAAGATAAAGAATGGTTGAAGAGTCAAGTTTCAAGAGCATTTTTACCTAAATATTTTCCTAATTATGAAAAATATTTGTGGATCGATTGTGATGCATGGGTTAACGATTGGAACTCAGTTGAATTATATTTTAAAGCTTGCAGCAATGGAAAGCTTGGTATTACTCAAACTTTAGGCCCAGGCTATAAAATAATGTCAAAAGTTAAATGGCTTTTTGGCAAATTAGCAATAATTAAATCACAAAATTTTAAACATGCAATTAGTTCTAAAATAGATTTAGAGAAGGCAAGAAAGTTAGCTTTTGCTCCTCATATTAATATTGGAGTTTTTTCATTAGAACGTGATTCAGCAGGATGGAAATCCTGGCAAAAAAATCTCAAACAAACATTAAAGTCTGGAAGAATTTTTGGTTCAGAAGGTCTTGCAATAAACATGAGTGTTTATATTGATAATATTGAAACAGAATTTTTACCTTTAAACTGCAATTGGATAGCAAGCAATCTTCTTCCAAAATTTGATGAGAATAAACAAACATTTGTAGAACCTTATCTTCCTAACTACAAAATAGGAATTATGCACTTAGCAGCTGGTATTTGGCAAGGAGATAAAGACATGAGATTGAACAAAGATGTTACAATTGAAATATTAACTTTGCAGAATAATATTAAATCTAAAAGTTTAAGATTTATTGATTAATTGAAAAAAAATAGAATTTCAAAAAACTGGATCAACAAACAACGAAGAGATATTTACGTTAGACGATCTAAAGTTGACGGATATAGATCTAGAGCAGCCTATAAATTGATTGAAATTGATGAGAAATTTAGAATTTTTAAAAATGGAAATTCAGTAATTGACCTTGGAGCTGCTCCAGGGAGCTGGTCTCAATATTTATCAAGAAAAATTAAAAATAATAAAATTGTTTCAATTGATCTGATCGAGATGAAGGAAATTGATAAAGTGCATCAAATTTTAGGAGATTTTACTGAAGAAAAAAATCAATCTAAAATAAAAGATTTTTTTAAATCCAATGTAGATGTAGTTTTGTCTGATATGGCAGTAAATACAACAGGAAATAAAAATATAGATTCAATTTATACTGGCGAGTTATGCATGGAAGCAATGATTTTTTCCAAAAAAATACTAAACAATGATGGAAAATTTATATCAAAAATTTTTATGGGATCTTCATTTAATGAAATAATTGCAGAAGCGAAAGCAATTTTTAAAAAAGTTAAAGTCTTTAAACCAAAATCTAGCAGAAAAGATTCTAAAGAAAGTTTTATTATTTGTGAAAATTTAAGATAGAGACTTTAATTTTTTAGTGAATCATATATAAATGATTATGATTTCTATAAAAGAAGCACTTACCTTTGATGACGTAACATTGACACCCAAGTACTCTGAAGTACTTCCTTCTGATGTAAATACAGCAACAGAGCTATCTAAAAATTTATCTTTAAAAATACCACTTTTATCATCGGCGATGGATACTGTTACAGAAGCAAAAATGGCTATAGCTATAGCTAAAGCTGGTGGAGTAGGAGTTATTCATAGAAATTTAGATATACAAAAACAAATTAATGAAATTAAGAAAGTAAAAGCAAAAAAATTAATAGTTGGAGCAGCTGTAGGTGCGGGCCCGCATGAATTAAAAAGAGCAGAAGCTATTTTAAAAGAAAAAGTTGATTTAATTGTAGTTGATACAGCCCATGGCCATACTAAAAAAGTTGCTGAAATAATTAAAAAAATAAAAAAAAAAATAACTAACAAAACTTCCCTATGTGCTGGAAATATAGCCACAGCTGAAGCAGCTAAATTTTTAATTAAGCTTGGTGTAGATATAATCAAAGTTGGCATTGGCCCAGGTTCAATTTGTACAACAAGATTGGTTGCTGGAATTGGAGTTCCTCAATTAAGTGCAATTTTAGAAGTAAAAAAAGGTGTTAAAAACAAAAAAACTAAAATTATTTCTGACGGAGGAATAAAATTTTCAGGAGATATTGCAAAAGCTTTAGCGGCAGGCGCAGATGCAGTAATGATAGGTTCATTGTTTGCAGGAACAGTCGAAGCGCCTGGGAAATTAATAAAAAAAAATGGAAAACTTTATAAGAATTTCAGAGGCATGGGATCGATTGGAGCAATGAACAAAGGTTCTGCTGATCGTTATTTTCAAAAAAAACAAAAAATTGCATCAAAATACGTTCCAGAAGGAGTAGAAGGTTTAGTTAAATTTAAAGGAAATGTTGATAAAATCATTTATAGATTAATTGGTGGTTTAAAATCATCAATGGGTTATTTAGGATCAAAAAAAGTAATTAATTTAAGAAATAAACCTAATTTTGTAAAAATCACAAAAGCAGGATTTTATGAAAGCATGGTTCATAATATCGATGAAATTAAGAAAGATAGTAAATACTAATGTTTAATAAAATGAAATTAATTTTAAGTATATTTTTATTTATAAATTCTTTCAATTTATTATGTGCTCAAGAAAATTTTTTTAAAGAAGCAAAAAATAAATTTGATGAAAAAAAGCTAGAAGATTCTAAATTTTTATTTCAAAGAAATATCGTTTATAATCCTAAAGATGCAAAGTCATATTTATATCTAGCAAAAATTTATAATTTTGAAGAAAATGAAAAAGAAGAAGAAAAAAATTTAAATACGACATTGCTATTAGAACCTGACAATGAAGACGCGATGTATATGCTAATTAATATTTATTTAAAAAGATCAAACTATTCAGAAATAAAAGATTTAAAAGAAAAATTTTCTATTATTTGTTCA
>Ga0315327_10002124_pt1 | contig 10469 bp, 9 predicted proteins | sample M110032315metaG_FD_203460 | JGI IMG/M metagenome (GOLD analysis project Ga0315327, IMG submission 203460) | Ammonia-oxidizing marine archaeal communities from Monterey Bay, California, United States - M1 100m 32315 | ecosystem: Environmental > Aquatic > Marine > Coastal | place: USA: California... | reverse complement strand
GGGATCGGGGCCTTAAATGTGCGACCGTTAGTTTTCAGCATTTCATAACTCCCCTCCATAGTGCCGAATTTCGTTTCGATGACAGCGCCGCTTGTATAATGAAAGGTTTGGCCAGGTTGTATTTCAGGTTGCTGCCCCACCACACCTTCGCCGATGACTTCCTCGACCTTATTGTTGTCGTCAGTAATTAGCCAACGACGATTGAGAAGTTTTACCATTTCGCTACCTAGGTTAGTGATCTCTATTGTGTAGGCAAACGCGTAACGGTTTTTGTCAGCCCCCGATTGTTCTCCTAAGTAACGTGTTTTTACCGCTATTTTAATTGATTCAGTGCAGTCCATGTGAGTTCTCATTGGTTACTGATGGCATCACTTATTATTACGTAATCTCGCAGATTTAAGTTTTCTGGCCGCAGGCTACCGTCCAGAGGTAATTTGTTGAGTGTCTCTTCCGAAACAATAGATTTAAGGCTGTTTTTCAAAGTTTTCCGACGCTGATTAAAGGCAGTTCTTATAACTATTTGAAGACAGTTTACGTCTTTGGCAACGATAGGAAACTGACTATGTGGTGTCAGTCGAGCGAGAGCGGAGACCACTTTTGGTTTTGGCGAGAAAGCTGCAGACGGGACATTAAACAAATGCTCTATCTCACAAAAATACTGCAGCATGAGCCCTAGGCGACCGTAATTCTTATTCCCAGGTTTGGCGGTCATGCGTTGTACCACCTCCAGTTGCAGCATGAAGGTCATGTCCTTGATTAGTTCTTGATATTTCATCAGATGAAACAACATAGGAGTGGAGGTGTTGTAGGGAAGATTACCGACGATGCGCAGAGATCCTCGAGCAGGAGCGAGCTCAGCAAAGTCAAACTTGAGTCCATCTTTTTCATACACTGTTACCTGCGAGTTTTCTGCATAATGTTGTCGAAGATACTTGGCTAGGTCTCGATCCAGCTCAATACAATCGAGTGGAGCGCCGGTCGCTGCTAATGGTTCGGTAAGTGCTCCTTGACCTGGCCCAATTTCAACTAGGCGGTCATTTAGGCAAGGATTGATTGCTTCAATGATACGATTTATAACACTCTGATCGTGCAGAAAATTTTGCCCGAACCGCTTACGAGGTTTATGCACAATCCCTTTTTTGAGTATTGTGGAATTTATATGCGGCTTCATTCCTGCTTTCCATTTGTCGATTCTTTACCGTTTTTGCAGTGAGAAGCCATTTGTGTTGCTGTGGCTATTGCATTGTACAAGCTGCTGGAGCTTGCCTGGCCAGAGCCGGCTAAATCGAGAGCTGTGCCGTGATCTACCGATGTACGGATAATGGGTAACCCAAGGGTAATATTGCAGGCAGAACCGAAGCCTTTGTATTTTAGTACCGGTAGCCCCTGATCATGGTACATCGATAAAACCGCATCCGCGTGGTCAAGGTACTTACTGGTAAATAGGGTATCTGCCGGTAATGGGCCGATCAGGTCCATTCCGTTTGATTGAAGTTTAGACAAGACTGGTTCAATGATCTCAATTTCTTCATGTCCGAGATACCCTCCCTCGCCAGCATGGGGATTCAAGCCGCAGACAAGAATTGTCGGATTTTCGATGCCAAATTTGATTTGTAAATCTTTATGCAAGATTTGGATGACTTTCTCCAGCAACTCGGTCGATATTGCTCCGGGTACTGCGCTTAGCGGAAGATGTGTAGTTGCCAGAGCAACTCTTAAACCCTCGGTGGCTAACATCATAACAGTTAGCTCTTGCTTACAATATTCAGCTAGGAACTCTGTATGCCCTGTGAAGGCGATCCCAGCTTTATTTATTGTGCTTTTTTGAACAGGTCCCGTTACCATCGCGTCGCATTGTCCATGTATTACGGAATCGGTTGCGGTTCGAAGCGTGTCGAGCACATATTTCGCGTTTGCAGTGTTCAGTTCGCCTGGAGTAACAGGTTCATTTAGGTTTACCTGCAGAATACTGAGCTCACCAGGCCTATTCGCAACTGTAGGCGCGTTGGGGTCAAAGTAGTTTAGGCTAAGCGATTGGCCTAGTTGTTCAGCTCTTTGTCGCAAGAGTTCGCCATCAGCGACTACGACGAGTTCAGCTTCAGGAGGAGGATGTTGCGCAATGGCAACGCAGAGATCAGGTCCGATCCCTGCTGGTTCGCCGGGTGTAATCGCTATTCTGTGGGGCATGGCACATTTTCCGTTGAGCCATTAATCGATCGGTTCGACGAAGGCTTCTTCACGAATCTCAATCAGCCAATTCTGTAATTCTAGGTCGAACTTACGATTACGTAGGGTATTCTCAGCTTGCGACCGCGAGTATTCTTGGCTTAGGTCGGTTTCCCGTCTACCTAGTACTTCGACGATATGCCACCCTCCATCCGTACGAAATGGTTCACTTAATTCATTGATCTCAAGCCCATCGACCACTTCTTCCATCAATGGCGGTAAGCCGCCTTGGTTAACCCAATCTAGATCACCGCCCCCTACTACTGTATTGGGATCGTCCGAGTTTTGCCTCGCTAGTGTGGCAAATGCTTCACCAGCAATAATTTCTTCTCGAATTTCCCGGATTTCGGCCAGCGACTGATCTTCGTCACGGATTTCATTCGGCGTTAACATGATATGTCGCAGGTTGGTTTGCTTTACAACCTGCTCTGTACCACCACGTTTTTGTGCTAGCTGGATAAGGTGGTAACCGTTGCCTGCCTCAATGGGTCCTTCTACGTCTGCTATATCCATGGTCTCTACAATTTCTGAAAAAATATTTGGAAGTTGATCTGCCCGACGCCAATCAAATTGAGTGCTATCAACTGGAAATAATCTCGCAAGTTGTGCTTCACGGTATACTTCTCCAAAAAATTCGCCTTCCCGAATCCTGGTGGCGAGATCAGCCACATATCTGAGCTTGGTTTCTCGTTCTTCTGCCGAATCTGTGCCGGACGTTGTTATTAGCATATGATTAATCACGAATTCTGCGGCCATCGTTTCCCGTCCCATTTCTGAACTCAGAAAGTTATCGATTTCCTGTTCAGTGATGGCTAGTCTGCTATTGACCATGCCGCGTTGCAATTCCTGAATGGTCAGTTGTTTACGCACCTGTTCCCGAGTAATTAGGTACAAACCTGCTTCTTCTAGGGTAGTGACGTACTCATCGAAAGACATGTTGCTGTTTTCAGCCATGTTTAGCAGTACACGGTTAATGGTATCATCATCGAATCGAATACTGACCCTCTCTGCGAACTGCATCTGCAGATTCTCCAATATCAGAGTATCTAGCACTTCAGATCTAAGTTCGTCTTGTTCCGGAAGCGGGCGGTTGTTCGCTGCAGCGTTTGCTGTTACATCCGCTAGCCTGGCATCAAGCTCACTTTGCAGCACAACATCCTCGTCTACCACGACAATTACCCTATCAAGCAATACTCTTTGCGCAAAGCTAAAAACTGGTAGGCAGCCAATTATAATAGCCAAGCCAAGGTTAAGAAATGAAATCGAGTGTGTACGTTTAACGGTTGCGTTATTGCTCATAATTAGTATCTCTAAAGCCCCAAATACTATCGCTTAAAAGATTGCTCAAGCCTCCCCCGGTGAGATTACCAAGTCCTTTCAGGGTAAACTGAACGAATATACCGCGGTCGGGTTTGATATTAGGAAGAAACAATTCGTCTTCGTCAACCCATTCTCGTCCAATTAGTCGAATGGTAGCGCAACAATTGCTCCACTCCACTCCCACGAAACTTTCCAGATTACGCGAGTTACTGTGATCGTAATTCCAGCGGGCCAGCAATTTCCAATTGGCAGTGACAGGCCAGATACCTGATATGTCTGTTTGTTTGATACGCGGATCGATACCTACTGGCAGAGTAAAACTTGGTGAGCTAACCAGAGTACGGTAGCGGTAGGCTATATTTAATAAATTATCGTTGCCTTGATAGCGGAGTTGGAAACTGCCTTCCTCCACTTCCTGGGTATCTTCATTCCATTGAAGATCGGTACTGAGCTGTACTTTTTCCCCGAATGTGAACGCAACTTCGCTAGCCAAAGCAGATTTAGTGTAGAGAGGTGAATAGCGCGGCAGCCAGGTTAGCAGTGGATTACTGAGCGTCACCAAGCGATCCTGGAAATATTGAGTTTGGCCGATGCTGACGCGGGCGGTTTCCTTTCCTGCAGAGTTTAGTATACGGCTAGTGAGGGCAACAGTAACTTGATCCGAGTCAGCGAAGCGGTCTCCGCCACTGAAGCGATCATCACGAAAGAGTTGGTTAAAACTAAAATTAAGTTCCGACGTATCAAAAAGTGGCAACATGCTTTGATCTACATATTCGCTATATAAATAATAGACTCGAGGTTCCAATGTTTGAATCCAGCCACCTCCATTACTTGTCATATTGCGTTCGAAAACCAGGCCAGCATCCAAGCTATAAATACCTGTACCGAGATCAGGATCCGCTAGGGTACCGATTGCCTGGTTTTCTAAGCTATATTCTACGTGTTTGTATTTAGCGCTGGCACGAACGAACCAGCCCGGACTTTCGAGCGACCAACTTATTTCCGGCTCCAAATTTATACGTTCACCCTTCGTCAGTGCCCCGTTTGCTATTTGGGTCGTGCTAAGAGCTGCTTCGTTTAGGTCTCGATCAAAAGAAGTGATTTCACCCCGTATACCAAAGCTAAAGCCGGCTCGAAAATATAAATCGCTTTCGAAATGAAATTGGGGTAGGCGGTCGTAGGGTCGGCTTAGGTCAATTGCTGAAATAAATGGATCGATGATCTGGATACGCTGGACATTTAGACCAGCGCGCAAGTACTCAGAATTGAAATTCAAGGCTCCCTGTCTGTTCAGGTGGGTACGGCTTAAGAGGTTAAGCCCACTGCTACCCAGATCGTAGAAATAGTCTTCGTCGCTGATGGCGTTGTAATCGATAAAAGTAGACCAATTCCTGCCTAGGGATCCCATATGTTCGAATCCGATGAACCAGCGATCTTCAACTGACGGAGAATCAGAGCCGAGAACGTCTATCTGCGCTGCATCATACAATTGATCGCCGGACAGCCCAGACATATTCAAGGTATTCATAGACCAGCTTGCCAAGTAGCGGAGCTCGGTACCCACCAGCACACCACGATCTGAGATCAATCGTGGTGACAGTGTGGCGTCGTAATGAGGAGCTAAGTTAAAGTAGTAAGGCAGTTCAAAATCGAATCCCCCACTACGGGTTGATCCTGTGCTTGGAGCAAGGAGTCCAGAAGATCTCTCATCACCCAGAGGGAAAGGTAGAGTGAAGGGATAATAGAAGATCGGCAGGCCGCCAAGCTGCAAACTCGCATTTTGTGCGTAGCCCCGATTCTCCTTCTGGTCCAGTGTGATGTTGTCGGCTCGTAGCTTCCAGAAATTGTTTCCAGGTTCACACCTACTGAATTCGCCATTCTCGATACTGACCACACTGGAATCACTGCTATAGATAATACTCTGAGCTTGGCCATGAGCACTGTAGTTGTGCAACACGTACTGAGCGTTCTCAATACGATTGGAATTATCGTCGTTGTCGATGAAGGCTGAGCTGCCGAGTAGTAATATACCCGGCTCCCTAAATTCAACATTGCCTTCCATTGAAACAGTGTTCGCTTCGCGATCGATATTGGTTACCTGGTCATTAATGATAGAGCGAAAACCTTGTTGTACCGTAACATCGCCATTGATCGTGATTAGGTTCTGGGCTAGTTGCTGTAATCCTTGGTTTGCTCGAAATAAAGTCTCAGCCTCAGCAGGAATGGCAGTGTTGTCAGCAAAAGAAGCAATGGGATCAATAAAATTGCCGCAACAATTATCGGGTAGACTCTCTTGTTGTTCTATTGTCATAGATGCTCTTGGCATCCAGTCTAGCTCATTTGCAGTTAATCCTATTCTTATTTCCTCTGCCTCCAAATTCGGTCCATTTGGCGGAGTTTCCCGGACTGGCGCCTCTGTGGGAGAATCTGGACTAGCTTTTGGTTCTCTCGTTTCGTCCTCTGGGATCACCTGAGGTTGCTCTGGCTCGAGTTGTTCAATAATTGGTGGTAACACTGCACTATTACTGTCATCGGGCAAGTTTCTCGATGGAGGAGAATCAGATCTTTCGCATACCCAACCGTCACTATCTACATTCGGGCGGCAGGTATACTGCGGGAGCTGCGCCTGTGTGGTTTGTGGCAAAGCAGTTAGCAAAATGCCAGCGGAAAGGATCAGCGAGATTTCAGAGCTAATGTGAAGTTTTCTTAACGGCATGTCTTCCCTAACCCGCTAATCCATTAAAAAGACTGGTAAAGGTAATAAACAATTCGTTGTTGAAACCGACTAACTGAATGATATGCAAGCACAGGTCTGTTCCGAAGCGCATTGCAAGGGCATAATAATTCATTGGAGTTCGAATGCAAAGCGAACCCCTGACTAGCTTTTACCACTATTAACAAAGTACCTATGATTCATTCCCGATATGATCAATTAAATCTTTGGACTAAAGAGATTATAAGTAGTTTGCGACTGGGAAACGCGAAAACAATAACTCTCGAAAAGGTAGCCGGCGATGCTAGTTTTCGGCGTTATTTTCGAGTTTGGGCTGGTAATCATTCCTTTATGGCCGTCGATGCTCCGCCTGAGAATGAAGACGGTAAATCCTTCGAGAATATTTGTAACTTGTTCCAGCAAGCGGGGTTAGTTGTACCTAAAGTTCACTCGGCAGACCATCAAAGAGGCTTTATGCTGCTAGATGATCTGGGAGATACGCTTTACCTAGACGCATTGCGGGACGCACAGCAGCTAGGTCAGATAGAAATTGTGGATGGTCTATACCAGAAAGCCATCTTCTCTTTACTTGAGCTCCAGGCGAGTGAAGATAAAGGGATACTTGCCCCTTTTTCTAGAAAAGAGCTGAATCGGGAAATGATGCTATTCGAGAAATGGTTTTGTGGAGAATTTTTGTCGTTAACGCTCGGTCACAATGAACGTGATTTACTCGACGAGACTTTCCGATTTCTCGAAGATTCAGCGCTCGGACAGGCTGAGGTAATAGTTCATCGAGATTACCATTCCCGTAACTTGATGATCCTCGACCCTCTGATCTTTGATGCAGACGCTGGACCAGGAATTATCGATTTCCAGGATGCTGTGCTCGGAGCTTATACCTACGATCTCGTGTCGCTGCTAAGGGACTGCTATATTCGCTGGACCCCAGAACAGGTAGAGAAATGGGCTATTGATTACTTTAAGCGAGCTACAGCGAGGGGCATTGTCCAAGAGGTGGGCCAACAGCAATTCTTGCGAGACTTTGATCTTATGGGGCTGCAGCGTCATTTAAAGGTCTTGGGCATCTTTGCTAGGTTGCATATTAGAGATCATAAACCAGGCTATTTGGCCGATATCCCCCTGGTTATTCGTTATTTCTTAGAGGTAAGTGAGCGATATAGAGAATTTAACGCATTCGTGGACTGGTTTAAAAAGGATTTGTTGCCGGTAGCGAGAACCAAACTTAATTTGGAGTTCTAATGCGCGCAATGATCTTGGCGGCCGGGATGGGTAAGCGTATGCGGCCTCTTACTGATAATATACCCAAGCCGCTGTTAAAAGTTGGCGACAAGACTCTTATCGAATATCAGATCGAGAGGTTAGTTGCTGGTGGTGTCACAGGCATTGTGATTAATCATTTCTACTTGGGATCCATGATTGAAGAAGCCTTAGGCGACGGGTCTCAGTTCGGTATTGAAATCAGCTATTCAAGAGAAGCTGTACGTCTGGAAACTGCGGGAGGCATAATCAAGGCGCTCCCTATACTCAAAGACGATAGTTTTATTATCGTTAATGCAGACGTGTGGACCGATTTTGATTTTTCTACACTTCAGCCGGTGGATGGTAAAGATTGGCTTGCCCACTTAGTGCTTGTCGCCAATTCGGAGCACCATCCACATGGAGACTTTCACTTAGATAACACGGGTCGTGTTAATGAAGGTAACAGCACACCAAATGAACGCCTCACGTTCAGTGGTATCAGCGTTCTACATAAAAATTTGTTTTCCGGCTACCCAATTCAACCACGCTCGGTGATCCCCTTATTGCGGCAAGCCATGTCGCACAATCGCGTTAGTGGAGAGATTCACGCCGGCATCTGGATTGATGTTGGAACCCCGAAACGACTAGGGGAAGTCTCTACACTTGTTTCCGCGAGTAGAGGGAGTTGAATGGTGTTGAATTCACTCTGTAATAGAGCCTACAAACGTGCTATTTGCATGCGTTTGTCTGGCAATGACCCCCATGTGAAAGTGCCGTCCGGGGGGAAAACCCAGAGACATTTTAATATGGCCATGTTTGCCTTGATGGGGAGAGTTTCGAAACTTGATGGGGTGGTGACACAAGAAGAAATCGATTTTGCCATAGCTATCATGCAACAGCTTAGTTTTGATAACGCGCAGCGACAACAAGCTATACAATACTTTGATCAAGGTAAGCAACTAAATACGGATGTAATGAAATGTGTGCGTGACTTGGTCAGAATAATTAGACCTAAGACTGAACTGGCAGACCTTTTTCTAAAGCTTCAATGCCAACTGGCGTATTCCAAGGGTGAAATGAGACTGAAAGAGAAGGTATTACTGCGGGAAGTCGCTCATGAGCTTGGATACGACAAAGGTGAATTTACGAGAGTATGTAAAAAAGCGCAAAATTGCCTCGATTACTTTTTCGCTGAGCCGCGAGGATACTTAAAGCATGCCTATAGTGTTCTTCAACTTAAACCAGGGGTGGAGGTTGGCGAAGTCAAACGAGCATACCTGCGGTTGATGTCGCGTTATCACCCAGACAAACTCAGTGTGGACAACCTTTCCGCCGAGATGCTGCAACAAGCTCAAGAAAAATCGCAAGCAGTCCGTGACGCATACGAAACGTTATGCGGCTATCGCAAGGCACTCTGAAGGACAAAAGATTCCGCAGGCTGTACAATACGGGCCACCTGAAATGCTGTTCTGAATAAAACTTATGAAAGACTACCTGATAGCACCATCCATATTGTCCGCAGATTTTGCACGGCTAGGCGAAGAAGTGAATGCGGTGCTTGATGCCGGCGCTGACGTCATACATTTCGACGTAATGGATAATCACTACGTGCCCAATCTAACTATTGGACCAATGGTGTGCCAGGCGCTGCGGAATCATAATATTACTGCTCCTATCGATGTTCATCTCATGGTTACTCCAGTAGATCAGCTCATATGTGATTTTGCCAAAGCAGGAGCTAGTTATATTAGTTTCCACCCTGAAGCGACTTCACATCCAGATCGATCTCTCCAACTGATCCGGGATCAAGGTTGCAAGTCTGGACTGGTTTTTAACCCAGGCACACCCATCGACTGTCTAGAATACCTGATTGAAAAAATTGATGTAATCTTGTTGATGTCTGTGAATCCAGGATTTGGTGGTCAGAAATTTATTCCTTCCACCCTAAAGAAGTTAAAGAAGGTGCGCAAACTTATTGACGACAGCGGCCACCCAATCCGTCTTGAGGTGGATGGCGGCGTTGGAGTCAAGAATATAGGGGAAATAGCAGAGGCAGGTGCCGATATGTTTGTAGCCGGATCAGCAATTTTCCAAAGTGAAGACTATTCGGCAACGATAGCTGCGATGCGCGAAGAACTAGGTCAAAAGCTCCACTAGACAGACTCAATGAGCAAAAACCAATATGAATCAAGCGCAGTTTCAGGATCTCGCTAGGCAAGGTTATAACCGCATCCCTGTTGTTAGAGAAGTACTCGCTGACACTGAAACTCCTCTAAGCTCCTACCTAAAACTGGGGAAAGGTCCGTATAGCTACTTCTTTGAATCAGTCCAAGGGGGTGAAAAATGGGGTCGCTATTCCATAATTGGTTTACCTTGCAGCACAATCATGCGGGTTCAATATGGCAAGGTCGTCGTTGAAACCGAAGGGAAGATTGTCGAAGAACAGGACACTGATGACCCTTTTGATTTTATTACAGGATTTAGGAACCGCTTTAAGGTAGCAGATGTAGGTGACAAGCAGCGCTTTTCCGGAGGTCTAGTAGGCTATTTCGCCTACGATACAGTTCGTTTCGTGGAAACTAGCATAGGGCCGGCCGAAGGAATTGACGAGATTGATACGCCAGACATCCTTCTGATGGTGTCTGAAGAAGTTGTGGTTTTTGATAATCTCAGAGGGACAATTTCTTTCATTATCAATGTAAATCCCGCTGCTGGGGACGCCTATAAAAAAGCTCAGCGCCGGTTAGATCAATTACAGATGGATCTTAAAAAACCAGTGCCACTTCCGGATTCCAATACGAGTAATATAGTCACAGAAGAAGAATTTCTTTATCACTTTAGGCGGGAAGAGTACGAGAAGGCCGTTGAACAGATAAAAGAATATATCGTTGCAGGTGATGTTATGCAGGTAGTACTCGCCCAGCGGATGTCTGTGAAATTTGATGGCGAC
>Ga0315327_10002120_pt1 | contig 10476 bp, 13 predicted proteins | sample M110032315metaG_FD_203460 | JGI IMG/M metagenome (GOLD analysis project Ga0315327, IMG submission 203460) | Ammonia-oxidizing marine archaeal communities from Monterey Bay, California, United States - M1 100m 32315 | ecosystem: Environmental > Aquatic > Marine > Coastal | place: USA: California... | reverse complement strand
TCAGCAGCAGCGAAAGTCAATGGGTTCAGGTGGGAGCATGAGTTTCATGGGCGCAGTTGGGGTAGTAGCCCAACAAGGGAATCAAGTTTCAGGAGGCATTGGCCCATCAAATGTATCAGTAGCAACATCTTCAACTGGTAATTACGATAACGCTGCTCTAGTATTTTCATCAGAAGACGATGGTCTCGGAAATGATTGGATTGATGAAGATGGCTCTAATTTTTCGAGTCACGAAGTAGATATTACTGTTATTAGAGGAGTGTATCAAGCCGTCTTAGCAAATACCGGTGGAGAAGTTAGAATGATGTTCGGAACTTATTTGAGAGCAACTGGTGCAACTTCTTACTCGACTGGCCTTCATAGTCTAGAGATTAACATAGCCGGTGGAAACTACGGCAACATAGCAATTAATTCCGGTACTGCTGATACGAGCCAAGATAACATATCCGGCATGGACCAAAGAATCGATCTTGCTCATGGATCGGGTGGAAGAGGCTACGTAATGCCCGATGGCGATGAGAACTTAAATGTCAGTATTACGGGAACTGCAACGGACGGTAATGGGGTATCTACTGCCGGAACACCACTGCTGATAACGGTAACATGGGATTGATATAATGACAAGATGGGAAGTTACTGGAATACCCGAAGGAGAGTCGGGAGATTTCTCAATACACCACTGTACAACTACAACTGGGCCTTTGTCTTGGTTGAACTACGTTGAATATAAAGGGCTAACCGATAGTTCTTACACCGTATTATGCCAGAAATTCGGTGGTGCTTGGTTGAATATCATGCAAGATTCGGAGGCAGAACACACAGAGCACGACTGGCTAACTTCCCGTATGTCTGGAGATGTTCTACTAGCAGGTTTAGGTATAGGTATGATACATATTCCCCTATTAGCATCTAGTGCTGTAACTAGTGTAACTATAGTAGAAAAGTACCAAGATGTAATAGACCTAGTATGGGATGATTGTCCTAAGGATGAACGATTCACTATAGTGTGTGACGATATTAACACATGGGATCCAGATTCCACAGATGGATTACCTACGACTTCTTGGGATGTTGGCTGGTTTGACACTTGGTTGACCCACCAAGAATCACTTGGTCAATACATTACACGCATGAATGACAAGTATGATTCGTATGTTTCAGACATCGGTGGCTGGGATTGGCCAATAGAATGATTTATATCAAACAATAAGGAGCGACATGTATGGCACTAAGAGTATCATGGCCAACTCCTTACGGGCATACGTTTGAAAATGCCTACGCAATTATACAAGATGCACGGTTTGAAAAAGATGTACAAAGCCAATGGGTAGAGTACGACCCTGAAGACGATGGATCACCTAATCCTAACAATGAATGGGTGCATACTAAGACCTATCCAGTTAATTATAAGGTCAAAATATGGATAAGCGAGGATGCTTACAATGAGGATGCATCACCCATCGGTGGCTTCAATGGGAGATTTGAGGTTAATGTTGCTGCAGCCAAATCACAGTATAACATCATAAAGCAATGCTATATTCATTTGAAAGACCAAGACGGCTGGACTGACGCTGTAGATTGTTAAACATTGACCTTAACATTTATAGTAGTCTTAGAATAGATTTGTTTTTATGCCGGAAGAGCAGATAGACGAAGTAGCAGTAGAAGAACCGCGAGGATTGAATCCCTTAGCACCAGAGATGCAAGAAGAAAGAGTAGTTAAATTGACCAAAGGTCAATTACTCCTCATCTATGGTGTACTAGAGCAACAATTACGACCACAAGGACTTGAAATGATAGAGTGGGCTATGGACTTTCTAGGACGACTTAGGTCAGCAACAGAAGACGAGCCTAAGGTTGAAACTTTTGTACAAGACAAGCCAGATGAGGTAGTTAAGTCTACAACTAACATTATGCCTAACAGCATAGGCACAACAATCCCTAAGAAGGAGGAATAAGCCCATGGCTAACGCAGTAGACGCCAAACAAGGAGTTCAGATAATGACTCCACAGGACATTAACATACAGGTTGCTAAGCAACTTGCAGATCTAGTAAGATCGACACTAGGGCCATATGGTATGGACAAGGAAATGGTGGATGCTAGCGGAGAAGTCGTAATCACCAATGATGGTGCAGCCATTCTCAAAGAAACAAAACTAAATCATCCAACTGCTAAGATAATCACTGAGGTAGCAAGGACTCAAGAGGAGAACTGCTACGATGGTACAACTTCTAGCATTGTAATTACTGGAGAGTTAATGGATAAGGCAAAAGACCTTACTAAGAAGAAGGTTCATCCAACTAGAGTCTCAAAGGGCTATGTATTAGCCAACAACAAGGCACAGGAACTCCTACACAACATAGCAATAGATGTAGATGATGATTTGCTTCTTTCTGTTGCTAGTACTGCAATGACTGGTAAGAGTGCAGAGTCTGCACAAGACGTTCTTGCACAGATAGCATTAGATGTGATTAAATCAACTACACTTGACAACATTAATATCATCAAGCGACCTAATGGCAAGGTTGGTGAATCTGTTGCCATCGCTGGGCTTCTCATAGACCGTGAGAAGATGACCCACGATATGCCTAATGAGGTTAAAGACGCTAAGATTGCACTTATTAGTGTAGACATTACGCTTCCAGAGTTCGCACAGCAGTTGCAGATACAGGTTAGCGATAACACGGCTGTTCAAGAGTTTATTGAGAGCAGGAAACTACAACTCAAGGAGATTGCAAACGTTATTCTATCGAGTGGTGCAAATGTGGTTCTTTGCAAGAGAGATATTGATCCATTCGTTGCGGAGATTTTCGCACAAAAGGGAGTCTATGCTTGCCGAAGAGTAGCAATGAGCGATATGGAGTCAATCTCTAGAGCCGGAGAAGGAAGAATGATCTCTTCTATAGACGGAATAAAGGCAGTAGACCTTGCTACAGCAGAACTACTAGAGGAAATCACTGTTGGTGAGAGACCACTGATTAAACTAACAGGCACACCATCTAAGGGATCTGTATCTGTATTGCTTAGAGCGCCCACTCATACAACCGTTGAAGAAATAGGTAGGGCTTTTGACGATGCAGTAGGCGTAGTCAGTGTAGCACTAGATAGTGGAAAGGTTGTAGGTGGAGGCGGTGCGCCGTACCTATACCTCTCAAAGCACTTGAAGGACTATGCATCTACTGTAAGCGGCAGAGAACAGTTAGCAGTCGAAGCATTTGCTCAAGCATTAGAGATTATCCCTGCTGCTTTAGCCGAAAATAGTGGATTAGACCCACTCGATACACTTATCAGTCTACGCCAACTCCACAGTGATGCAGCCGGACACTCTTTTGGAGTGGACGTGGAAAATGGAGGCGGAGTTGATATGCTAGAAAACGGTATTGTGGAACCACTCAAGGTGGTTTCCCAAGCCCTAGAAAGTGCAACTACAATTGCAGCACAATTGCTCCGCATAGACAACATCATTGAGATGAGGACAGGACCGGAGATCGGAGAGGATGGATTCAATTACTGAGGAAAACATTAGGGCAGCAATTGCTGAGTTAAACAAGACCGGCGTGAGTTATGTCCTAATGATAGAAGACGAAGCAGGAGCACCCGCTTTCTTCTATAATGACCCTAAGACCCACTATTATTTAGTGCAAGAAAAGAAAGGAGAGTGAAAACTATGCCATATGACCCAACCAGAAACCCGCTAACAGACGCCATGTTTACTCAGGCTGTGGCCCCACAGTATCAAGAGATGACAAATGAAGATATTACCCAAATGCAAAAGGAACAAGAGAACAGATTGATTGGATCGATGATGATTCAATCAATTTTCCTTGCAATGGCCCTAATGCTCTATGAGAGTTGGTCATGGGGCAAGTTTGACGCTGTATGGCAGTCAGCACTACTGTATGGTATGCTTGCTTTCTGTTTCCAGGCATCACTTTACCTACTCTATAGGACAATGTTTGAGGACTCTACTAACTACAGGCGTAATATCAAGCGCATGAAGAGCAAGAATAAGCGAAGAATGGCTCAAATCAAGTACGAAGTAGACAAGCAACGTACAGAGTGGATGCTAGAGCAGCAAATTAACCAGTTTAGGTCTAGCGCAATGATGGCACAGGCCGATGGAGTTATGTCCCCACAGGAACAGACAGTTCTGCAACAGCAGTATCAGCAAGTACAGCAACTTGACCAGCAGGTGCCACAGGTGAATGCTAACGTTCAGTATGACTTAGATACACTAGCAAGACAACTAGGACTAGATAGACTAGGCGCGACACCATTAAGTCCATCTCTATCAATCAGTCAGCCCCCTTTAGAGACTTTCCAGATTCCTCAACCTCCTCGCCCGGAGTCACTGGATCTGGACCCGAACAGCCAGGGATAATACAGTGTAGGGCTATAACGGAGATGGGAACACGGTGCGAGAGAATGACAAGAGAAGGATGGTGTCATCAACATGGGACTAATCTTCAATGATGAGAGGGATGAGCAGCAACAAGCAATGATGCAAACAACTGCTATCGGTCTAACTTGGCAATATAGATATCTTACAATTAAGTGGGCAGTTTACTGCGTAGCGGCTAGCCTTGGCTCTTTTACCTTAGCAGCACTAACAGACTATACAATAGTCCGTACAACGGATTATGAGGGGCTAATAGATTGGGCTTTGGAGAGTTTAACGAAGTGATACTATGGCATCAGCAGATATTGTTATTGCGCATGGTATTTGGCGGCTATTAAACAAAATAATGACGTTTGTTCCTTATGATGTTAGCGTAATTGGTGCATCTGGAAGTGGGAAAACTACTTTGGATATGCAACTAACAACTCGTGGTGAAATAAGAAAACTAAAAGATGAGGACAGAACTCATCATGCAAAGAATTGGCTCGGACAGTATAAACTCCCACTTACTTCTAGAAAGAAAGTTGTATCAGACGGCAATCTTGCAAAGACAATCGTATCAAGAGATCTCGGAGGGCATATACAGTACCACTCTACATGGTTAAGAGATATGATTAATAGAAATAGTACTAGTGTTATATTGGTAATAGATGATAGACATATGAAAGATCCACATAATGTAGAAAATCAAACGGCATTAGGATACCTAGTAAGAGGCCTAAGTGATAAAAAGAACATCCCGAAGGGTCTTACTTGGAGAGGTTGGTGGCGAGCAAAGACTTACTATCCGCAAAGAATTGTAATTTTGGCTAACAAAGCCGACCAATGGATGACCGATGAAGATCACATTGTTTGGGAGAAGGGCTTTATCTCGCGTCATAGTATATTTGACGTGTTTAGGCCAGACCTATACAAACTTCAAGCACTTAATATTCCTGTTTACATGGACGCTGTCAGCGCACGCTACGGCTGGAATGTGCAGGATGCGCTACACAAGGGGCTAACAATATGACAAATAGAGAAATTTTAGATGCAATGCACAATCCTGCACTACAGGAAAGCGGATACAATGACGTGGTAACACAGGTTGATTTCAGACTGTCTGATCATCCTAACCCAAGAAAGGCAAGAAAGAAGAACATTAAGGCTGCTATGAAGGCATTAAAGCCTAATAAGCGGTTCATTTTGTCTCCTAAAAGATGGTTTAGGGGAAAATTCAGGCACAGTAAACCACACGAATGCGTAATAGATGGTATAGAATGCATGAATATGGACTATGGTGACTTATTTGATGAGTACTTTAGGGATCCAGTATCGCTAGAAGTATCACCGTTCACACCCACAGCAGGGGTTCTGCCAGGTCGAGGTAGGGATTTGAAGGGCACATATTGTCCTCAACACATGATGCTATATCACAATCTAATAGAATGGATAGAGCAAGAGGAGGAAGAAGACCCCGGATTCTTCACAAAGATGGCTAAGAAGGGTGTTGCTTTCGTACCGATAATTAGGCAACCTCAGGCCCCAGAGCATCCTCTAATAGTCAAGTGGACACCGATTTTTCAAGAAGCACTAAAGGACGGGATACAACTTGTACATTACAAAAACCCAATAACTAAAGAAAACGATATAACTATGCTGGTTTTCGATAATAGGGTGTTAGCACAAACTGCTCCAAGGAATAACACTATGTCTAATATGGATATGGCTGAATATTACAAGGTAATGGAGCAAATGCAGGCTCAGAGTTGATGGGAAACCTTCAATACAAAGTGTGGGTGTGGATATAACATGGGATTGTTTGGCAGCAGCACAAAACAACCGACCGCACTCGCTATACCGGGTGTAGGTGGAGGCTTTAATCCAGATCAGATGGCTATGTTCCAACAGGCCGCAAATGACTCCGGTCTATCGGCACTGGGAATGAATATGGTAAACGAGATGACCGGTGGCGGTATCAATACAGAGGAAATCGAGTTGATGTACCATCTTATGGCACGTCATCCTAACGAAGTGGACTTGTTCCTAGTTCAGAATCCGGCTTTTATGACGGGTCTGGCAGACCTTATCTCCACTATCATGAAGAGAGAACTGTATCTTTGGTTCAACTCAGAAGCAATAGCAGCAACAGTAGACCCTGCAAAGGCATCAGAACTAGGGTATTCGACAATCACAGAGGAGAATATCGGCACAATCCTAACCAATATGGTACAAGGAACTGATGCTACAGGTATGGTAAATACCCCTCAGCAGAGGATTAACGCAGCAGATGCAGAGGCTATCGGTCTAATTAACCAACACAAATACGGTATGCAAATGGGTCAGATGGGTAACCAGATGCAAAATCAACAAAATATGTATCAACAGCAGTTAATGCAACAGCAAATGATGGCTCAGCAAAACCAAGGACTTGGTGGTGCGCTAGGCAACTTCGGTTCCAGCCTACTAAGAGGCTCACTAGGTCTACCACCTGCACCACAAATGGGTTATGGGCAGCAATATGGCCAATATCCACAGCAACAGGGTATGTATGGACAGACCCCACAGATGCAGTAGTCAGCCGAACTGCTTAAGTTAAACCACCCTGTGGCATGAGTGCATGGTAGGTAGTCGTACTCATCATCACACTATTGCTAGAGCCTTTGGTTCTACACCAAACGGCTCGCTACCAGCATACGGAGCAGCGGGAGAAATGGCACAATATCAGCATAACCCTAGAGCACATTTGAAGTACAAAAAAGTTACTGCATTAGGCGAATCTCAAGGTCTAACAGCCGCTGTAGGTGGCGCAGGACTTGTTAGTTTAGGGCTAATTTGGTTCGGAATGGGTTTCCCTGGCTACCAAAAGGCAGAAAAATGGACTAAAGCAAGACTTGAAAACAAGTATGAGACTGCTCAATATGCAGCAATTCTACTTGGTGGCTACGGTTTAGTACAAAGAGCATACAAGTAGGTGGATAAATGAGTAGTTTTCACAGACAGAATATGTATTCTAGTTCCCCACAGGAGGATCCGATGGATATGAGTGGGTTTTTAGGAGAAATGCCTCGATCAGATTTCGATCAACCAATGGAAGAAGAGGCTCCACAAGTAGTCAGAAGACCCAGAGCATCTTCAAATGCGTCCGGAACTAGTGGAACAGTTGGTTATGTTACACCACTTACTATGTCCGAACCTGATGAACCAAAACTCTACCATTCTTTAAGCCCATTTTGGGCAGACAATGACGGCCTAGCACCTAAAGCCGCAGCAGTTTCTAAGACCGTTGGGGCAGTTGGTATGGTTCTAAGTGGCACTTATGCTGCTGCAAAGAGGGCAGATGGAGGATCACCCGTGGCTAATGCTGCGTTTTTCGGCAGTTCTGCACTATATGTGCATCCGGTTTTGGGAGTGAATCACGGTCTTTTGAAAGTAATCCCAGGAGAAGACCACTGGATAGCAAAGTATCCAAGATACGGAGGTATCGGGTTTGTTCATGTAATAGGTGCATATGGGTTTTACAAACTAATTAGGAGGCAATTCTACATATGAGTGGTTGGTTCGGAACATCAAATCCAGAAGTTGATAGTGTATTCAACGGAATTCAGGCAGGATATGCCCGTAGAAGGAATGCACAAAGACAAAGACATAACTTTGGTAGGGTATCAGTCGACCAAAGGGCTTTTCAAAATAGAAATCCAGCAGTTTCTACTAACAATAGCGGCGCCACAAAGCAAAGATATCTTGGTTACGAGTTGAATACACGACAATTCAAGGGGCAATGGATCACATCAGTATCCCAAGGGCTGAATCCGGCTCCGAGGAACACTGCAAAGGGAAGGTCGAAGGGTGAGTCAGTAAACGCTGCGAAGAACTGGGTAGACTCTCAAGTGACTACTAAAGTATCTGGCGACCCCAATATCAAGAAAGCACAGCAGGTGGCAAGCAAAAAGGCCGCTGCTATGGCTAACAAAATAGTTAAACAAGATACAGATGCTATGAAAAAGCAGGCATTTAGAGAGGCTGAGCAAAAATCTGCTGTAGCCAATAGGATAAGGACATCCCCAGTCGCTTCCCCACAAGAAAAAATGCAAGCATTTAGAGAGGCAGAAGCCGCAGCAGCCGCAGCAGAAAGGAAAGCAAAAGCCGCTCAAGCCTCCGAAGCAGCAAGATTTGCTAAAATAAAGCAGGCTCAAGAGCAGAAATTACTGAACGAAGAGATTGCAAAAAGAAACTTATTCACAGAATCATCGGCACAGTCAGTGACCACATCAATGACTCCCTCCATAGATCCCGGAGAAGTTGCTAGATTCAACAGAGAAAAGGCTCGACAAGCGGCTGAAAGAGCATTCACACCAGTCAGAATGCCGAGAGACTTCACTGCAGGATCGTATACAGTCCGAGCAGCCTACAATCCAACACTTCAAAACTATGTTGTGAACGTTTTCCAAGGCCAAGTCAACAAGGAAAAGAAGACTTTTAGCAAGAACGAGGGTGCTGGAGCATCCATACAGCATAAACTTTGGACTTCCTTAGCCACTAAGAAGGCTAAATATGATACTGAGGAGAGCAAGATTTTCACTAGAGGTGGACGAACTGTCGAATTGATTGTCACAAAATCAGCGACTTTGTCAGGATTTTTAGATACCGCACTATCTTTCCTAGGTCTTGGCAAGGTTGACAATCAATTTATGAAGAGTCCTATTCGGAAGGACGCAGGCATGTTTCAAAACGCAGATGAAATGCCTCGCGCTCGCATTTGGGAGCAACCACGATACGGAAACTGGGACCTGGACCGCACGAGGAGGGATATGGACCGGTTGAAATTGGATCCCAAATATATCGCTAAGCAAAAACTACTTGCAGAGCAAGGGCAAGAAAAAGCAAATCTAATTCCTCGGCAAATCAAATCTAGGACTCAGGCGTTTGACCAAAAGATCAAGGAATTCGACCAAGTTGTATCAAAACCTGCTGTTAGCAACCCAACAATAGTGGCATATTGGGCTTCAATGCCAACCAAGTCCTTCTCTCTCAAGTTACGTTATGGGATGGAAGGTCGAAGGGTGAAAGTAATTCCCTTCGATAGTTACGAAGCAGCACTTAAAGCATACAATGCGGCAGTTGAGGAAGTTAAAACTGAACCCGTAGTAGATGCAACCATTACGAGGAGAATAGACGAAGCAAGATCGCAGGACGGAAGTGGTGGAGCAATCACTGATCCAGCAGCCCAGGCTGAGAAAATCCAGCAATTCAAAGAAGCCTCTGAGGCATCTATTCCAGTTACTCCCGCCATTATACCAGTTACTCCCGCCATTATACCTGTAGATCCCGGACTACAGGTACCTGAGCAATCAGAAAACTATGATGAAATGGTACAAGTAACTGAGCAAGAGAAGTTAGATCACTTCCACGAGGAGTCTAGAGCATCTGTACCAGCAGTATATCCACAACCAGTATCGACTTATCAGGCCATGACCGTGCAGGACAACCAATGGGTACAGGCAGAATCACAGGCTGCTAAGAATACTGACAAACTTATGGATCAACAGCAACTTCTTGGTGTCGGTATCCTTGCTCTTGCAGGTGCAATGTACTACTCTAGGAAGTGAATGAAATGGTAAATCCTTACGAAGACCTTGAGTTTAACAAACGCGGCGAGGGGCTTTGGCGTCTTAGGACTAATCAACAAAGGCTTAAGGCACCTTGGTCGAAACCTATTCTTGCCAAGAGAAATCCTCTTGAATTTAGAACTAGCCCTATTACGACATTTCAACCCTATACGGATAAAGAACAGCGGTGGGACACAAGAGTTCCAACTAGCGATGTTTCGCTGAATGAGGTCACTAGTTCAACGGTGCACTTTAATAGAAGCATAGATAATAGAAAGACTTACCAAAATCGTATGAACGTAATCAATGCCAGAGTAAAAGTAATCAGGGAAGAAATAGATGCTGAGACAGATCCTACAGTCATTCTAACATTAGCGCAGGAAAGAAACTCTTTGGTTATGGAAAAATCAATTCTAGAGTCAAACGACGAGGCTGCAAAGAAAAATGCAGAGTTACATCTCAAAACTATGCACACCTACAGAGACAG
>Ga0315327_10002119_pt1 | contig 10477 bp, 19 predicted proteins | sample M110032315metaG_FD_203460 | JGI IMG/M metagenome (GOLD analysis project Ga0315327, IMG submission 203460) | Ammonia-oxidizing marine archaeal communities from Monterey Bay, California, United States - M1 100m 32315 | ecosystem: Environmental > Aquatic > Marine > Coastal | place: USA: California... | reverse complement strand
CGCAAGTATCGCGAAGAGAATCGTGAGAAGATAAATGCGAGAAAACGCAAGTATTACGAAGAAAATCGTGAGAAGATACTAGCGATAAACCGCAAGTATCGCGAACAAAATCGTGAGAAACGAAATGCGTATCAACGCAAGTATCGCGCAAAGAAAAAACAAGAGGAAGAATGATTCCTCTATTAGATGAATATCGACAAGATATTTGAGAAAATAAAGAACAAGGAACTCACTATATGTGAGACTTGTGATACAATATTCGACTACGTTCCACAGAAATTATTCTGTAATGAATGTAAGCGCGAGAATCGTAAGAAAGAAGCGGCGAGACACCGCAAGTACCGCGAAGAGAATCGTGAGAAAGAAGCGGCGAGACACCGCAAGTACCGCAGAATGGCTCAAATCAAGTACCGCGAACAAAATCGTGAGAAACGAAATGCGAGAGAACGCAAGTGGCGCGAAGAGAATCGTGAGAAAATAAATGCGTATCAACGCAAGTATCGCGCAAAGAAAAAACAAGAGGAAGAATGATTCCTCTATTAGATATGGGAAGAGATTTAACAGAATCGGCTCGTGGATGGCACTTTCGGGAAACCGTAAGTGGCTACAGCCGAATATCGAAATATTTTAGAACCAAAGAAGAAGCATTAGATATGTTGCGAGAAGGAGGTTATCCTGAGCAACTAATCACAATGCTAGACGAAACCGGTCACGTACCATCAATAATACTTGGTGGGCCAGTGACCTCTCCGGGATTGGAGATAGATAGGATACTGAGAGTATCCAACAAACTGACCGATGCGGTAAGCATTCGGGTAGGTATGGAAACGGCGACATTGATGATGGAATCTGTGTTTGAAGAAGATGGATCATTTGATCTTGAAAAGCAAACAGATGAAGTCAAAGAATCCGTTTTATATGTACGATCTATTTTTGCTGCCCGGCGACTTGTCGCCCAAGAGGACGAATGATCCTCTATTAGATGACAAAGAGAAAATCGTCAATGAAATACAGAATTAGGACCGTGGCAGTTGAGGCAATAACTCAACGCGGACCTATGACCGGCAGGGCAATATTAGAATATGCAATCGATAACCACAAGGGTGTCGGTTGGGTTCCACATTACCTTGCTATATCCGGCATTCTCGCTTCCGACCCAGAAGGAAGATTTGCTGCCGATACAAGCAAAAGAAGAGAATGGAAACTGAGGCAATAGGCCTCTATTAGATGAGTGATTTACACGATGAAATATCAGTGTGGCGTAAACACCTTGCAGGTGAGCGCCACAAAACCAGTTGTTCTCCAATTAAAACTACTATGCCATATCTTGGCGAGTTTATTGGGGAATGAACTATTAGATGGAAATGGAAAACATCAAGATTGTGAAAGTAACCGCAATGCTGGCAATCCCTGCTGATATGCAGGGAGAGGATGCGTTGGGAACATCATGGGCAAAAGTCCTAGATGTTACTAGCGAAGACTATACGCTAGTACCAACAGTAGTTACCGAAGAACAACCAAAAGAAAAAGCAACAACGACGAAAACAAAGCGTGGACCTGGACGCCCTAAGGGCAAGAAGGATTCAAAGCCACGTAAGCGAAAGAAGTCCAAGCAGGCAAAGAAGACCAAGAAAGCAATGAAGAACCTTAAGAAGAACAAAAAGGTATTCACTCACGCAATGTATGGTTGGAATGTCACAAACGACGGTTCGCTCGTTCCTAACTGGAAAGAGCAGAACAATATCGATTGGATGAAACAGCAACTCAGGCTCGGTTTCTCTGCTTCGGCAGTAGCCAAGCAGATGAAATTTGCTAACGTTGTTGGTAAAAAAGGTGGAGCATGGAACTCTTCTAGCGTCCTACGGGTCGTTAGAAACGATTTCCATAACACCAGAAACGATGATGAAGCACCTAAGTGGTTCAAGAATCGTAAGACTCTCAAATTGAGATGATGCCTTAATTGGCTATTAGAATGATTATCAGATCCAAAAAATGCAATGATTGTGGCCACATAACAGGCATGATCAATAAGCAGTGTTTGAAGTGTGGGGGCTTAAATTTAGCCACATACTACAATCATATACCTGCCTCCGAGTGAGGCTATTAGAATGAAATGGAATGAAATACTTCAATCACAACATGAAGAGCACATAGGCGAAATAATTCTGAAAGAATTGAAGAAACAAGACTATCCCTCCGGTGACTTTCAACATGAGGTCACTATGGATGTGCATGTTAAGGACTTCAACGATGAGTATATCGAAATCGATATTCTACAAGAATGTGTGAGTAACTGGACCGAATGGACCGAACACCGTTCTCTTATTGAATATAGAATGACGATATTAAACAGACCTAAAACGAAAGATGATGATCACACCATTTGGGATTACCCTATGGTAGAGGTCTGAAACTAAAGCCTCCGAGTGAGGCTATTAGATGGAAGAAGAACCCAGAATAAATTATGCCAGAATTGAAATTATGACTGGCGACTGGATATCTTATAGAGTGTTTGATGGTGGTGATTATGGCGAGTGGATTAAACTCGACTCTTACCACGATCTTGAACAAACACTTCGAAAGATATTAACAGAACATGACGGAAATCCCGTATTCTACGGATTTAAAGCCTCCGAGTGAGGCTATTAGATGAGTGAAAAACTTAATACAAGAAAATACGAAGGACACACAGAAGGACCGTGGACGATATTCGTTGATGATGACGGATTGGGTGGTGACTACCCACGACTTCTTCAAATTGAAGGGCCAACGCATACGATAGCGTATGATATTGACCGTCCGAGTGGTTCGTCGGGCGGTAGTAACGAGGCGAACAACGCGACAGCCAACCTCATAGCAGACGCACCACTTATCCTTGATGCTTATAACAAAAAGTGCAAGGAAGTCGAGCGGTTGCGTGAGATTGTGAACAGTATAAGGAAGGTGATTGAATGATTGACCTTCATGGGCTAACCGCCCTATTAGATGACACAAGAAAGAATTAACTTAACTCAGTTTGAAGGACATGAAAAGAAAGTGAGGCTCGATGAGCACGGTAAAAATCTACACATTGTGGTTCCACCCAACAAACCTGTTGGGCCGTGGAACGCATGGAAAGGTGGACTACTCTTCGACCTCGGAGAACAGGATGCTATGGGTGATTCCTGCGTCCCTACTGCCAGACTGATGGCTGCTTCTCCTGACCTAATTGTTGAGTTGAAGAGAATGTACAAAAGAGAAGATGAACTTATGGAGATACTTTCTATCCTTGAAGATAGACACGATATCGACATGAGCCAATTCGATGCCTCCGAGTGAGGCTATTAGATGACACAAGAAAGAATTGACTTAACTCAGTTTGAAGGACATACTGAATGGCTACCAGCAAGAACATACAACGAGCAACTGCTTGTGCAAATGAAATATGCGGAAGCCTTAGCAGAAATAGCGAGACAGCGAGAGGAAGATCCGCATGAGATGAATCATGCAGATGACGCTTTGGTTGTCAATGCTACTGACCTGATTGCTGAGTTGAAAAGATGTTATGAGTTGATTGATAGCCTTCCTACGAGGGAGGCTATGACCGAAATGCACGACTATACGAAATGGCTTGAAACAGTCGAATCGTATTTTCTTGCAGATGGTTCATTCAATCAAGATACTGTCTTTGTGCATATGTGCGCCGTAAACAAGAAATACGGCTATCGCATAGAAGTTATCGACGGTGTAGTAACTGTCGAACATGAGTCAGAATGACACGCCTCCGAGTGAGGCAATTAGATGAGCGACGAATGTAAACATGAATATTATGAGCCGGATGAAAAAACCATAGAAGGATGGTGTCCGTGCGGAGCAGGAGTCATAGCAGACATATTGATTTGTGTCGACTGTGGTGCTGAGAGCCGCGTTAGGACAAGGGTACAACCTTGTTATTGTACTCATGATATTGAATGGGAAGAAGCCTCCGAGTGAGGCAATTAGATGGATGATTATACATTTTACAGAAACAACAAGAAATACAATGTTGTTAGTGATGAGGATAAGAATCGAATAAGAATGATACACAACATCATTCACGGCCAGGACTATGATGACGAAAAGCCGTATAGGATTCTATCCCTATTCAAAACTGCCTCCGAGTGAGGCATATTAGATGAAAGAAGAAAATCTCGAAAATCGCCCAAACACGATACGTTTTGTATGTGCAGTTTGTTCCGAAGACCTGACAATTGTTAGTTTGGGTTTGAGCAAAACTTGGCAAGTACGAATCGAAAAATGTAATTGCGAAGAAGAATAACTTCTATTAGATGAAAGAAGGAACACCAATGACCCCAGCAGAACTCTCAGAGATTCTATGGGGAAATTATCCTAAGCACGAGAAACGTGCTAACTATAAATTCTTAACTGAGGTCTTCCGGTCTTTGAGACTCGGAGGAATTTGGGCATGGCCAAATGCTGGTCGTGTATTTAAGAAAATAAACGAAGATGAACTCATTGAGATATACGAGTGATTAGATGGTAAAAATATGTGTGCTTTGCGGCACAAAATTTGAAGGTCACGGTAACAACCCTGCTCCCTTAAACCGGGGGCATGGACGGTGCTGTGACAAATGTAATACCGATGTTGTGATTCCAAAAAGGATGGACGATATGCTATACCAAATGTTCAAGAAAATTATGTCTGAACAAGAGAAGTATATGCTGCTTTCGGGGAGTCTAAACAAATGACGGTATATTAGAAACGGTGGCATCGAAAATGAGGAGGGTTATAAGACCCTCCTTATTTTTTTTACCACTTTTTCTTGCACTCTGTGGTTAAGGCCACTAGTGCTTCGTATCTCTTCATTTTGTGCTGTCCTGCTGGTATTACTTTCTTTGTTGGAAAGTCGATTTCAACGTCTTCGGATAATTCGATGGTGACTTCGTCTTCCCCAGCAACTTCCATTATCTGATCCACAATCAGTTCTGTACTATCCAGATGATAGCGTGTCAACCTGACACATGGCAACCCACTCTTTGGGTGTAGAGAACCGGGTATTCTGAACAACCTGTTAGAGTCCACTGTGGGCTTTCTATCGAATACGTTCTTGATTGTAGCATTATGCTCTTTCATCATACCGGAGATAAGAACTTTCTTATCAAAATCCTTTAGGCTTCCTGTTTTCAACCTGGCAATTACGTCTGGGTCTGAGAATAGGGAGCCTAATTTTTTTACATACTTTTTCGCGAAGTACTTCTCTATGTTCTCTTTAGACGGATTTTCAACCAGTTTGCTGATAAAATGCATCATTTGAGAACTCCATCCATACTTAGTTAGGTTATCTGAGGGTAATAGACTACTTCTATCTAACTTATTACCCATTATATAATCTACAATCTGTCTTCTGCTAGATACATCCATGTCTCTAAAGGCCTCAGTCTCGAAAGTAAGATGGAATCCCTTCTTTCCAGAGAAGTCTATTTGCATAGATTCGAGAGGAAACCCTAAATCGACGAGGAATCTATCGACTAATGCTTTGGTTTTCTCTCGCATTGCGTCGATAAACTCTACTCTATTCTCATAATCTGCATCATCTTCGTCTAAATCGATAACAAAATCGAACCCAATCAAGTCTCTTCGCTTCTTATCTATCTCATTGGGGTCTAGATACGTTGCCGTTCCAGCAAAAAGTCCGGCTGGTGGCCTGTTTGATGTCAGTCTTTCTCGTAATTCTCCTTCATCTTTGAAGACCATATTCCGCTGCCACCCTTTTAGGTCTGGACTAAACACATTCAGACCCCACTCGCGTCGAGGTATGTTCTCTAAATGCAACTCAGCAGTGTTGTAATGCTCTCGGTATAGAGCGAATACTCCGTCCTTTCCCTTGTATATCATTCAAAAATCACTCCTCTTGCCTGATTTTCTGTGCATTGGTTGTAGGCCATCGATAATAGAACTAACCATATCGATTGTTAGTGTATCGTCCCAGGTATTGATATCTGGAACCTCATCCATTGGTACCTCTAGCGTATGTGCCAAGAAATCAGAAGATTGCCTGTCGTCTTCACCAAATACCTTTGCTATTAAATCTCTAGCATACTTTACTTGAAATTCTGATGCCATGCCATCGTTAGATTTCTTACTTGTTGTAATCGGTTTAATACTGGTAGTTTCTCTATTACTGACTTGCTTGCGTGATTTGATCTTCTTAACTGTCAGTTCAAAGCCCTCAGACTTTATCTTAACTATCCCAATTGTCTTCATGTCTTCGATCTTTTCGATGATCTTCAATATTTCCGCCTTCTTCATATTACCACACCTGCCACGCTGGGTTCTTAGTTCCATCGTATGTGAACAGACCTTCACGAGAACGATGGAGATTTGTAGTTTTCTTATCTCTAGAAAACTGCTTCAATGTCATTTCTATGATATCCATACTTGGTATATCTGACCAAGACTTCTTCATTTCAGTATAAATTTCCTCAAAGGTCTTATCGTCTAGCATGAAATCGTCGTTTATTAGATTAACGAACCTTTCTGCGACCATGGTTCTTAACTCCCTGTCACCCTTAGTCAAGCCTCCCTCTATTACCCCAGGATCCTGCTCCTGTAGAGTGGTGGCCATTATTTTTTCGGCAAATTTTACGTGCTTTAGTGTAGCAGTTTTTGCTCCGTCAAACTTAGCAGCAGCAATAGTTAGTCTCGATACTGCTGCTATCTGTCTATGCGAACGCAATTCTTCGTCTGTTTCTGCCTCAGTTCGCTTTTTGACGTGCTGGTTAATTATGTATTCAGCGGCTTTCTTAGATAACTTGGCCTCTCTGTTCCTGCAGACCTCTAGTAGTTTCTTTACAAACTCCAAGTCAACAGCAATGTCAGCAACTTCTGCTACATCATCTTCTGCCGCAGTCAATCCTTTCAAGACAGCATGACCGATGGCGGTATCTGTTTCCTTATCTGCTTCATCAAGTATCACGAAAATGCAGTCAAATCTAGACCACAGGGCTAAGTCCATATCTATTTGCTCAAAGAGTGGTCGCATTCTATCGAACTTCTTGCGCTTGGATCCCTTGCCGTCTGGGTTTGCACCTGCTACGATAGAACAATGCACTGGTATAGTCGCTTTAACTACCTTGTTTACATTAACCTCGCCAGATTCTAAAGCCCTATTCAGTTCACCATAGTCACCTTTGTAGAGATTGAACTCGTCAATAGCACAAATTGCACCTTTTGGTGTAAGTGGTATCGCACCGGGTTCTACAACCCAACGCTTCTTGTTGGAATATAGGTCTTCTTTTTGTATGCAAGCGGCAGTTAGACCGGGTCCTGTCGATATGCTCGCATCTGTCATTCTACTTCCGGGTGTTAATTTAATGACTGCTTCCATTATCTTTGTCTTTGCAGTACCCGGATCTCCAATTATCATTACATGGAAGTTTGGTCTTATTCCAAACTGCTTGTTCTCAACCGCACCGACCGTAGCAAGTACTAGTGATTTCTTTATCTCATCGTGACCGTAAATGTGACCTGCATATGATTGTGTTACTAGTTCCATCTTCTCTTCTAAATCAACAGACTCCTCAAAAAGAGCAATCTGTTCTAGGTCGCTTTGAGTGAGTGTCATCGATGTCAACGAGTGAGACTTTTCCTCGACGTGTGATGCTAGAATATAGTGGTCGCAAATCAGGCCATTCTTCGTTGTAGGTTCCAATCGCATCGTCCCTACTACCGATATGGACGACCCTGCTTCAATTGACTCGCATAGTTCACCTCTTAATTCAACCATTATCGAGCGAGATTCTGCCGAAACCTCCTCTTCTTGGACAGAGATTCTCTGTATAGCCTCGTTCTTTGTCTCCTCGCTCTCTAACCTAATATATTTCTTACCTTCACAAATCTTGCAAGCACCGGGTTTTGTCAATTCTCCTCGCTCTACATCTTGTTCTACTAGATTGATGTGACCACATTCGACACCGAAAGCGTTTGGATGAACACACCTAAATGCAATATGAGTCATCACAGTCTTAACATCTCCCTTCTCAATAACTTGACCGTCTATTTTTACGACCCTTCCAACGTCTCCAGCCTTGGATAATGCCTCAAAATCTCTATAGCAGTATTCTGGTGGATTCATGAACCTCCACTCTGGCTTTATCTTGTGATACTTAGATCGTTGTTCTAATCTAGGATCTGCGATATTCAAGAATTCCATCTCGAATCTTTGTAACCAGAAGGTTATGCTCTTAGGTGAAGTAACCAAATGAGCGTCTAACTTGTTATAGTAGTCACGAAATTCTTTGTAATTTTTAAATTCTATACCTGCTGACATCAACATTGGTGGTGTTTCGATGTTCATACCATCTGGTTTCTTTTGTGGGAGAATCATCCCGCTACCAATCGCTTCTATATCTATGAAGCAGACTGGTACGTTTGGCTTGTCGCTTAGTTCAATTTGATTCCTCATTGAAGACATTGCATTGATTTTCTGTTGTGTGACAGCATAACCTAGGTTTTCTAACCTGCCTGCGGCAGACTTAGCATTGTCATCTATTATGTTGGCTCTTATTTTCGAGTCAGTTGACTTGTCGGAACTATAAACATAACCTGATTGCCACATTAGGTATGCGACAACCGAGCGTCTCCTTTCCTTATCTTCCTCATCAATAGCATGGAGAATCTGGTCAATTTCCAATATGTCGTCATTCTCTTCTATATTATATTCCATCTTAATCACTCCTCACAAAATCCAACTGACTTCCTATCAACTCATACCCTCGCTCCGCCATGGCTCTCCTAAGGAGAGGCCTTACTTTAGCCAAAGATCCCTTCTCTCTGAGAGCAGGGTAGTCAGACTGAGTAATCACTGGTAATAAATCATTTCGCTTCTTTCTGAAATCAATCTTGGATATGATGTCTTCTACAAGTTTATCATCTATCTCACTAAAGTCAGATGGAGCACCCATTCTAATATCATAGAAGGCTACTCTCTTACGACCTGCCTTACCCAATGTAGGTAGTTTCTTCTTACCTATCTCTATAGTAAGTTTAGATATTATACACCTAGAGAATGTAGTAGTGTCTAATAGGGTAGATGTATATCCTCTATCATATGCTTCTTTATTGGTTATATGTCCGTGTTTTACTATGTGTGCCTCTACTTTCTTGGCTACTTCATCATAGCCTCGATTGTAAGCACGCTTACCATTCATGTACCTCGTTAGTTCTTCTTTGTCGTCATTAGACATAGAATCTACTAATCTTTTTGCTCGATTTAGTTCTTCGGTCATCGTTGTTACCTCGGCGGGGAAGGTAGTGGGGACAGGACGGTATATAGTAGTTCCTAGAAAGTTGCAACTTTCCATCTATGGGTATACGCTTAAATAACATGGGATGTGGTAACGCGGTCCATGGGGGTAGACACTACCGTAGTGAAATGTCCAGAGTGTTCTTCAAGAGACTTGGAATATGATGAGAACAGAGGAGAACGCCATTGTACGAATTGTGGCATTGTATTGGAAAATGATATTGTAGACCAAAGTCCAGAATGGAGAGACTTCAACGACGCTGGTCAGCAGACGGATCGGTCGAGAGTCGGAGCACCCATGACTAACTTATTGCACGATAAGGGACTTTCTAGTACTATAGATTGGCAGAATAGAGATTACTCTGGTGCAGCAATTAAATCAAAGAATCGGTCTCAGTTGTATAGAATGCGTAAGTGGCAAGTGAGATCTAGGACGAAGGGTTCCAAGGAACGCAATCTACAACAAGCACTAGCATTAATTCAACAATTATGTTCTAAACTGAAACTACCTAAGACAGTTCAAGAAAGATCTGCGGACATCTATAGGAAGTCTCTCGCAGAAGATTTGGTTAGAGGTAGAAGTATAGATTCAATGGTTTGTGCTTCGATATTCATTGCTAACCAACAAATGCTTACTGCTAGAACAGTGGATGACATTGCTAAGGTAGCAAGAATCGGTCCTAAAGAAATAGGTCGTACGTACAGGGACGTTAAGCGTAAACTAATGATTCGTACTCCTTTACCGGATCCTAAAATTTATGTAAGTAGATTCTGTAGTGAACTACAGTTAGGCCCGAAGGTACAAAGAAGTGCTCTGGATATCATACGTAGAGCCGAAGAAATGGAGATGACTCACGGTAAGTCACCATGTGGTGTTGCTGCTGCCGCAATATACATCGCTAGCCAATTGAGCGAGCAATCAAGAACACAGCGAGAAATAGCAGAAGTCACTAATGTTACGGAAGTGACTATTCGGAATCGCTACAAACAATTAGCAAAATCACTCAAGATAGAACTAGATATCTGAGAGTAAATGGAAAGATAGTACTTTTCACCTACTATTTTCGACCCCTAAAACGCTGCACTGAACAGTGGAGAAAATAGAAAGATAAGAGATTCCATAATAACTTTCCATTTTCAAATGATTCTGGAAAGTCCAGAGTTTCCTATTTACAACCTAGCAGTGTGGTGTT
>Ga0315327_10002117_pt1 | contig 10488 bp, 6 predicted proteins | sample M110032315metaG_FD_203460 | JGI IMG/M metagenome (GOLD analysis project Ga0315327, IMG submission 203460) | Ammonia-oxidizing marine archaeal communities from Monterey Bay, California, United States - M1 100m 32315 | ecosystem: Environmental > Aquatic > Marine > Coastal | place: USA: California... | reverse complement strand
GGCGAGCGGACCCAAGCAACAACGGCGTGCCCACGGCGCTGGAGGCGGAGCACCAGGCCCCGTCCGATAAAGCCCATTGGCACCAGAAAGAAAAATCGTCATGGGCCCTTCAAGTCGACGGTGACCACCATCGCTGCGTTCGCAAATTCCAACCCTGCGTGCGGGAAAAGAACAGAGGGTGACGAGAAGGCAGGAGAGGAAGCCGGATCAGCTCCCCAGGAGATCCGTGCGGGTGAAAAGAGAGAGGACTTCAATGCCCCGTTCCTCCAGCGCCTGACGTCCGCCCTCCTCGCGATCGACCAGGACGAAGGCAAAGAGGATCTTGCCACCCTCGGCTTCAATGGCATCAACCGCCTTGAGGGTGGAGCCGCCCGTGGTGATCACGTCATCGACCACCACGATGGAATCGCCCGGGGAGAAGTTGCCTTCAATACGGCGGCCCACGCCGTATCCCTTCGCTTCCTTACGGACTGTAAACACCTGAAGGAAATCATCCGGTCGCTGTCGGGCGGACTCCATGCCGATGGCGAGGGAAATGGGATCCGCTCCCAGGGTCATGCCGCCGATGGCCGCAGCGTTCAGGCTGCTCGTGGACAGTTTTTCCCGGACGGCCAGCCACCCTTCCTTCCCGATAAGGCGGGCGCCCCGTGAATCAAAGCTGGTCACCCGGCAATCGACATAAAGGTCGCTCTTCCTGCCGGAGGCCAGGGTGAACTCCCCCGTTCGGACGGACTTATCCAAGAGCAGCAGTTTTAATTCCTCACGTGTGTTTTCAGACATCTCTTCCTTGCCCCTGTGGAAAGCAGAAAGAGCGGGAAGAGGCGAGAGGGAAGTGGTTGGAAGGAGGAAGAAACGATCGATCAATCACCCAATTCCATAGGAGCGGTGTAGCTGGAAATTCCGACCGGATGGCATCCAGATCTCTTCCGGGGAGTGACCCCGGACAGGCTCTTCCCCCGGGGCAATTCGACTTGATGTCAAGCTAAATGGCGATGGGGGGAGGTGTTGCCAGCAAGGTTTAAGGCGTGGGTTCAATCTCTTTTTGCCGAGGATGGCCCGCTAAAAGCGCAACCGTATGGGGATAAGCCAGGAAAAAACGAACCATGGGTCGGGAGGAGCCAGCACCGACTCCCTAAGAGAAACAAATAATCAACCAACCCGTTGGTATGGATAGAAGGGATCCCCTTCAAGCCTGGCCTGAACCGTGAACCCCAAAGCCGGATGAGCGACCGGAAGCTGAGGTCTCTGGTTTGGGATGGGAAGCAAAGTTCCGAGTTAAACTTCTAGCAGGCACCGGGTTTTCCCATCTATTTCTTTTTGATTATGAGAATGGGACAGTGGGCGGGATTGGCAATTTGGGCATTGAGCATTCCGATGTCTGCCCAAGTCGAGTTTGGCGTTGTTGGCGAAGGAGGCACTCATAAGGACTACACGGATGGTGGCAACACCGCCGGGATCGGTTCGGCCTCATACGACTACTGGATTTCCCATGGCCCATGGTTTGCCCCTCCCGCTTCCGGTTTTGGGGATCAGAGCTGGGACAATGAGGGGGCCGTTCTGTTGGCGTTCAATCCTTATACCGGGGAGGTCTTCACGGAAATTGCCCGGGCTCACCAGTACTTCAATCCGGAGGGAACATACAATGGAGGAGGGCATGGCAGCCTGGGGACGGCATCGTCCTTTGGGGCCAGCGGGGGCTTGTACCCGACTGCAGAGGATAAGCCTATGCCCGGTGACGCGATTTCGGAAAACACGATAGCCTTCACAACCGAGCTGCGTCCCAATGGCGGCGGGAACTGGGTGGTGGGCATGTACGCTCAGGCCTCTGCCGATGGCGCAATCCTGGGCAATTTTGATCCGGGGCATGCCGGGATTAGCACTTACAATCCTCACTTCCTTGCAAATGGCGAGGAGGTTGGTTCTTCGGGAAGCTTTGACGGGGAGGATATCCGTGTTTACTGCGGCTATATCGGTTGGGGGGGAGCTGCCTGGATGGGGCAGTTTGGTGGGGCCGGGGAAAGAGGGATTGGGTTTGAACTCGATGGGCATAAGGGCTGGGCGAGAATTGCTGTTTCCGGGGACCGTTCAGGTCTCATTCTCAGGGAATATTACTTTGAGGGGGCAGCCGTCGGGCTGCACCCGGGCACCTACCAGTTCAAGGTTTCCAGTGAAGACGGCGGAGACAACCTCGACTTCGAGTGGCACAGCTCTGTCCTCGAGGCCTACTCTGTGGTGAGCACGGATGACCCGGCGACAAATCCGGATCCAAACACCTGGGGCGTCGTCCCTGATCTGGAAAATCTGGCGGCCACTCCCCCGCTGAACCAGCATCGCGTCGTCCGCCCCGCTGAACCTCTCCGGTTCTACGCGTTGGTCGTCGGACCCGTTCCGCCGCTCTTCTTCGATGATTTCGAAGCGGGCCCGGGAAACTGGACGACCGCCATCAATGATGCGCACGGCAACTCGCAGTGGGAACTCGGGACTCCCGCCGGCAGCACCGGACCGCTTGCGGGTGCTGCTGATTCCGCCAATGCCTGGTCTACCAACATCGGCGATTACGGGGCGGATTCTGATATTGCCCTCCGTTCGCCCGCGATCGATCTGGGCGGGGCAGGGGGAGCCGAGCTGACCTTTGAGGCCTTCCGGGATGCGGATGGGTTAGGGGACTCCGCGGTGGTTCGCTTCCTGCGCGCGACAGATCAGATCCAACTCGGAGCCGAGACGCCCCTCGGCCTGAATACCCTGGATGAAGGTTACGTTACGCACAGGATCGCGGTGGCTCCCGAGGCCCTTGGCGAAAGGGTTGTCCTTGAGTTTAACTTCGTGAGTGATGGCAGTGCGGACGCCTTCAGTGGCCTTTCCATTGATAACGTCAGGGTGGAAGTAACCAATTGAGGAAAAACACCTGCCTGATTCCGGTAATGGAACGGGTGAAGGGTCACCACCGCAGCCCCCTCGCGCCCCGGCCCGCATCGCTTTTTACCGGAATGGAGTGGCGCGGCGAAGACGAGAAGTCGGTCCGCCTGTGACGGTCGACTTCCCCCCTTCGACTCCCCTCCCCTTGGAGCCCCGAGAACGAAACTACGCCAGGATCTCCTTGATCACGTGCCCGTGCACATCGGTGAGTCTGCGCTCGATGCCGTTGTGCTTGAAGGTGAGAGCCTGGTGGTCAAGTCCGAGGAGGTGGAGAATGGTGGCGTTGAGGTCGTGAACGGAGAGGACGTTTTCGACGGCCTTGTAACCGAGTTCGTCGGTGGCGCCGTGGCTCACCCCGGCCTTCACGCCGGCGCCGGCGAGCCAGGCCGTGAAGCCGTTAGGGTTGTGGTCGCGGCCCTTTGCGCCCTTCTGGAACATGGGCATGCGTCCGAATTCGGTGCACCAGACCACGAGCGTGTCTTCGAGCAGGCCCCGTTGTTTCAGGTCGCGAACGAGAGCGGCAGCGGGTTGGTCCATAATGGGGCCGTGCACGTCATATTGCTCACGGAGGGAGTTGTGGCCGTCCCAGTTGAGCTTGCCAGCGCTGGCATAGGCGCCGTTGAAGAGCTGCACAAAGCGAACCCCATTTTCAATCAGGCGCCGGGCGAGGATGCAGTTGCGGGCGAAGCCAGCCTTGAGTTCGTTCCTGTCATCATCCGCACCGTACATCCTCAGGATGTGAGCGGGCTCGGAAGAGAGGTCGCTGATACGGGGAATGCTGAGCTGCATGCGGGCAGCCAGTTCGTAGCTCGCGATGCGGGCGGCGAGGGCGCTTTCGCCGGGATGATGGAGCAGGTGTTCGGTGTTGAGTTGCTTGAGAAGGGAACGCGCGGCCTGGTCTTTGGCGGGAGTCATCCCGACGGGTGGAGCGAGATTCCGCACCGGGTCCTTGCTGCTGAACGGGGTGCCCTGAAATTCGGCGGGCAGGAAGCCGGGGCCCCAGTTGTTGACGCTGGCCTGCGGGACGCCGCGGGGATCGGGAATAGCGACAAAGGCAGGAAGATCCTGATTCTCAGTTCCCAGCGCGTAGGTGATCCAGGCGCCGATGCTGGGAAAGCCATCGAGGACGAAACCGGTGGAGAGGAAGTTCTCAGCGGGACCGTGGGTGTTGGTGTTACTGGTCAGCGAGTGCACGAACGCCATCTCGTCGACCAGCCCACCGAGATGAGGAACCATATCGGACACCATCTTTCCGCATTCGCCCCGGGGCCGGAATTCGTACTGCGGGCGGGCGAGGTTTCCGGAGGGGCCCTGGAACGTGATGGGGGGACCTCCCTTGAGCGGCTTTCCATCCTGCTTGATGAGCTCGGGCTTGTAATCCCAGGTTTCGAGTTGGCTGCAGGCGCCGGCGCAGAAGATGACGAGGACGTTCTTGGCCTTGGCGGGAAAGGGAGAGGGCCGGGGAGCGTGGGGACGGGTGGGGTCTACGGCAGGGCGCTGGGCAGCGAGCAATCCCTGTCCGCGGAGCAGGCTGGTCAGGGCGATTGCGCCGAGTCCGGTCGAGGCCCTGCCGAGGAAGTCGCGACGATCAAGCCAGCCTCTTCCGGTCGCGGTGTAGGGCAACGCACTCATGGCATGAAGATGAACTCGTTGCTGTTGAGAATTGCGCGACAGAGGGTGGAAAGCCCGTGGGCGGCGACGGTTTCCTCACAACGCTCCCGTTTGCCAGGGCGAGGTGTCCGGTTGTAGGCGAGCTGGAAGGCGCGCTCGACCTGCGCCGCCGGATCGGAGCCGGCTTCCTTGCGGAGTCGGGCGGCGAAGATCTCGGACTGATCGATCATGAACCTGCTGTTGAAAAGATTGAGGGCCTGCAGGGCGGTGACCGCCCGGCTGCGGCGCGGGGTGGCCTGTCCCGCGTCCGGGCAGTCAAAGGCGCCAAAGACAGGAGCGCGTTCCATGCGAACCTTGTGGGCGTAGATCATGCGCCGTCGGCCCTCGTCGTTGAAGGTCTCCACGATGGGAAAGCCGGAAAGTCCTCCGCGGGTCTTGAAGAAATTGAAGCCCGGTCCGCCCATCTTGAGGTTGAGATTGCCGCTGACCGCGAGCACGCTGTCGCGGATGGCCTCCGCTTCGAGCCGACGGATGGGAAAGTGCCAGAGGAGCCGTGCTTCTTCGTCAAGGGCGAGGGCCTTCTCCTGAAGGCTGCTCGCCTGCTGGTAGGTGCGGGAGGTCAGGATGAGGCGGTGGAGTTTTTTCACGGACCATCCGGCTGCGATGAAGTGGCGGGCGAGCCAGTCGAGGAGATCGGGGTGACTTGGAGGAGCGCCATTTAGGCCGAAGTCGCTGGCAGTATTCACCAGGCCGCGACCGAAGTGGTGCTGCCAAACGCGGTTTACCATCACGCGGGCGGTGAGAGGGTTGTCCTTGCCGCCGATCCAGCGCGCGAGGGCGAGTCGCCGTTCCTGCTCGCCAGTGTCCGGGGCGAGGGGAATCCGGCCCAGCACGACGGGGATGGCGGCGGAGACCTCTTCCATCTTCTGTTCGGCGTCGCCGCGGTTGAGGAGGAAGGTCTTGTCAGGCTTGCGAAACGTTCCGGCGTAGACTTTCTGCGTTGTCTGGAGCCCGGTCAGTTCCTTCTCAAGCCGGGCGAGTTCGCGGGCGTCGGCACGGACGGAGTCCTCGGTTTCCGGGGGCAGGTTACGCAGGATCGCGTTTGCCTGGTCGAAGGGTATTCCGTAGGGCACGCGATCCTCCGAGCTAGCCACCGGCGTCCACTGCCCGGCCTCGAAGGCGATGTCGATCTGGTAGCGATGGGCGAGGCGGTCGTGGAACTTACCGTTGCGGTCACGAGCCCACACGATGCGGTCGATCTTCACCGGATCTGCCAGTTCGATCTCCACCCATCCTTTCCCCTTTTCATTGGAGATCCAGCTCTTGCCGTTGCCGTAGTGGCCATCGTTGATGTGTTCGAGGCGGTGTTGAACGGGATCGTTGTAGTTTCCGGAGGAAGTGGGTTTGCCGGTCAGAGCGACGTTGGTGTCGGAGCCGGCTTGGAAGATTTCGAGCTCATCGAGGCAAGGCTCGTGTTTATTGTTGTCGATGGTGGCGAAGGAGGTGAAGCGCACGAAGCGCGCCTTCACGGCCCTGAATCGCTCGATATTCCGGAGGGGATTGACGGGGACGCGCAGAACGGGGTGCGCAGAATGCGGAGCCCCTTCCTGAAGGAGAATGGCGTCGGCGGTGATTGCAGTTTCCGTCTCCCCGCCGCGTAGAATGATCCGGCTCTCCTCGCGAAGCTGGTGGACCCCCGCATCGAGGAAACCGCTCCACAGCGGCGCCTTCTCGGTTTCACCCTGCGAGACTCCGGCGAAGTAATACTGATCAGCCTTCGCGATCTCTTCCTGATCGTCCTTCGTTTTGAGATTGCCGTCGAGATCGAGGACATAGCGGGCGTCGCGAGTGTGCACCCCGCTCCCGTGCGCCCCCCACGAGATCCAGACGCGAAACTCGCCGGAGGAACCGGGATTGTAGGTGAAGACATCCCGTGCCGGTGTGTTGGTCCACCAAGTATATCCGTTCCCACTGAGGTTGGGGACCCGGTTCACCCCTCCGGGATCGTCTTTGTTGCCGCGGCCGGTTCCCGGAGATTTGGCACCGGAGCCGATCTTGGGGGCAAGGTGGGTGGTGCGCGCTGCGTCTTCGTCGTCGATGAGAATGGTGCGGGCCACAATTGCAGGAGGTTTCACCCGAGCGATGCGCTGTCGAATCTCGGCGATGCGGGCGGAGTATACCCGGGCCTTGGCGGCGGCCTCCGGATTACGGAGAGGGCGCTCGCCGTACTCCACCCCGGCGAAAAAGGCCTGCAGGGTGTAGTAGTCGCGGGCGGTGATGGGATCGAACTTGTGATCGTGGCAGCGGGCGCAGCCGATGCTGAGTCCGAGGAAGGTGTCGCCGGTGGCCACGATAATCTCGTCGAGGGCGTCCTGCCGGGCGAGCCGCTTGGAGGCGGCGTCCTTCCCGATCTGTCCGGGCAAGAGGACGGCGGAGGCGACGAGGAATCCGGTGGCGGCATCCTCGCCGGTGGCATCCCCGGCCAGTTGATCAAGAATGAACCGAGAATAGGGCCGGTCTTCGTTGAAGGCGCGGATGACGTAGTCCCGATAGGGCCACGCATTGGGACGCTCGGTATTGACTTCGAAGCCGTGTGTGTCGGCGTAGCGTAGGAGGTCGAGCCAGTGCTGTGCCCAGCGTTCTCCGTAGCGCGGACTGGCGAGGAGCTCGTCGATGAGGGCTGCAACCGAGCGATCCGTGCGTTCTTTCTGAAACATTGCGACGCGCTCAGGTGCGGGCGGGAGCCCGTGCAGGTCGAAGAAGAGGCGTCGGATGAGATTACGACGGTCAGTCGGTGGGGAGAGTTGCAGCCCGTGTTCTCTCAGTTTTCTTTCGATGAAGGCATCTATGGGATGGCAGTCTGTGCGTGGAGGTTCGACCTCACGAAGCGATTGGAAGGCCCAGTGTTCCCCTCCGGGGATGTCCGCCTGGAGGGGAGCGCCTGCCAGAACGAAGGCGCCGAAAGCGGCGTTCAGCGCAAGGCGACAATGTGATTTGCCGGGAGTCATGAATCGGGCCCGCACGGAGGGCAGCGACATCCAGATTGGCCGTTGGGCAGCATAGAAATCCTGTCTCGCACCGTCAATGATCCGTTGATCCCGGGTTGGGGCTGGGGACAAGAAAAGCCCCACCTGGTCTCCCGGGCGGGGCCACCTCGTAAGGGTGAATTTGCGAGAACTGCTGATGTTGGGAGGGCCTCCCCTGGATCGGGAGGGACAAATTGCTTGATATCAAGTCAATATGGCGGGGAGAGGCTTGGGCCTGTTGCAGAGAAAATCATTTAGCTCCCTTGCGGCACTCCGACAGAACGCATAATGCATAACCGGTTCCGTAGGCATAGTGATACTGATAGAGAGGATAATCCCACCAGCAACCATTCTTCTCTTGCTTAGAAAGCATGATCTTTGCGTAATGCTGATAATAAACAGACCTGTCGGTTTGTGGCAGCAGGGCGACGCAGTCCATGGCATAATAGTGCCCATAGAAGTAAAAGTAGCCGGAATTGGCGAAGTGGGTTGAGTGGGGACGGGGTCGTTTGCGGGCAATGTCGACCCAGCCATTGCGCAGGATGAGCCGGTCGAGCCAGATTTTGACAATTTCGTCTGTGGGACCGGGATCGCCCCAAACCCGACGGGCCACATTGCAGGCAGGAGACCGGCACAGCGAGCCTCCGGGCCGATTGATGCTGTAGCGGGGTCTATAGCGATGACCGTTGGAATAAACGTAGGCGAAGTCGGGGGTTTGCTGGCGTTGCAGAAAAGCGATGCCCCGTTTCACTTCCTTGGAGGGAAGCTCGAGATTCATTACATCCCGGCCCTTGTGCAGGGCCATCATGACGGTGGCAGTGGTAAAACTGGTGGGAATACCGGTTGGCTTCTGGGTGGCCTCGTCAAAATCGTAGTAGCCCCAGCCTCCGTTAACGTCCTCATAGCGCTGCAGGCGCTGCACCTGGGTCTGAGCGAGGTTCTTGAGGGCGGACCGCTTGGCCTCATCGCCCTCCCGGTAGCGATAGAGCTCCGCCAGGGCCTTGATTCCGTAGGAATGGCCCCAGATATTATACATGGTATCGACCGTGCCCCGCCGGAGGCGGGGCAGTTCCTTGAGAAACCAGGCTTCGGCCTTTTCGATCGCGGCCACCGATTCCGGCCGACGGTCACCCGAGCGAAGAAGCCCTTCCAGGGCAAGCCCGGTTGAACCGGCCCGGAAGGCATGATGCGCCCCTGGAATCGGGGCCGTGATGTTCAGCCCCTTGGTCATGGTGGCAGACCCCCAGGAACCGTTCTTATTTTGACTTGATATCAAGAAGTCTGCTCCGCGCCGGAGGGAGGCCTCGATCTGGGCGCTGGTGATAGGCTCGATTTCAGGAAGGGGAGGAAGGTTGGATCGCCACGGTTTTTCCGCGGGGCCTACGGCTTTCGGTTCCGGCTCTTCTCCGAGTGCAACGGCCGGGGCAAGAGCCCCCAGGAGGATCATAAAGGCGCGCATGGGTCTTGCTACTTCTGAGGTGCAGGCTTGGGGGCCGGGGCGTCAGGAGTGATGAGGACCTGACCTTCCTCAAGGCCGGAGAGGACGACGATTTTCCCGTTGGATTCAGTTCCCACCGCGACCGCCACCTTGTTTTCCTTTCCATCCTCCCCCTTTACTTTGACTGAGTAGGATCCATCCGCCTCCTCATGCAGGGCGTTGGCGGGGATGGCCAGACGGTCGCCTTCATCGCCGGTGGTGATCTTGACCTTGCCCTTCATTCCGGGAACAAGATGGAGACCATCGGGCCCCGCGCTAACCTTGAGCACGACATGGTATTTCCCGTCTACGGCGGGATGGTCGGCTACTTCCGCAAGCTCTACCGAGAGGCGGGAGCGAGGAGAAGAAACAGGGGCGACGTAGCCCTTCTGACCTTTTTTGAGTTTAGCGATGGCGGTTTCATCCACGAATGCGCTGAGCTCCATGGGGGCATCGGCCGGAATGAGGGAGGCGAAGATAATACGCGGAGGGATCTTGCCGCCCACCTTCATGAACTTTGCGGCCGTGGCAGCGTTCCAGCGACCATTGCGAATTTCGCCATGGTAGATGCGCCCGTCCGCGGAGGCCTGGAGATCCATTTGAGCCCGGTCCGCTTTCAGTTCGGTTGATTTCTCGTCTGCCCGCTTGTCCGCCAGTTGAAGTTTTTTGATCTCAAGACGTTTTTGCTGGAGGGCGGTGGGAAGATTCTCCCGGGCCGTTTTCCACAGGATCTCTGCGTCCTTAAGAGCCTGCTCCTGGTCGATGGCCGAACGGGGAATGGTGACCTCCAGGCTCCGGGTGGTGGAAAGTTTGACGGATTTGAGGCGAAACTCGGCGGATTCGACCGCATAACGCTGGCGCTTGAGAATGATCTCTTCGGTCTCCTCGGTAAGGTCATCCTCCTTATACATCTTGAGGAGTTGGTTCAGCTCCTCGGTGGCAGACTCGAGATAGCGCTCGGCACTCTGGAGGCTGCGCTTGGTCGACTCCTCCTGCAGAGGCCGACCGACCTCCACGAAATATTCGTGGTCGTCCTTGGCTCGCTCGTAGGCCCGCTCGGTCGTCTCCAATTGCCAGGGGGTGGTTTTTTCAAGGTTGGCGAGGTCCAGTTCGCCTGCGCCCAGGGCCATCTTTCGCAAGCTGGTGGCGTCGGTATCATCGGCGAGCTGCCGATCGATGGCCTTGGTATCAAGGACGACCACCGGGTCTCCCTTTTTAACAGGGTCTCCCTGCCCGACGAGTTCCTTGATGGTGAAGTCGGCCCAGGTCTTGGGATCGATCTTCAGGACATGGACCTTGTTGGGAAGGAACACGCCGTCGAGGGCGACGGTTGCTTTAAAGGGCTTTTTCTCAACCTTTAATTCCCCCGCGAATGCAGCGGGAAGAGCAAGGAAGGCGGTGAGGAACAGTGGTGACGGTTTCATGAGTTGGACGTTTTCTTTGGAGCTCCGGAAGAGG
>Ga0315327_10002115_pt1 | contig 10490 bp, 10 predicted proteins | sample M110032315metaG_FD_203460 | JGI IMG/M metagenome (GOLD analysis project Ga0315327, IMG submission 203460) | Ammonia-oxidizing marine archaeal communities from Monterey Bay, California, United States - M1 100m 32315 | ecosystem: Environmental > Aquatic > Marine > Coastal | place: USA: California... | reverse complement strand
GTGGCTTCAAATTTTCCTATAGGGTCCGCTGTCCCTTCTGGATGAGGATAATCCGAAGCATAAACCAACATATCAGGACCTATGTTTTCTATGATCCACCCAATGGGCTCTCCTGCAAAAGGTGAAACCTTTAAATGTCTTCTGGCCACTTCGGAAGGCAGCTCTACAAATTCTCTTTTTCTTTTAAACAAAGAAGCCGTGTAATCCAGTGCTTTTAACCAGGAAGGCAGCCAAAAAGCTCCGTGCTCCATGGAGATCCCTCTTAATTTTGGGTGTCTTTCAAACACGCCATCAAATATCATCGCGGAAAGAAAAAGTTCAGCACTGCTGTTGATGGTCATCAGGCCCAATTCACCGGCAGGTGCATCTCCACCTAGCTCTAATTCTGTCTTTCCATTATTCTTAAAACTCTCTGATACAGCCTTGTAGTGTCCATTCACTGCCACGTGAACAACAAACGGGGCTTTTGCTTCTATAAAAGCTTCCCAAATTGGATCAAAATCAGGGTGTGTGAAAGAAATGTTCTCGTCACTTGGCTCATTGGTATCGATCATGAAGGAATAACAGCCGTCCTTAAAACCTTCCTGCATTATTTCTAGGGCTTTTTCTGGTCCAAGTTGCAAAGGCACATACCCAATAGCCTTAAGCCTTTCGTCCGAGGAACAAAAACTTCCCATTGCTCTGTTTAATGTTCTAGATCCTCTATCTAAAACTTCCGAGCTGTCTGAGTGAGCTATTTGGTGAAAAGAAAAAGTAGGCAAGATCCATTGCATAGAATAACCAAAAACATCTAAGGCATGTGATCGCTCTCCCGAATCAAAGGCCCCTATCCTGTTCCATCCACTTTTCCTATTGTCCAAAATTAAATCTTCAAACTTTGCCATTACCGAAGGGTCTTCCTGTCTTTTAGCAAACAGTTCCCTGCCCCTATCCAGGCCAGCCTGAATAACCGGTAGTTCTTTTTGGGAAGACATCGCTGGTATTAAGCTTTTATCATCTTCTTTCGCTGCGGCCATTAAAAAATCGTCTAATTCAATAACGTGGCTATCTGCATCGATAATCTTTCTGTGTTGTGCGTAACTCATATTTTTTCCTGAAAACTATTAAAGATTATAGATTTGAAACCATAATTAAAACAGTTTTCATCCCCTATATTGTTTTTGTTTCTATTCTTGCTTTATTTTGTTCGCGTTCTTTTTTTCTAGTTTTATCATTTACTTGCCCAACCAATTGTCCGCAAGCCGCCATAATATCATCTCCACGAGTAGACCTAATGGTTGTTATATAGCCCTTTTCTTGCAGAAAATTCTGGAAACGCTTTACCCTATTGCCCGAAGGTTTTTTATAATTTACTTCTGAAAAGGGATTAAAGGGAATTAAATTAACTTTGCATGGGATTTGAGTAAGCAGCTCGGCCAGCTCTTCGGCTAGCTCTAAGCTATCATTCACTCCGTCTATTAAAATGTATTCGATGGTGGTAACTCGCTTATCTTCACAGCTCTCCACGTAGCGCTTTACGGAATCAAGAAGCTCTTGAATCGGGTACTTTTTATTAATGGGCACCAATTGATCTCTTAATTCATTATTCGGTGCGTGTAACGAAATTGTTAAAGACACGTCGCTAACTTTAGCGAGCTCATCTATCTTTGGCACTATTCCGGAAGTGCTTAATGTTACCTTTCTCTTAGAGAGTCCATAAGCATTATCATCCATCATCAAATCCATCGCATCGACTACAGGATTAAAATTGAGCAAAGGCTCTCCCATCCCCATCATGACTACATTGGTTATATTTCTTGAATTGGGTTCTCTTGGAAGACCAAAGGAATTAGCAGCAACCCAAACTTGTCCTATTATTTCATCAAGGTTTAGATTTCTGGAGAAACCTTGCTTGCCGGTGGCACAGAAACTGCAATCTACGGCACAACCGACTTGAGATGAAACACACAAAGTCGCCCTGTTGTTTTCAGGTATCAAAACCATCTCAATAAGGTCGTTATTCCCTACACTGATAACCCATTTTTTTGTTCCGTCTTGTGATGTTTTCTCATAAATAACTTCTGGTGCACTAATAACGCACAAAGACTCGAGCTTTGTTCTAAGATTTTTTGAAAGGTCAGTCATTTCAGAGAAGTCAGAAATCCCTCTCTGATGAACCCATTTTATTATTTGTTTGGCCCTAAAGGGCTTCTCTTCTATAGAGATAAAAAACTTCTCTAAGTCCTTTTTACTAAAGCCCAAGAGATTTATTTTTTCCATGTCCAATTAGAATTAATTAAATAATTTAAGATTGCAGCAACCGCTATCCCGATGAGGTTTGCAAGGATATCATTAAGCAGCAAGGCTTTGAACATTATAAAAAAAGCAGTGTAATTAATAATTCCCGTGAAGCCTGCGACTAAATGGAATTGCATTAAACGCGACAGAAAAGGAGAAGGGTTTCTTTTTTTAAAAGTCCAAAAGTTATTAAATAGAAAATTTGAAATAAGCGAAATCTCAATAGAAATAAGAGGTGCTATCTCTTCAGCCATACCCATATACCTTGTTAAAAAAACATAACTTCCTAGGTTAATAAGCACACCAGAAGACCCAACCACAGAATATCTTACAAAGTCTTTGTGACTATGGAACGCTAATTTTGGAATATTTAAAACGAACTCCACTTGATCTCTTAGAGACAGTTTTGAAGATCCAGACTGTCTGCTTGAAAAGGTTATCGGTATTTCTTTGCTACTCACGCCTTGCATAACTAATTCGCATACCAACGAAGATTGAAAGGAGTAGCCTCTTGTGGAAAGAAAGCCTAAATTGCACTTTTCTAGATAAGATGAAGATATGCATCTAAAACCCGAAGTGCAATCATTTATATGCCTTATACCACCTACATATCTAACAAGAAAATTGCCTAACTTGCTGATAAGCCTTCTTCTAAATGAAAAGTCAGGAGTAGAGCCTCCCTCTACAAATCTTGACCCTATAACAAGCGAATGACCTGCATCAATCTGCTTTATAAAACCAGGAATTAACATTGGATCATGTTGTCCATCAGAATCCATTTGAAAAACTAGATCCGGCTTAAAAAATTTTAATGCATGCCTAAAGCCCCTCTTGTATGCATCACCCAGGCCCTTCTTCTCTCCGGTTATCATGTGCAAATTTGTGTAATTTTTTATTAGATCCTGGACCTCTTTTTGGGTTCCATCAGTAGAATTATCATCAACCACCAGTACCTTAAACTGATAACCTGGGGACGATTCTTGGTTAGAAAATATTCCCTCTATCATTCTTCTTATATTTTTTTCTTCGTTGTAGGTAGGCAGGATGAAACACACACTTTTGTTTGTAACACTCCTCGGTGCTTTGTCTTTTTTTAAATCCACGATTTACTCCACATTCTTCTATAAAAGGCTTCTCTGTCTATGTCCAGGCCAAGCTGAAGAGGGAGCCAATAAATAAATGCCGTAATTATTAAAATCAGCGCAAGATAATACAAAGTTTTGTATTGCTTTTCTGGCTTCAAGCTAACTTTATATAGAAGCAGGGCCAGGGCCATAAAAGCAAACCCCGAAGACGGTTGGTAATGGTATAAAAATGTTGATCTGGAAACAAAGGCCCAAGGTAAGAAGTTTGCGTAAAACCCGGAAAGGATAAATGAACTTAAAATAAATTCATATTCATAGGTTTTTGAAGCTAAGGTTTTGAAAAAAGAATTTATCCACTCCAAGCTCATGATGAAAACAGCCATTAATGAAAGAAGGTAAAGTGCAAGATTCGGGAATAAATGAACAGAATTAAAAATTGTTAATTGAGAGCCGCTGTCTAAAATTATCTCCCTAGAAAGAAAATAGTAACCTATTGGTTTTGCCATGAATGGCCAGCTGTACCAATTTGAACTGTAGGGATGCTGCTTTTGAACAGTATTTTCTGAATGATACGAACTAATATTAATGTGCCTATCCACTAAAGAATATTGTTCGCTAAACATCAGTTCAGGAATCCAAATCAGCAAGTAAGTAAGGAAGGGTAATAATAATAAAATTGAAACTAGATGCGTTTTTCTTGAAATTAAATTATCTGATATTGAGAATCCATCTTTTATATTATTTATTGGCTTAACTTTTGATAATAAAAAAAGAATAAACAGGCTGAAAAGACTTGCTCCAAAAAAACCCAATCCATTCCATTTTATTGAAAAGGTTAATCCAAATAATATTGCCGCTAAACATAGGCCTAAAATGCTTGGGTTTTCTTTTTTTAAAACCTTAATAAATATGAGTAATGATAAAAACCCCAAGAAACTCATGTAAATGTTTATCAACCCAAATCTGGAATCTACTAAGAATGACCCGTCTATACAAAAGAAAAGGGCAACTAAAATAGCAAACTTTTTTTGGTTGAATAACTGTAAGCTCAGCTTATATGAAACCCATATGAGAGCTGATCCCGCTAAAGCGCCCAACCATCTATAGCTTACTGGGCTTAAATTTGACAACTCATAAGATGTTGAAGAGAGGGTTTCTGTCCAAGGAAGAAGGTGATATAAATATATACCAACAGACATGAGATAGTTGCCTAACGGCGGGTGGACAGAAAAAAACTTCTCTCCTGTGATGTAATTTAAACCGTACAGAGGATAGTAAACTTCATCAAAGGTTTCTCCGGGAATCGTGCCCAGATTAAAGAACCTCAAGAAAGCTCCTACAAATAATATGCAAAGAATGGGAAAATTATCAATTATTCTGTGCATGGCATCATTAAGGACACTGATTAAATTAAAAAAGCAGCTTTCATTCTATATAACTTCAGGAATTAAGATGAATAGTGCCTTCTTTTTTTTCTACCCTTCTTATCCTGAACCTAAACTGCAAAAGAATTAGCACGTTTAAAAAACCCATAATTCCTGCAAAAGTAAACGACCATACATAATCACCGTACAAATCAAAATAGAAACCTCCAAAAAACCCTCCAAGACCCATGCCTGTCCACCCAAAAAATGATGTCAGACTCATTGCTCTGGCAGCAAATTTTGCTGATACCATCATCCTCGTGCAGACCAAAATACTCGACATAACGCCTGAATACGTAAAACCAAAGAAAGCAGCCAATAAATATATCCCTAAGGGCGTTGTAATATGCGGAAACCAAACTACAGATACCGTTTGGCCTACGGACATTAGTATATAAGCAGGCAAAGCTCCTATGAAGTCACCCAACATTCCACCTAGAACTCTTCCAAAAGCACCGCAAAACATCAAGACCATAAGAACGCTTGTAGCAAATTCTAACGTAAAATTTGCATCGGTTAATAAGGGGACAAGGTGGACAATTGGTACCGCCATGCAAATGCAACAGAAAATAACAGCAACGCTAATCCAACTTACGACTTCCTTCTCTGAAATTGGAAAATCTCTGACTTCGGACTCTGCTTCTGTTCTTGCACTCTCCCTCCACGGCGATTCTTTTATTAAGAGGGAAATCGGAAGAGCTATTACTGCATAAATAATAGCTAAACTAAGATAAGCACTTTGCCATCCTGAGGATTCAATTAAGTAACCGCTTAAATGAGGAATGAAAGCCTGCCCAATGGCTCCTCCCGAAGCAGCTATGCCCAAAGCCAAACCTGGCTTTTCTCTAAACCAAAAGCCTACATTTGCATAAAGAGGTGAAAACAATAAAGCACATGCTAAAGCCCCGAATAAAAAGTAAATAAAATAAAATTGCAATAGAGAACTTTGGCTGCTTAAAAAATAAAGACACAAAGACATCGCAATAGCACCAAGCAGCCCAAACCATCGAGTTCCGAACTTATCAGCGAGGTACCCCCACAAAATACCAAAAAAAGCAGCAGAAAAAGAAGCAACCGTATAGGCAAAAGAGGTTTCTCCTCGCGACCAACCAAAATCTGAAGATATGGGTTTTAAAAACACCGAAATAGAAGCTAAGGAGCCAAAAGCCAGTCCGCTTAAGACAAAAACCGCAAAAACCATCACCCAGGCGTACTTGGGGGTTTTAGATTCAAAAAAATCTTCTTTATTGCTCATATTTAAGTTATGTTAATTGTCATCTAAATAAAAAATTGGGAGATGAACGTCATGTTATCAAAAACAATCATATTATCCTTTATAGGATTTCTAATGTCTTTTAATCTTACTTCTGCTGAACCTTATGGGTCACATGCTTCAGCAAAGTGGCAAATATGGGCCTATACTTCAGCCGCTCCTGATTTTATTGGAGACTTTGCGTCAGTAAAAGACGGCAATGGTAAGGTCATAAGGGAAGGCACAAATGGTTGGGTTTGTCTGCCTTTTAACCCAATGCCTGAAAAGGGGTTCAAGACTCCTCATGATGGAAATCCTGCTTGTGCAGATGCTGCATCATTGGCCTGGGTGGATGCCTACATGAACAACACAATACCGAAACTAGAAAGTGATGGATGGATGTGGATGTTACACGGAGACACTGGCGTGGATAACTTCAGGGCTTATTCCGAAGGCGACAGGGAGGGTTCCAATCCAATCCATTTTATTGAGTCAGGACCTCATTTAATGCTTTTGCCGAAAGACCCTGCAAGCCTTGATACTCAAACCACAGATTTTGATACCGGGGCTCCTTACGTTATGTTTAAAGGTTCTCCCTACGTTCATTTGATGATACCGACTGAAGGTTACTACGATTATCAGAAAGATTCAGCGCCTAAATAAGGTCTGCTAAAATAAAACTACCGGCCCGAACGGGCCGGTAGTTTTTTAATTAATCTTTTTCTTTAGCCTGTCCCAACGGGTCTGAGGCAAATTTATCCTATTCTCTTAGTCTTTGCTAAACAGGTTTCCCATATCTCTAAAAGCCTTAAATTCAATGGCGTTATTGCTGGGGTCTTTTATGAACATGGTTGCTTGCTCTCCAACCTTTCCTGCAAATCTTATTTTTGGCTTAAGATAAAAATTAAAATTCTTTGCTTGCAGATCTTCTTTTAGTTTATCGAAGTCTTCCCATTCTAAAACCACTCCAAAGTGAGGAACCGGTATGTTGTCGTCGTCAACCGGGTTCGAAGCTACCTCTCTTTTCTCTTTTACCAAATGACAAACTAATTGATGGCCAAAAAAATTGTAATCAATCCACAAAGAGCTTGATCTGCCTTTTGTTGCGCCCAAAATATTTTCATAAAATTCAGCAGATTCTTCTAGGCTGTTGACGGGAATGGCTAAGTGAAAGGGTTGCATTGGATGTTAATTTTTTAGTTTAAGCCCGGAGTGAAGTTCATTTCTTTCTAATAAATAAGGATCTTCTTTAGATCTCTCACTGAGCATCTATCATCTATTTAACAAATGCTGAGCTTCTTATAAGTATTTAAGAGCGCACAGTTTATTGCCAGAAGGATCTCTTAAGTAAGCAAGGTAAAGCTTCATGCCCATTCCTTCTCTGACTCCGGGATCGTCTTCACAGGCTGTGCCGCCATTATCCAGGCCTGCTTGATGCCATGCATCTCCAGTAGCCTCATCTTTAACTGAAAACCCTATGGTGCTTCCATTGCCATGCGTTGCAACCTCATCATCTATTGGTTCTGATATTAAAAAAGTACTTCCATCCAGGAAATACATGTACCTGTTATGCCCGGTTGGATTAACCGACAGAACTCCTGGTTCGCAACCAAGGACGCCCAAAACATTATCATAAAAAGTTTTTGACTCTTCTATATCATTGGCTCCTATCATTATGTGACTGAACATATTGTTCTCCTTCTTGTTGTTTTAATAAACTCTAATTTTATATTAGTTCTTATTAAAGAGGACTATATCTTTTTCAGGAATTTCGTAATTCCAATTTCTTTGAGATGCTATTACCCCAAAGGTCTGCTCTGAATAAAAGGATACGTGAGTAGGATCCCTTCTGTAGTACCAGTCTTCAAATAATTCATCTTCCGTCATAAAACATGTCATGAGGCCAAGCCAGGCTCCCTCGACCATCAGATTATCGATAGATTGAAATTCGTCATAAGGGTTAAAAAAATGCTCGGCCGTCTCCGTGCAGGTTATAAAGTCATATTTTTTGGACAAAGCATCTTTATTAGGAAAAAAGAACGGATCATAAATCTCCATTTCATAACCGTCTGACTGCATCATGTTGGCGAGTGCGGGGCCAGGTCCACATCCAAAATCAAGACCCATGTCTCCGGGTGATAGCTTGGTCTTAAGAGAATCTGTAAGTTTTGATAGAAAAGCTCTATACGCCTCATCCTCCACCAAGTTATTGTGCTGGTCATAACGCTGTTTTTCGTTTTCTGCATCGAGACGATGCCCTTTGTCTACAAACTTGGCTTTGCAAAAGTTACATTTCCAATACTTTATCTGTTCTATTGTTTTAAAAACAACAATGGATTCATTTTTGCAAATAGTGCAGTGCATTAGCTGAAATTATACTGGTGAATAGAAATGATTATCAGTTTTATCCTTATTCTCATTAAGAGAATTTCCTTAATCTTCTGATAACATCACAAAAAATTCGGAGTGGACATGGAACAAAGTGATTTAAATTCTACTAAAGTTATCAGTATTTTAAATGAGATTATGGAGTATGAACTGGCCGGCGTTGTCAGATATACCCACTCCTCCCTTATGGTGGTGGGCCCACACAGACTTCCCATCGTGGAGTTTCTTAAAGGACAAGCCAATGAATCCTTGCAGCACGCACAACAGGCTGGCGAATTATTAACCGGTCTGGATGGACACCCAAGCCAAAAGATAGCCAAAATTATTGAAACCAATAATCATTCCATAAAAGACATACTTGAAGAAAGTCTCGCCCATGAAATGCACGCGTTAAATTTATACAAAAAATTGTTAAGTGTTGTAGAAGGGCTTTCTGTTTACCTCGAAGAATACACAAGAAACCTGATTGGCCAAGAAGAGCAACACCAACTGGAATTAAGAAAAATGTTAAAAGATTTCAGTTAAGAATTTCTTTTTAATTCTTAGCCACAGAGAATAGAATTCTCTTCGAAATGAAAGGCAACACTTTCATTATTCTCTTAAATCAACTTTTTTACCCTCAACTACTTAAGAACAAAGGTTGCGAACAAGTATTCATGGCAGAAGAATTTACTAAAATCCATGCCTCTTACTATTAAAAAATATCCATGGTCTGTTTTAAATTGATTTCAAATCTATTCTATAAGTTGATAATGATTATATGAAGGATTACTCGTCGCACGTTGGCATTGTTGGTGGAGGAATTGCGGGCCTCACTGCCGGCTGTGCATTAAGGCTTCAAGGAATTGAAACTATTGTCTTTGAGCGCAGTGAAAAAATGAACGAGTATGGTGCAGGCATATCAATCTCTCCAAACGGCTCTGGCCTTTTAGAAAAATTAGGAATAAAAGACAGCCTTATGAACGAGTCATTCTCTCCTTCAAGGGTTGTCATGAGCCATCTAAATAAAGAAATCATTTCCACGGAAACGGAAGTGATTACGGCCAGTAGACAAAACCTTATCAAGGTTATTCATCAGCGCTACTTAGAGCTAGGCGGAGAAATCCTCTTCAATCATGAGTGTTCGAGCTTGGATCAAGGGGCCTGTGAAATAACGTTCTCCAATGATAAAACTTATAAAGTCATGCATGCTTTAGCATGTGATGGAATCAAATCTACCATCAGGAAAAAACACTTTCCTACAACCGGGGCACCGATTTACAGCGGCTACAGCGCCTGGAGAGGCATAGGCATTTCAAATTTGAAAAACATTCAGTTCATCTTAGGCCCGAGATCGCATATCGTGAGTTATCCCATAAACGCTCAAGGAAGCACCAGCTTTGTTGGTGTTGTAAAAACCAAAGTGTTAAACGAAGACTCTTGGAAGTCAAAAGGGACTAAAAAAGAACTCCTAGAAGACTTTCAGCCTTACGACAAAGAAACGTCTGCCATGCTAGATTCCACTGAAGAGATTTACAAATGGGGCATATACACAAGGCCACCCGTAAAAACGATGCATTCAAAAAACCTTACTTTGATGGGTGACGCAGCGCATCCTATGGTGCCTTTCTTAGGTCAAGGCGGCTGCATGGCCATCGAAGATGCTTACACCTTTGGTGTTCTAACAGGAAGGCTAAAGAGTACCTTTAGCGAAGTCCAAGTTGCTTATGAAAAATTAAGACTGGAGCGAAATAACAAAATACAATCTGCCTCGGTGCTTCAAGGTCAGCTTAATCACATTCAAAATCCAATCATCGCTAAAGGGCGTAACCTTGTCATGAAACATACACCAATATTGTCAATAAGGACTAAGAAAATATGGGACTACGATGCAGATGCAGCTATTGAAAAGTTTTTAGTTGAATGTTGAAGATTTGAAATCCCAAGATAAACTGCAAGTAATTGAGATGCTTAAATGAATTCAGAATATGTCTACATCAATGAAGTTGGACCCAGGGATGGCCTGCAGAACCAGAAAACAATCTTAAGCTCGGAAATTCGACTCAATCTTATAAATCATCTTAT
>Ga0315327_10002114_pt1 | contig 10493 bp, 8 predicted proteins | sample M110032315metaG_FD_203460 | JGI IMG/M metagenome (GOLD analysis project Ga0315327, IMG submission 203460) | Ammonia-oxidizing marine archaeal communities from Monterey Bay, California, United States - M1 100m 32315 | ecosystem: Environmental > Aquatic > Marine > Coastal | place: USA: California... | reverse complement strand
AAGGTAGATCGCGTCGCAGCGTGCATCGAAGCCAGTTAGGTCGTGGAGGGTGACAGTCATTGGGCCGGCGTCAAGGTCAACAGCTTCGGCGCGTTCCCAGTTCCAATCCTGCCCGTTGGCACCGAACTCATGCTCAAACGTGACAGACCCTAACGACAGTCCGAATCGTCCTGGGTGGTGAGATGGCACCCAGTCTTTGGCGCGTACCCAAACTTCATAGGTGCCTGCTTGGTCGATCTGGATTGTTGTAGAAGCATCAGCGACCGGACGTCCATATCCGTGAGCAAGCAGGTATGGCGATCCCATTTCGTGGTCGAACTGTGCGTCCAGCACCCAACCGCCATAGTCCTCGAAATCCTCGGCCTCGATCAATAGCTCTTCATTGGCCACGTTGGTCATGACTGCCTCCTTGGGTAGTCCAGAGGTCAAGGGTTCGGAATGCCTTAACTATTATCACTCGCTTGGGTCTCAACTTTGATACCTCGGGCTTAAAACAACCAAACTTGACTTGCGTTTCTCGTCAGAAAAATGAGGGGCTTCCCCATAGTTAGTAACCAGGGACTGGAGTGACGGCAAATATAGTTTGACCCCGTTTGCCGGTCCGACCTGTGGGGATAACAGTCAATAACACCGCAATCACCAAAGCCGCGCCGAGGATCGCGGCTGCCAGATTGAGATCAAGATAACTTCGATAGGCAACGATTGCGCCAGCCGAGATACCAGCTACTGCCCCGAAAGCCATCATGCACATGTCGCCAGCGCCTTGAACACTCGCACGCTGCTCTACGGGGAAAGCTTCCGTTAGCAGTCCGCTCGCTGCGATAATGCCGAAACACCACGCGATACCAATCACGGTCTGACCGCCAGTAACTCCGATGAATCCTTCGGGTGGGGTGAACCCAGCCCATAGCGCTCCGGCTGCGACGAGCACTCCAGACAGAAGCAGCATCGGGTAACGCCCCACCTGATCAGCAAGTCGACCAACCAACGGACTGAAGGCATACATCCCAATGATGTGACTGAAGAGCATGATGCTAATCGCGCCATTGCTTTGGCCTCCGTCGTTCATATGTAACGGAGTGAGGGTCATGGTCCCAACCATGGTGCCTTGACTTACCATCATCGCTATTACCGCTAGGCGAGCCTTCGGGTTCGCGAGAATCAACCCCATGGCAGCTCCGAACGGAATTCTGGTATCGGTACCGTCGCTTCCCACCCCACCCGCGAGTACCAACGGGTCTGGACGCAATCGAATCTCAACAATCGCGGCTGCTACCAAGAAAAGTAAGGCGCCGATGAGGAACGAGCCCGCGTAGTCAGGGAGCCCAATGCTGCGACCAATGGGATCGAACACAGACAACGAGACCAAAGATCCGAAGCCTGAACCAATCGTCGTCGCAGCCACGACTAAGCCGATAGTAGAAGCTCGACGCTCAGGTTTTGCAAGGTCAGCTGCGGCGTAGCGAGTGGCCATATTGGTAGCGTTGCCGATTCCGATAAGAGCCACTCCGACGGGCAGAAAAGCAAACTGCCGGGTGATTGCTGCCAACACAGCAAAGAACCCGCCGATCGCTGCAAGGACATAGCCCATAAGCAGACCGGGACGTCGTCCGCTTCGAGCCATAAGGCGCGCTAGTGGAAAAGATGCGATGGCTGCCCCGATCGACAACGACGCCGCGGCAAGCCCTGCCAAGGTCTTGGAGCCAGTGATGTCATCGGCTAGTAAGGCTGTCACTGAATAGCCAGAAACTAGGCCGATTCCCCCAGCCATCTGACTCCCAAGCAGCGTTCGGACTGTGCGGCGCTGCACCTGCTCAAGGTCCAAGTGGCCCATCGAAGGTTGTTGACCAGTTCCGAGCACCGGCTCGTCAACCTGTGTCACGCCGTTGCTCCAATCAGTTATTCCGCTGCCGACGCAGCAAACCGCTGAAACTCTATCGAACACCGATTAGATTTGGGGGTTGTGGACACTTCAGAGGCGAGGACTTCCGACAGTGGCTCGGATCGCTCCTCGCGAGTCGTGTTGGTTCTTATCGCCTTTGCGGCGATAGGGATGGTCGCAGCCAGCATCGGTCTTAGCCAAGTTGTCGGTCAGCCAGAGCCCGCCCAACACGTGATCACCATCCCTTCAGGGACCGCGATGCGTCTCAATTTAGGGAATGACGTCGACATCATTCCTGCGGACCTTGACTTCAGACTCCGGGACCAACTCATCGTCATCAACGACGACTCGGCGGATCATCAGATCGGTCCTTTCGTCATTGCCGCCGGCGGAAGGCTTGATACCCGATTTGCTGAGGCGGCAACTCTAGAAGGGTTCTGTTCGCTTCATGCCAGCGGTCGCGTAACAATCAACATTGGCGAAACCTGACTAAATCTCTACCCAAACTGAATTCCCAAACTACGAAAGTGTCATTGAGTGGGGCAGCCTGCCAGACTGTGCCTATGAGTTCTTGCTTGCTACTAGCGCTAGCTGTCTTCGGTCTTGGCATGTGGCTGGGGCGGCGGCCCGCTTCAGAAACCCAACCCGAAGCTAAGGCCGGAGTACCTATCGAGTTAGATGATCCGCCGTGGAAGCAACGCTTCGAAAAGCCATGGAGTTAGCCTTCGCAAAGAAGCGAGAACTTTTCTGAAGTTCTAGCCAGACCCCAGTGGGTCTGCCAGTATCTGTCGATGCGTCGCTACACATTGACCTTGTTTCTGTTGCTCTTTGCCGTCGCTTGCTCGACCGACAAGACTGAAACAAGCACCTCTGAGACCGACGCAACTGAGAGCAACGCGACCGAGACAAGCACCTCTGAGACCGACGCAACTGAAGCAGCAGATAATCAAAATGAACCGCCCAACAAGCCCGCGCTCATTGTTCAGTCGTCACACCCACAAATCGATTGCCTCAATACCATGTTCGACAAATTTGTGAATGTCTTCGGAATGTACGTAATCGCGACCCCAGAAGCACCCTTGGAATACGTCCAGCACACGGCAAACGTTTTGGCTCAGTACTTGGACAATGACGAAGATGGTGTACCCGATGACCTCAAAGTCCACCAATACCTGGTAGACGGCAATTTCGTAGTACCCGTTTGGGCTGAGGAAGACCGGGAAATTTTCTTCGAAGGTGCGCGCGGTACCTACTGTGAAGACAACGTGGGTTTTAGAGCCAGCATGTATTACGACGGTGACCGATGGGCCCTTGGAGGTGTCGGCACCGCGAGAAACTGGGACACGAACCTTGAGGAGGTCTGGCACGTAGTTTCTTCTGGCTGGTATCGGGTGTATCCGGTGTATTTTGGTGATTTCAGTAGCAAGTTGACAGAAGCTATGGACACAGCTCGGGGCGGATTGTTCAGAGAGGTGCCTTCGCAATACCCCAATAATGCTTGGTATTCCTACGACGACGACACTTGTACCTACGGGTGTCAAGTTCACGAATATTTTTATTGGGCCCTCATGGCCAACATCGGAGCACTAGATCCGAAGCTGACTGATAAATGCCACGAATCACGCCAAGAGTGGCATGTGTGCACTGCGGCTGATCTCGAACGAACTGACCCTCTCGTATTCGATCTGCTCAATGATTATGGATTCAAACTCCCAACCCGGATACCCGACGGCAGTTACCAAGACTGGACCAAAGCCTCTCCAGACAACGAAGACGCAGACGACGAACACGCAGACGACGAACACTCAGACGCAGGGGGATCAAACAAAATCGGTTATGCACGCTTCAGTGGAGAAGAGCGAGCCCGATTAGCGAAAGACACACGAACACCTGACTTGGCAATTATGTCTCAACACCCAACTATCGATTGTTTGAATGGAACCTTTGACAAGTTTGTGAATGTGTTTGGGATGTATGTGATGGGAACCCCTGAGACTCCCGAATCGTTCGTTAACCACTCCGCTGGTGTTCTCGCCCAATACCTCGACAACGACGAAGACGGGTCGGTCGACGATATAGCGGTCTTAAATTTCCTTGTTGGGATTAACCGTGTTGTTCCTATTTGGACGCAACAGGATTCAGAAACTTTCTATAGCGCTACGGACCGGGGAGCTTCGTGCGAGGAAAAGGTTTCTTTCGGAGCCAGCATGTTCCTAGAGGATAAATGGGCCTTTGGAGGTATTACCTCAGCGGGACACTGGGATACGAACCTCGAAGAAATATGGCACATCATTACCAAAGGCTTTGATCACGTGTACCCATATTACTTTGGTGTCAGACCCGGACTAAGCAGTATTGGCGAAGCCGTTGACGCCGCTCGGGGTGGCCGGTTTCAAGAAACACCTGACAAATACCCAGACGAATCTTGGTACCGATTTTATGATCCCACCTGTGGCTACGACTGCCAGATATACGAGTATTTCTATTGGATCCTCATGGCCAACATCGGAGCACTCGACCCGAAACACACAGATAAATGTGAATCCTCAAAAGACGAATGGCCTATCTGCACAAAAGCCGAGCTCAAGCAGAGGGACAAACTCGCCTACGAGTTATTGAACAATGAAGGCTTCAGGCTCCCAACACGGATACCTGATGGTAACTATCAACCTTCTCAACAGTAAAAGGTCATGAGTGCATCTCGCTAAGTGCTGCACAGATGAGAGTTAAACATGCGGTACAGAAGCCCGAAATAGTATTAACACCATCGGCGTTATGAATGTTGCTCACTATTAGATGGCGACCACCAAGCCGAACAGGTTGGATCGGACAACCATCTGAGCGACTACATCTGTTCTGCTAACGCTTGCTTTCGGAGCCCTCTCTCGAAGTCGTTGGTGGACGAGATTCGGTCGACTCTTAGGTCCTCGTCGTAGGTCTCCCAGATATCACCATTGATAGAAGTCATCGACAAAAGAATGACGGCGCCTTGATCTCCGCCGGCTTCTATATGCGATTCGTCTCCATTATGGGTGGTGAAGGTGCCTGCTGGACGACTGTCTACTAGTTCGTTGGGATCATCAACTTTGTAGATCAGGTGCTCGCCCTCTAAAACGAGAGTTTTGACAGGTCCGATGTGTCGGTGAGGTATACAGCGCACCCCGGGTTCAAATTTCATGAGTAGCTCAACGGAATCATCGTTTTTATCGACATCTAAGACGTTGTAGTAGAGCCCGGGAAAGCCCGGGAACTCTATCCAATTGATTGTGGAAGAAAGTAGCTGAGCGTTCATGTAGATCCTCGCTTCGTATTGCCGCAGATAAAAGTTACTAAATGCTAACCGTCAAGGTGTTCTTCAATTATTTGATTCGGTCACCCAAACAAATCACAACAAGACAAGCCCGCTTCCAATTGATCAACAGTTGAAGACCCTTCCGGTGGAAAACCGGTCGATGATTCGGGAGAATCAAAGAAACAAAGGACCTAATTTCTCTTAAGCCGCTCGACCGCAGAAGCCCAGGAGGCGGTCCAAAGCAGAAGCATCATCTGGGACCTGCAGCTCAGTGCCAAAACCTCCACCGGACCGCACATCGTCGGTAATGAATCCCCTAAAGAACGAATCGACCGCCTCAACAAGATCGACTGAAGGGTCGAAATCCTGCCCGGTTGATTTCGCTAAGTCCCAGCAGTGGATGAAATTGTCGGCGGAAATCAGTTGCATAGCGACACCAGCCGGCATGTCACCAAAGATCAGACTGACTACCTCGTCAATGTCCCCAACGGCGTCTACCGCTGAGTTCATTTGGGCGGAGGCATCCAAGTAAGTTCCATGGTGGTCGTCGCCGAGGACATCGCCCATCCGGGCCGGCATACTGCCGATCAGCTCTTCGCCTCGAGCCTTGTCGCCGCTTAGGCCAGCAGCGAACAGAAATCTTCCCAACGTGAAATGGCCGATTAAGTCGCGGACATCAAAATCACTGCAAGGAGTGTCGTTACTCAACTTGTCGGCATCAGTTCCTTCAACCAAAGCTGAAAGCAGGCCAGAGACCTGCGAAAACTGTTCTTTTGGATCCATGACGCTTCCCCTTGTGTTGTGTCTGCGCTCTCCACCGGGAACTTCCCGCTGTCCTGCTGAGAACGCCAACGGAGCCAAATCTACTACGGCCCAACGCCACAGTGTTAGTGCTCGTCGCCATCTACTGTTCCCCAACACGACCGCTATCTGACAGATGCCGGATGTTGAAACGATGAAAGACCGCCCCGCGCAGAACTTAAGGGGGTCCTGGCAAGCGGGGCGGCCAAACGGAAATGCTAACGGCGAGTTAGGCGATCACCTACGTCTTTTCACTTGGCTGACAGTGTTGGCGATAGAACGCTCGACCGGAACTTCAAACACTCTCGTCTGCAGGTATCTTTTGTGGGTATGGAGCCCGTTCGCCCGAAGACAAACCCTCGACTGATGACCTACGAGGAGGCAAGCGCCTGGGTGTGGGAGTTCCGTGGCTTCTATCGGCAGCGTTCACACCGAAAGCCCGAACACAAGTCACCCCAGTCTTAGTTACTGCCACCCATAACTGCATTCGAGAACACCTATTTCTCGGCTCTAGCTGTTCAAATGACGCATGCGGTGCTGAGTTGGCGCATGAGCCGACGCTCGTTCGGGTCCCACGCGTCGCGTCGATGCATAGTTCCGAGAGTGTCGAACATAACTAAATCACCGACCTGCCAATCATGGCCGTAAACCCGGTCGGGCTGTGTGGCGTGCAGATGTAACTGTTTGAGCAGCGCGCTGCTTTCGTCTCGCTCCATTCCCACTATTCGGCGGGTTATACCCCTTGACACATACAGGATCGAATCGCCGGTGTCTGGGTGGTGCACGACCACTGGATGTTCAGCTTCGGGGATATCGGGACGGTCGATACCGGCCGCTTCGTCGCGTTCGACCTTGGCAGCAAAATTTTTGTCGGGTTCAGCCATGTAGTCGGCGATGCTGTGTGTGGCTCGTAAGCCGTTGAGCTGAGACTGCAGTTCGGGGTCCAGGGTTGCGTACGCCGCATACATGTCGGTGAAGTAAGTCCGAGGTGGTTCGGACGGAAGCTCTACCGCATTCAGGAAACTGGTCTTCCCAGGTGTTGCTGCATAGGAATAGTCGGCGTGCCATTCAAGGTCGGTGGCGCCCTCAACTCCGAGACGTTGGCCGTTTTTGCCCCGAATGTTCGTCACGGGGAGGATTTCGGGAAGCGCTCCAGCATTTCGGAACCACTCTGACCCTTTGATCGGGTCACCAAACGATTCGACAAACCTCACGAGATCCTCGTCGGTAGGTTGAGGCTGACCTCGAAACACCAGTAGCCGGTGTTGGTGCAGTGCTTCGGTGATGTTTCGCTTACTTGCATCGGTAAGTGTTTCGGCTGGTTCCCAGCCAGATACCAGAACCCCGAAAGGAGCGTCAGGCAATGCAGTGATCTCGAGACTGGCCATGGGGAGAGTCTTTCACATTCTCGCTCTGCGGTACCTTTGGACCCGCTGGATCGGCAACCAAAGACCGTCTTGCAAGTAACACGACACTCACCACTGGCGGCATGTAGCTCGCCTAGGTTATGAAAGAGTCAAGGTTGTGGGAGAAGCGCCATTTTCTTACTCTCGGGCAACTCCCAAAACTGTTTGATTTCTTCATCAAGGTCCGCAACCGACCGACCGAAGACGGTTTCGAAGGCAATTAGCCAGTCCGTTTACGTTCAACCAGCCGTTTCATGTGGGCCATGGAGTCCATCTCGACTGTTTCGCCGGTGATGCCATGCATCTCACCAAAGTTCGGCATAGCCCCGGGACCGATCGGCACCTCAAGGTGCAAGGTTCGCGTTCGAGGAATGAAACATTGTGCTTCGTCACATGCTTGGTAGCGGATCGTGATTTCAACTCCGATGGATGCAACACCGTCTTCGACCTCTCTACCAAGGGTGCTGGCGGCGTAAACGGGGAACACGAAGTCTGCGGTACCGTCCCAGACCTGCAGTGGTTCGTCAACTCCCGGCAAGTCGAAGGCATATGTTGGTGGCTTTTCGGCTGGTTCGTGACGGAATCCGTCGGGTCCGTCAATTGTGATCGTCGTAGAGGTCATGCCGTTGGGTACCGGGTCGTCATAGATGTGGAGACCTTCCGGCATGTCGATTCGCACGACTAGCCGGCGCCGGGGCCCGACGCGCAGAACGCCACCGCCGCCGCGAAGGAATGCGCTGACGCGAATGCCGTCGTTCTCTGCTATCGATGCGGTGGGCTCGTTGTCACTTGGAGCGATTCGGCCAGCGAAGCTGTCGAGAATCGCTTCAACGCCCTCGCGGTGGGCTAGGTGTCGGTTAAAGAGTTTGTCGACGATGACGCCGTCTTCGTTTAAGAGGAAAAATCCTGGGAACGGAATGCCGTAAAACGGCGCTTCTTCGGGTTGCACGATCGTGTTCAGCACGTCGTAGCGCCTGATGACATCAGAATTAACGTCAGACAAAAGCGGAAATTCAACGCCTGAGGCGTCTACATAGGCGCTCAGGGCCTCAGGGTCGTCGTAACTGACTGCGTACAACTTGATGCCTGCGGCGGCCAGTTCGTCATAACTGTTGTGCAGCTCGACCAGCTGCGTAAGGCACGGCGGTCACCAGACGACTGAACGGTAGAAAAGCAGTGCCGTCCGGAAACCATTGCGATCCGCGTGGAACGAGACGATCTCCCCACTGTGGTTAGGCAGCTCAAAGTCCGGTGCGGGCTCCCCGATCGACAGTCCTGGTCGGAAATCCCCGGTGGGAACCACCCGTTGAGAGCTGGTCGTGGGCAGCGGGCCAGTAAAGCCATATTCATCGGTGAACTTCTCGCTACTCATGGAAGCAAATGTAGCGACTTCAGTTGATACTCGACATGATTCGGTCGGTGAACGTTGGCGCTACAGGACTCGCACCGAGAAATGTGAACGCAGCTCCTCGTCGAAATCGGTTGCAGCTTTCAGGTTTGTGAAAGAGCAGCGGTCCCTGTGGCGTTGGTGGACTTAGTAGGCTGGGCCATGATGCTTCGCCGCCGAGACCGCTCAATGAAGGCACTGACCACTGCCCTGCTTGTGGTGGTGCTCGCCAGCGGCTGCTCGAACACGGAGTCAGACCGGGTTGCCGAGCTTGAACTCGAGATGAACGCCGAAGAACCGACCGCGACGCCCACGACCGAACCGACGCCCACGACCGAACCGACGCCCACGACCGAACCGACGCCCACGACCGAACCAGAGCCCACCGCTCAACCGACGCCCACGACCGAACCAGAGCCCACCGCTCAACCGGCACCCACGACCGAACCGACGCCCACACCCAAGCCAACTCCGGGTGACTGCGCGGACCTAGCGAACAGCTACGTGCCGGTCGAAAACCCTGGGGTTCCGCCCTTCAGCGGCACGCTGTGGATCTCACCTGACATCATGAGTGCTTCCGACCCTACGTCGTTCATCGAACTCGAGTACAGCGGGCAAAAGGATCGGACGATGTTCGATCGGCGCACCGCCCAGTTTGGGACCGTGAACGCTCACATATTCCAGGCCCGCTACGGGACCTCGACGATGGTAGAGATCCAGGTCAACCCGGAGTTTGATGTCGCAAATGCAGAGCAGGAAGCGCTGTTCTACGCAACGGCGATAGGCAGGATGCCGGCATTCTTGTTCACCGACCTCGAGACTGTATGGATCCACGCCGGAGATAAGCCTGCCGGTGGCGGCAACAACAACTTGCTCATCCACACAGGTTGGGGTCGCCAGCAATACGCTGACCAAGGATTCCTCGAAGAGCTATTTCTTCACGAGGGTGCGCACACATCGCTCGACTCGCGTCACGCGCTGGACCCGGCCTGGAGGGCGGCCCAGCAGGCGGATGGCAACTTCCTCTCGATTTACGCTCGAGATTACCCTGAGCGAGAAGACGTGGCCGAGTCGATCGGTCCGTGGTTAGCCGTGCGTTTCTTTCGCGACCGGATCGATTCGACGCTCGCCGAACAGATCGAGGCCACCATCCCGAACCGGCTGCACTACTTCGATTGCGCCGGGCTTACTCCGAACACGGTGCCCTAGGGGGCTGTGCTGGTTGCTCGTTCCTAGCGAGCGAGAGGACAATCCCCTGACAAACACTTAGCTGATCTTTCAATAGGTCAAAACGAAAGATCCTGCCGACACCAAAAGCATGCTTGCTAGGCCGTATCAAACGGAGCCCAAGAGTAGGTTTCACTGTGGGCGATACAGGATCTACCCCGAGAAGTAAGTAGTAAAGTTTCAGCTCAATTCAACTCAGCCTTACACTTTGAGTTGTATGCGTCCAACGAGGTTTCTTCTCTTCTTTCCTTTGTTTATCGCCTCGTGCGGTGATGGGGGTGGGATATCGATGACCCCTGAGCAAAGAGCGGATCGGGAGCGAGAGCGCGTGATCGAGCTGCTAATCCCTGAAATGGTTCAAGACGAAGATTGGCCATTTGATTCAGATGCTGACGCCACAAGACAAATAGCCAGTTGTTGGGCAGACGAAGTAGTGATGACTCTCGGTTTAGATTCGGAAGAGCTTGAGTCATTACTTGCACGGGACTCCGACTCCCA
>Ga0315327_10002111_pt1 | contig 10499 bp, 6 predicted proteins | sample M110032315metaG_FD_203460 | JGI IMG/M metagenome (GOLD analysis project Ga0315327, IMG submission 203460) | Ammonia-oxidizing marine archaeal communities from Monterey Bay, California, United States - M1 100m 32315 | ecosystem: Environmental > Aquatic > Marine > Coastal | place: USA: California... | reverse complement strand
TAAGAAGTATTGGTGCTTCAGCTACACAATACGGTGATGTTGAAATACTAGCAACTGGTGTTGCAGAAGGTGCAGGTAATGTTGCACGTATAATAGATCCTACAAATAATAATCTATTCTTTCCTGTTAATAAAGAACGACCATCATCGCTTACAGATATTTCATTAACAACACAGCACAGAGTTACAGGAACACCAGATGGTTCTGGTAATATAACATTAACAGCAGCCTCTCTTATTTCATCAGATCATGTATGGGATAATAAAGATAGTTGGATTGCAACTGCAGATGATGATGGTGTTGTCGATGGTAATATGGTTATTACTTTGGCTGGTGATGCTACAACTGCCGCTATTACTGGATTAACTGCAAGTCAAGCACATACATTCATAGTATATGCTAAGAAAACTGCCGCGACAGTTAAAGCAAAAACACTTACCTCAATCGCAGCAGCAGATTATACTCCAGCTTCAAACGGAGATATAAATTTAGCCAAGACAGATATTTACGATGTAAGTCTTATTCAAGACGTACGAGGTAATTTTAATGCCGATATATCAGATAGATACATTATTGATAACGGTGCTAGAGATAACTTCTACGATGTTGGTAAATTAATATTAAAAGCCGGAGCAGTTGCTCCTGCAGGAAATGTTAAAGTTGCATTCAGACATTTCACACATGCGACTAATGGAGATTTCTTCGCAGTTAACTCTTACAATGGCCAAGTCGACTATGAAGATATACCTTCACATCGACAAGTAAACGGAGAAACAGTACAACTACGAGATGTACTTGACTTTAGACCTACGGCTGCCGTAGAAAAAGTTGGTAACTCAGATCACTTCCATACAGGAACAGATGATCAGATTATTCCTTTACCTGAAAACAATGGTTTAATTCAATATGACTTAACAAAGTATCTTGGACAAAAAGGTATTGTTTATGTATCACCAACTGGTGGTTTGGGCGTAAGACTTGGAGATGCAGAAGAGAATCCGCAATATCCAGAGCTAGAACCCGAGTCTCTTAAACTTGCTCGAATACAATTAAACCCATATATGTTAGACGATGAAGATGGTAATATAGAACACATTGATAATCGTAGATATACTATGAGAGACATTGGTCAGATAGAAAAACGTTTAGGTCAATTGGAAGAAATCACTGCACTTACAATGTTAGAGATGGAAACTAATAATATAGATGTACTTGATTCGACTGGTGTGAATAGATTAAAAGCAGGTATTACTGCAGATAATTTCCAAAACCATTTCCAATCAGATACATCATTATCAGATTATAGAGCTGCTATTGATCCTGCTAAAAACGAACTAAGACCTTCTTTCATTGCAAGACCTATTGAACTTGTATATGATTCTGCAGCTTCAAGCGGAGTTGTAAGAGCTGGTGATAAAGTCATGATGGCGTATAGTCAGGTTGCATGGAAAACACAAGACAATGCATCAAGAGGCGTTGCTGTTAATCCATATGGTTCTGCTAGAATAAATGGTACAATAACAATGTCACCTTCAAGTGATGCATGGTATGAAACTGAAGTTGTATCAACCCGAGTTCAAAAAGGCGATGCGTCTTTTGACACATCAAATGCAACGATCTTTGGTAACTGGGATTTCAATTGGTCAGGTATCAGCGATGATGAAATATCTACATATAAAACAGGCGATAACATTGGATCTCATGCAGTTGATGGAGGTACTACTGTATCAACAAGCGGATCTGTTACAACCGAATATAAGAAAAAAGAAACTCAGTCCTATTACGTATCAGACGTTTCAACAGTAAAAGAAATTATTGGTTCTAAAGTTCTTAATAGAGTTAATATACCTTATATGAGATCACGATTCATATCGTTTAAAGCAACTGGACTCAGACCGAATACACAATACTTTCCATTCTTTGACGCAGTAGATGTATCAGAATGGGTTAATACAACTACAGGTGTTGGTGGATTTGTTCAATATGGTAGCTTAGCAAGAGATTCAGTATATCTTGATGCATCAAATATTTACTCGGCTGCTACAACATATCCGAGTGCATTAGGTGGTAAGACAACTAAGATATTAACAGACGCGAATGGTTCGGTATCTGGTTATTTCTTATTACCAAGAACATCTGCAATCAGTTTTAAATCTGGTAAAAAGAAATTTACATTGCTTGATATAAGCATTCACAATAAATCAAAAGCAACTTCTATAGCTTCTTTCATATTTGAATCAGCTGGCATTCTACAGCAAACTGAAAGTACTGTACTTGAAACTGAAAATATTTCAGTCGGTTCTTCTTCGAATGTGGTAACTACTGAAGCAACTATTAATAATACAACGACAGGTTCGATTGTACAAGAAGGCGAGCCACCTGATAGAGATAATGATGGCATACCGGATGCATCCGATCCGTATCCAGACGGAGGCATGAACGGTTTCGTGAATACAGGTTACGTTAATACATCTGGATTTATTGATGCACCAGACCCTGATGAGCCAACCAAAGCGATTGTATGTACAGAAATGTATAGACAAACTCAATTAGATGATTGGGCAAAAGCTATGAAAATTTGGCATATATATCAAGAAAGATATTTGTCACCACAACACCAAATTGGTTATCATTGGTTATTCAAACCATATGTCAAAGGTATGAAGAAAAGTTCAATCCTTACTCGATTAGGTGCAGAGCTTGCTAGACGTAGAACTCTACATTTGAAACATATTTTGACTAAAGGTATAGCCAAAGATGATTTGATTGGTAAAATATGGTGTAGCATAATACATCCTATTGTATTGATTGCTGGTATAATAAAAGGAAAAATATAAGATGGCAACTACAGTTATTGGTCAAGAAGTAAAGCAGCTAAAACAAACGTTTAGTGTGACAGAAAGATATGGCGTATATATTACTAAAATAGGCTTATTCTTCAAAGGTGTCTCAACTACATTTCCTATTACTCTTCATCTCAGACGTGGTAGTGATAATATCGGAAGTATCGCTTCTGTATTGAAAACTGCTTCTAATATGTCAAGTGCTGCAAGTGCAAGTGCTGCGACTGAAACACAATTTATTTTTGATAAACCTGTTGCCCTACTTCCTGGAATATATGCATTTACCCTTGAAAGTGCTGATCTCAATGAGTATGTAGCATGGCATGCACAACTAGGCGATTTTAAACTTGGCACTACTCAAGAAAGAGTTATAAAAGATATTACAGTCGGATCAATGTATCCTCCTACAGTAGGCGGCGGACAACAAGTAAATAAAGATGCTGATCTTAAGTTTACAATATATCGTGCTAACTTTGCTGCTTCGAGTGCGACTGCAGTATTTAAGGATGCGAATCCTCCTGTTAAACTACTCGGAACAAATCCTTTGTATGCTAAGAATGCAACAGGTGCAGCTGATAGTTGTTATGTCGTACATCCAGATCATGGATTCCAAGTCAATGATAAAGTAAATATTCAAGGTTTAACTGCTGCAACTCAATACAATGGTATTCTTGGTAGTAGTATTACTGGCCAGAGAACGATTACAGGTATTGATGGTACTGGATATAAGTTTGCAGTTGATTCGGCAATGGATAGTGATGTTAGCTTTGGTGGTTCTACGATTACTGCTACTCAGCATTATCAATATGATATTGCTCAGCTGCAAGTTGCAGAGAAAAAACCAGGTAATACTGAAATAACTTACGCTGGTGTGCTTACTGGTTCTAAATCTTTTGCTGGTTCAGAAACGGCATACGGTACAAGTGCAGTAAAATTACAAAACCAAAAGAATCTTCAGTTAAGTCAACCTCATGTTGTTGCTACTGATTCGAATGAAGCTACGCATCTAAGTAGCGCACAATCAAGTACTGTTACTGCTACATTGACTGGACCGTCTGACGATACATTTACTTCACCATTTATCGATTTACAACGAGCACACTTGCTCACAATCGGTAACAAGATTGATAGAAATGATTCGGCATCGACTACTAACTTTAATGTTCCGCTTACATTTGTAAATGAAACAGATGCTGCTAATGGTTCTGCACTTGCCAAACATATTACAAAACCTGTTACGCTTGCAGTTCCTGCGACTGGTTTGAAAGTATTGTTTGCAGGTCACAGACCTTCGACTGCAGAATTTGATCTTTATTATAGAACGTGTAATAGTGGTACTGATTCTGATATTCTTGAAAAATCATTTGTCAAACAAGAAGTAGATGCGAATATGCCTGCAGATAAAAATGAACAATCATTCCACGAATATCGATATACAATCGGTGGAGACTTTGCTTCGACTATAGCAGAGTTTGACAAATACCAGATTAAATTGGTTATGAATTCACAAACATCATCTGATGTTCCTCGAGTAAGAGATCTTAGAACAATAGCTCTGAACTAATGGCATATCAAAGAGTTGATGGAAATAGTGATTTAGTACGCGATCCAAAGAGCGGTGCTATTTTGAATATAAATAGAAGTGAATTTGAAAAAGCAAAGCAAGCACGAATAAAAAGATTCACAAAAGAACGCGAGTTCGATGAATTAAAAGATGAAGTAAGTGAAATAAAATTAATGCTGAAACAACTACTAGAGAAGAGTTAACATGGCTAAGAGTTATATTACACTAGACACACGAATCGATGCATTCAAAGATGAATTTAACGGCCTTGTTAATAAGGTCGGCGATTTAGCAACACTTACTACTACAGGTGACTCTGACTTAGTTCAAGCAATAAACGAACATTCAGCAGAGCTTGGTACAATCACAGCAGGAGCAATGGGAACAACTGCTTCAACTGTCAGTACTGCTATTGCCGAACTTGATAGTGAAGCAGATTCTGATAGAACAAATCTTGGAGCAAACGTTAAAGCTCATATGCTTGCAGATGGTGTATCTGCAGAAGTTACTGCAACCGCAAATAACTCGGCTAACGAAACTGTTTATCTTACATTTGTAGACGGAGCAACTGGTGCTCAAGGAATAGAAACTGATACAGGATTAAGTTATAATCCAAGTACAGGTAATTTAGCAATAGGTGGCGAACTAGCCGCTGCTACACTTGATATATCAGGTAATATAGACATTGACGGTACAACAAACCTTGATGCAGTTGATATCGATGGTGCAGTACAGGTTGATGCTACGCTCACTGTAGGTGTTGATGATACAGGATACGATGTAAAATTGTTTGGTGATACTGCCTCTGCATTTATGCAATGGGATGCAAGTGCCGATGACTTGATTCTTGGCGGTGCAGCCGGACTTATTGTACCTGACGGACAATTAACTTTAGGTAGTACAGCACTTACTTCAACTGCAACAGAATTAAACTTACTTGACGGTGTATCAGGTTTAGTACAAGCAGACTTTACAAAACTAGCAGCTGTCACTTCAAGTGCAGCAGAAATAAATTTACTAGACGGAGTTTCTGGATTAGTACAAGCAGACTTTACGAAGCTTGCAGCAGTTGACGCAACTGCAACAGAATTAAATATAATGGACGGCGGTACAAGCGCTACATCAACTACTATTGCGGATGCAGATAGAGTAGTTGTTAACGATGCTGGAACCATGAAGCAAGTTGCTGTTACAGACTTAGCGGCATATTTTGATGATGAAATTACTGCGATGCCAAACCTTGTTACTACTGCAGCAACTACTGTAGGAGCTTTAAACTCTGGATCGATTACATCTGGATTTGGAAGTATAGACGTAGGATCTTCATCGATCACAACAACAGGTGCAATAAGTGGCGGTTCAGTAACAGTAGGTAGTGCTGCTTTAAATGAAGCAGAACTTGAAATACTAGACGGTGCAACTGTTACAACTGCAGAATTAAATATATTAGACGGTGCAACAATTACAGTCGCTGAGCTCAATGTATTAGATGGTACTGATGCTGGCAATGCAAGTAATAATGCTATAACAGTTGCTGATGGTGACGCACTTATAATGAATGACGGCGGAACAATGAGACAAGTTGATATCTCATTATTAAAATCTTATTTTGGTCAAGTTGATGGTGGTACTGCGCTTACTACAATCGATATCGATGGTGCTTCTGATATTGGTGCGGCTATCGTTGATGCTGATTTATTCGTAGTAGATGATGGCGCCAGTGGAGCAAATAGAAAAGCTACTGCTTCAAGACTTAGAACATATACAAATGCTGGTTTACTTACTCGAGCTGATCAAACAAATATTACCACTCTCGGTCGTTTAGACTCTGCTCAGATAGACAATATTACTATTAATGGATCAACAATAGGTCATGTAAGTGACACTGATTTAATCAATATCGCTAGTGGCCAAGTAACAGTAGCTGGCGAAATGCAAGTTACAACACTTGATATTGGTGGAACTAATGTTACTGCTACTGCAGCTGAACTTAATATTCTTGATGGAGTAACTTCTACTACAGCCGAGATTAATTTACTTGATGGCTCTGCAGCTAATACAGTTGTAAATAGTAAAGCTGTTGTTTATGGTTCTAGTGGCGAACTAGCAGGTACACTATCAACAGCAGCTCAAGGTAATATAACAAGTCTTGGTACTCTAAGCACTCTAACAGTTGATGATATTACAATCAATGGTTCTACTATATCTGATGCATCTGATTTAACAATAGATGCTGAAGGAGATATTATTCTTGATGCTAATGACGGTGATATAATATTAAAAGATGCTGGAGTGCAAAGAGCACATCTACGTATTGCTGATCAACATTTAGATATCTTTTCTGATATATCTGATAAAGATATTCGCTTTAAAGGAAATGATAATGGTTCGACTGTCACAGCCTTGACCATTGATATGTCAGATGCCGGTTCTTTATTGTTAAACAATTCATTGTATATTCCTGATGCAGGAAAATTAAAAATTGGCAATGGTTCCGGCGCGTATCTTTCAATGACAGCAACTGCCAGTGAACTTAATATACTTGATGGTGCTACTATTACAACGACAGAACTTAATATCATTGACGGTAGTACAAGTGCTTCATCAATAACACTTGCGGATGCAGATAGAGTAGTTGTTAATGACGCTGGTACAATGAAACAAGTCGCAATGACAGATTTTAGAAACTATATATCATCAAATATAACGAATGATGCAATCACAAATGCTATGATTGCAGATGATGCAGTTGATACTGCACAAATCGCGGGTGATGCGATTAATCATACTCACATACAGGATAATGCAATTGGTCAAGAACATTTACAAGATGATGTAATAAGTGGTGCAGAAATGAAAGATCTTAGAACCTTTGAAATAAAAGATTCGGGTGGTTCGGCATTATTCACAATGTACGGAGCCGGCGACTTAACATAGGAGTATATTATGGCAGTAAGATTTGCAGTCAAACTAAATGGTGATAATAACATTCAGCGGTGTACGCAGGCTGAAATGACTGCGTTAGTACAGGAAACTATTCGTCAATACGGATTAGATCCTTCTGTTGTACTAACTGTAGGTTCTGGTAACCTTGGTAACTTATCGGATACAAGATTAAAAGCTGGTGCTGCTGGATCAGATTCTACTAACTTTGATACTGCAGGTGAACTCGCCGATGTTTCAACTGTTACTGTTAACTATAATAAAGTCATTCAAACCGTTAATTCTATAAGCAGTTTAGAAAGTGGAGATGACGATTTTTCGTTTCCTTTATATCTTGATGGTGATAATAATCTTAGAGCAATGACTTTAACAGATGTATATGATACATTTGTTGCTCCAGCTGTTTTATTAATGTGCACTAGTGATACTGGAACAGATCAGGCCGGAACATATACAATTACTTCAAGTACGACTGCCGCAAGTGGTGAGACATTAGTTTCGTCTACTGCAGTCTTTACTGATACTCGAGCAAATGCTGGTGCATATACCGCAGGAGGTCTTCCTGAAACATTAGATCAACCTACTACAATTACGAACTATTATTTACATAAAATTAATGCTGGAAGTGAAGCTACTATTGTAAGGCCTTTAGTACATGTTCGCGCTAATACAGATAGAATACAAATGTATCCATTGACTAAATTACGAGATTTTCTTCGTCATGCGATTCAACGTGCGGTTTCGGCCGGTCACTCAGGAAGTACAATCAGATATTCATGGTCTTCAACTGGTACTACTTCTGCACGAGGTACTGCTATGTTAGATACAAGATTAAACAGTTCAACTCGACTCACTAACCAAGTAGGAGATGATTACCGAGCTCAAGAAGTTCCGAGTGGATCTGCTACAACTATATCAACCCATCGGTTATATATAGTAAGAAGTTAGGAAATAATAATGGCATTTAGAACACCACTCAAAGTAGTAGGCAGCGGGTCAAGTATCTCGTTGCAAAAATGTACTGCTGCAGAAATAACTCAAGTCGTAGACACGATGATTCGTAAATACGGTCAGAGTCCTTCTGCAACCTTAAGTGTTGGTACCGGAAACCTAGGAAATATTACAGACACGAGATTACAAGCCGGTACTGGAACTACAGATGCTAATAATTTTGATACTACAGGTGAACTTGAAGATGTGTCAACTGTTACAGTTACACTGAATAAAATTGTTGGTGCTTTTTATGGTACTAGTGCACCTACTATTACTCGTGGTTCAGCAATTTCAAATGCAACAAATACTGCATATAGTTTTCCATTGTACAATGACGCAACAGGATCTGTACGACAGTTTGATTTAGATGATATGTTAGATACTTTTTGGCATCCGGCTGCAGAAAGATTAACAGCAGCAAGTGTATCACAAGTTAATAGTGCTGGTACATATACAATCACCACTAGTACTACTCCGCCATCAAATCATACATTGATATCAACAACTCCTGTTTTCATAGATACAAGAGCAGATGCATCAGCATATACCGGCGCCGGTATACCTGAAACTAAAGATCAGCCTACTACAATTACGAACTATTATTTGCATCGTGTGGACGCGAGTAACACCTCTACTACTATGCCAGCAATAGCTGGTAATAAAAAAGGTGAAGCTGGTAGTGTCTATGTAATACCTCAAGACAAGCTTGCTTCTCAATTACAAGCAATAGCAAGATATGGTGCAATCAATGAATCTGGCTATAGAATACAATATGCATTTTCTTCTTCAACAACTGGTTATCAAACAAGAGCAACAGCAGTAGATACTAAGTTAAATAGTTCTGCATATATAACTAATGAAGTATATGTAGATGATTACAGAGCTCAAGAAGTTCCGGCTGGTAGTGCAGCAACAGTTACAACCTACAATTTTGCAATAAGAAGAACCTAATGAAAAGGATTATATTATGTCACAGGCATTTTCAGGTAAAATAAAATCAGCGCGATTTGCTGACTCTCCTACAAACAGTGTTATAGAAATATTATATAGCCAAGAAGGCGATTCAGTTTTAACTCAATTCCATCTTCATGTAAATTTTAGTGACCCTACTTTTCTAGATTTTATAGAAGAGTGGCCATTAGAAAAAATAGAACAAGCTGCAAAAGATGTTTCAAAGCAAGCGGCACTGAATGCAGAAGAAGCACGTAAAGATTGGAATATGACACCAGTACAAAGGCTGAAACCAAAAGACATTTTACAGATTATAGATAAACACAGTAGTAATAAAGAAATGTTGTTTGAATACAAGCTAGTGATATTAGAAGAATTGTCAGCTACCAAAGATAAATCTAAACAGTTAAAAATTAGAAAATCTAAAACATTGAAGGAGTTATTGAGCTTATATTATGGCGTTTGAATTTACAGGTAAAATAGATTCTGCTACATTTGTAGACAGAGAAAATACAATCATAGAAGTTTTATTTAAAAGAGAAGATGAACTTCATGTTTATCATCTTCCAGTTGACTATGGCGCTGCTGACTTTCAAGGGTTTATTTCTGAATGGTCTATGGAAGCAGTTGAAAGAGAAACACGAGTTTCTCGTAGATTAGAAGATGAGGCATTTGACAAACTCATACAAGGTCGAGTCGCAGAAGAATTAGCTAAAGGCCAAAGATTATTAGATGAACAAGATAAAAGACGATATGCAATCGCTAATCGTGAAATGGATATATATAAAAAGAAACTCGAAGCTGATGTAGATAAAACCGATAAAGAACGTTATCAATTAGCAGATGCTTATAAAAAACAACTCGAAGCAGAAGTAGATAAAACTGATAAAGAGCGATATGAACTTGTCGAGAATTATAAGAAAAAACTAGAAGCCGATGCCGATGAAATCGATAAAGAACGTTATGAACTCGCAGAAAAATACAAGCAAGATCTCGAAAATAAAGTAGATAAGAATGAACAAGAAAGAATAGAACTATGGAGATTGAATAATCCGATTAGTACTCCTGGCGTTGTTCCTGCAGATTTACTTATGAATGCAGATAAGTTTAATGATAATAAAAACTTTCTATTTGATTTAAAACTAGCAATGTTTGAAGATCCTACTATTGTTGCTGTAAAAGATAAAGCAACAAAATTATCAATA
>Ga0315327_10002104_pt1 | contig 10516 bp, 10 predicted proteins | sample M110032315metaG_FD_203460 | JGI IMG/M metagenome (GOLD analysis project Ga0315327, IMG submission 203460) | Ammonia-oxidizing marine archaeal communities from Monterey Bay, California, United States - M1 100m 32315 | ecosystem: Environmental > Aquatic > Marine > Coastal | place: USA: California... | reverse complement strand
GAAGCGCCGGAACAGCGCAACCAGTCCGGTAGACCAATCCGACTCGGGAAGGTTGATCCCGTCTACGCCGGAAGCCGCCAGGTCGACCGCATGACGTTCAAGGGAGGTGTTGATCCGGTTGACGCTGGTGGAGTGCACGAGGCGTACCTGTGAGTCGAGGTCTTGCCAGGTCGCTAACAGGGCATGGTCGGGGTGGCAGAGCCACAGGCGGGCAGTTCCGCCGTACTCGGCTGCCAGACGAATAGTGGCGGCGGCGGCCAGCGGGTCCTTGACGTCCAGCGAGACAGGTAGGTCTGGATCGATCTCTGCCAGGAGGTTGGCCAGTGTCGGGAGGTCATCAGGCAGCTCGGCGACATCCAACGACGAGATGTCGCGTCGCCTTGGACGCCGACCCACCCGGCCGTCGTGGTGGAGCACCGGGATCCCGTCGAGTGTGCACCACACATCGCTCTCTAAACCGGTTGCCCCGAGACGGACGGCCAGTCGAAAGGCATCCAAGGTGTTCTCCGGGGCGTGGGCCCTACCGCCCCGATGAGCGAAGAGAATGGGCTGGACGATGCGCACCGGAACATCATGGCGGGCATCGGTGCCTCCGTGGGCGACGCCTAGGCTCGGTCCCTATGGGCAATCTCGGGAGCGGCGAACTCCTCGTCATCCTGATCCTCGGCCTGCTGGTGCTCGGGCCCTCCCGGTTGGGCGTGGTAGTCCAACAGGTGGGTCGGGTCGTCGGCCAGCTCCGACGGATGGCTGGTGGGTTCCAGGAGGAGCTTCGCGACCTGGTGGAAGACCCGTCGATCGAAGCTCTGGCGCGTGAGCGCGGGCACCGTGCAACCAAAGGACAGTCATCAATTAACGGGCCTCTAGATGACGGGTCAGTTGATGACGGGCCTCTAGATGACGGGCCCGTTGATGACGGGCCTCTAGATGACGGGTCAGTTGATGACGGGGAACCGTTGACCGGTGGCTGACGTCGACGGCCGAATGCCTCTGGTCGCCCACCTCGAGGAACTACGAAACCGCCTCCTCCGGTCGGTGGCCGCCGTGATCGTCGGAACGGTTGTCTGCTGGGTGCTGTACCCGCAGATTCTGCACCTCCTATTGGAGCCCTACTGCCGTCTCCGTGAGGGCCTGGCCGACCCGGCCATGTTCGGCAATGGGTGTGAGTTGTTGGTGACCGACCCCCTTGAACCATTCGCCGTGAGGATGATGGTGGCCGGATACGGCGGCGTGGGTCTTGCCATGCCGGTGCTTCTGTGGCAGTCGTGGCGTTTCATAGCGCCCGGCCTCCATACAAGGGAGCGCCGGTGGGCCATTCCGTTCGTGGCCAGTGGATTGCTGCTATTCGTCGGAGGCTGTTGGCTGGCTTACTGGAGTATTCCCAGGGCATTGGACTTTCTCGTGGGGATCGGAGGCCCCGACCTGGTAAGCGTTTTCTCGCCGGCCAGGTACCTGAGTTTCGTGGTGAAGATGACGCTGGCCTTCGGTATCGGATTTGAGTTTCCCCTGGTGCTGGTGTTTTTGCAGCTCGCCGGCATCCTGACTCCGGCCGCGTTGCGTCAGGCCCGCCGCTACGCCGTGGTCGGGATCGTGGCGTTGGTGGCGGTCCTGACTCCCAGCGGCGATCCGTTCACCCTCATGGTCCTGTCGGTACCGATGCTGCTGTTCTACGAAGTGGCCATCCTGATCGGCGTGGTGCGAAACCGTCGGAGGGCGGAGTGACCATCGAGCGTGGATTCACACTGGATCACTTTCAGAAGGAGGCAATCGCTGCCGTGGATGCCGGGCGTTCGGTCCTGGTGGCAGCTCCGACATCGAGCGGCAAGACGGTGGTCGCCGAGCATGCCGTCGAGGCAGCACTGACAGCTGGCCGTCGGGCGTTCTACACGACACCCATCAAGGCCTTGTCCAACCAGAAGTTCCGTGACCTGGGCGAGATGTTCGGTCCGAACCGGGTGGGTCTGATGACCGGTGATCAGGTGGTGGCGCCCGACGCCTCGGTGGTCGTGATGACCACAGAGGTCCTTCGCAACATGCTCTACGCCGGGAGCAGGGCCACAGACGACCTGGCCTGGGTGGTACTCGACGAGGTGCACTTTCTGGAAGACCCGTACCGGGGGGCGGTCTGGGAGGAGGTCCTCCTACATCTGGCGCCGACTGTGGGCATCGTGGCCCTTTCAGCCACCGTCTCCAACGCCGCCGAGTTGGGCGACTGGGTGACGTCGGTACGAGGGCCGACCGATGTGATCGTGGAGACCCGGCGCCCGGTCCGTCTTCGGTCCCACTACCTGGTGGCCGAGCGTGGTCGCCATGGTGCGAGCCGGAAGGTCCACCGGACAGCTCTGCTGGTCAATGGCGGCAAGCCCAACCCGGTCGGGCGGCGCTTCGATGAGAATGGTCGCCCCTCCGGGCGCCAGTCCGTCGGCAGGCACCGTGGCCGGGGGAGGAGTGGACCCTGGGTTCCGCCTCGGCGAAACGAGGTGGTGTCCGAGTTGGCGGGCGCCGACTTGCTTCCGGCAATCCACTTCATCTTCAGTCGAGCCGGTTGCGACGAGGCCCGCGACGCCGTGGCCCGCGACGGCCTGGTTCTCAACGATGATCGCGAGGCGGAGGCCGTCGACGCTCACATCGCTGAACGCCTGGAATCGTTGGCGGAATCCGACCGGGCGGCATTACGAGTCGACCATTGGGCCGATGTTTTGCGTCGGGGCATCGCATCCCATCACGCCGGTCTTGTACCCATCTTCAAGGAAGTAACCGAGGAACTCTTCGTCGCCGGTCTCGTGAAACTTGTCTACGCCACCGAGACACTTGCTCTCGGAGTGAATCTGCCAGCGCGTTCGGTGGTCATCGACCGCCTCACCAAGTTCACTGGCGAGACCCACGAGGTTCTGACGCCCGGCCAGTTCACACAGCTGACGGGGCGAGCCGGACGGCGTGGCCTCGACGTCGAAGGCCATGCGTTGGTCTGCTGGTCACCCTTCGTGCCCTTTGATCGCGTGGCCGGGCTGGCCGGCAGCCGGGACTTCGTCCTTCGATCAGCGTTCCGGCCGACCTACAACATGGTGGCCAACATGGTCGAGGGCCGGACACGGACACAAGCCGTGGACCTCTTGGCGCGATCGTTCGCCCAGTTTCAGATTGACCGCCGAACGGCCACGAGGTTGCGTCGAAACTCGGAGAAGCACAAGGAGGCAGCTCTGATCCGTGGCCGTCTAGACAACGAGTCACGGCGACCGGTTACGCAGGCTGGGGGCAAGCTAGTCTCAACTGCCGTACTCCGCCCCGGCGACATCGTCGTGCCCGACGATGGATTGACCCATGTGGTCCTGTCGGTGGCCAATCGGGGCGGCGGGCGGATCCGGGTACGTACCCTCAGCCAGGAGGGTCGGGCGAGCGTGTTGTCGGACGGCTCCGTCGATGGCGACGATCTAGTCGGTGATCCGGAACTGGTTGGCCAGATGGAGCTCCCTGCACCTTTCGTGCCCGACGACCGTGAGTTCCGTCGCGAAGTGGCGCGTCGGCTAGCCGACTTCGCCGTGGACCCGTCACATAGGACGGCCAGGGCTGTGGCGACGAATGGGGCCCCGGGTCTGGCCGGCGATCGGAAACGACTGCTCAGGCTTGAACGCGATCTCGCTCGCGAGGCTGATCGACCGGCCGACGTTGAGAGTGACCTAACCGCACGGTTCGATGCCGCCTTCGACGTCCTGTCGGCACGGGGAATGGTTGATGGATGGTCGTTGACTAACCGCGGTCAGCCACTCACCCAGATCCACAATGAGGCCGACCTGCTAGTGGCCGAGGTCCTCGACGCAGGAATCCTTCGGGGCCTAAGCCCCTCGATGACCGCGGCGGTCGTCTCCTGTCTCACCTACCGAAAGCGTGGGCCGGGTGCCCCTTCGACGGTTCGGCTTTCTGCTCCCTTTCCCGACTGTTTCGACCGACTCACCGAATTGGCCGGGGTGGTGGCCGCCGCCGAGATAGCGGCCGGACTGAAGCCAGCGGATCTGCCGGACCCGGGATTCGCCCACTGCGTTCACGCGTGGGCGGGTGGAGCGCAATTGGGTGACGTCCTTGACGATGATCTCCCAGCTGGCGAGTTCGTGCGAAACGTACGTCTAGTGGCTGATCTCCTCCGACAGGTCGCGGCGACCGCAGGATCCGAGGTGGCCGCAGCGGCACTCGAGGCCCAGGAGGGCATCGACCGTGGGGTGATCGCCATGTCCTCGGGCAGGGTGGACTCCGAGGGAAGTTCGGAACCGCCCATCTGATGGGAGTGGTACGTGGCGAGGACTGGGGAGTGGTCGGCCCGGTCCCCGGCGACGCCCTCACGGCCTCATCCGATGGTGAGCTCGCTGACCTACTGCCTGGCATCCTCCGAGAGAGGCCCGACGTAGGAGCGCTGCCCGGCCCGGTTGTGGCCTTGACGGACGGTGACCTCTGCCGGACCCTGGGGGGGCGGGGCCGGGCACGACCGGGCGGCGAAGCGACCCTGGTGGACGTCGACGTGGGCGAGGCACTCCTAGATGGACGCCTGCACCGATTCGTGGCCCATCTGGTTGTCCGCCCAAATCGTCATCCGGGTCGCTGGTGGGTGGCCGCCAACGCCGCCCATCGTGGCGGCTGGAATGTGGCACCCCGGGCCCACCCCGGCGACGGGCTACTCGACGTCCTTGACGCCTCTGTACCGCTTGGCCAGGTCCCGGCGGCCTGGCGCCGCTTGAGCCGGGGCGTGCACGTGCCCCACCCAGCGATCCGGCAGGAACGGACTGCGGCAATCCAGGCCACTTTCGATCGACCGGCGGTCGTTGAGGTCGATGGCCGGCCCGTCGGGCGGGTAAGCGTCCTATCGATCCGGGTACGGACCGGGGTCCTTCGCCTGGCAATCTGAGGCACCCCCGCCAGCCAATCCTCCGATCGGAAACGGTGATCGGACTGGTGGCTACGCTCAACAGATGGACACTCCCAACCACCATCCCCTCCCAGACGATCTCGTGGCTGAAGCCCGTACCCGGGTCTGTGACCGGGTCGACGAACTGGCCGAAAGGCTGGTGGCCACCTCTCATGCCATTCATGCTGAACCGGAGCTGAACTTCGAGGAGCACGTCGCCCACGAACTGTTGACGAATGTGCTGGCGGAAGAGGGGCTGCCGGTAGTCCGTGGTGCCTATGGCTTGGAGACGGCGTTTGAGGCGGATGCAGGCACCGAGGGCCCGGTGCTCGCTGTGCTCTGTGAGTACGACGCCCTGCCGGGGATCGGTCATGCATGTGGCCACAACGTGATTGCCACGGCCGGTCTGGGCGCCGGTCTGGCTGCCGCGACGGTGGCCGCTGAACTCGGCGGTCGGGTCCGGATCCTAGGGACACCCGCCGAAGAGGGAGGCGGCGGCAAGGTCATCATGGCTGGCCGGGGGGCATTTGACGGTGTGGACGCGGCGATGATGGTCCACCCGGCGGACGCCGACCTTGAGAACATCACCAGCCTGGCGATCCAGCAGGCCCGGGTCGTCTACGAGGGTCGGGCCGCTCATGCCGCGGCGGCGCCGGAGAAGGGCTTGAATGCACTGGATGCAATGGTGTTGGGGTACGGCAACGTGGCGGCCCTCCGTCAGCACATCGCACCGGATGAGCGTCTCCACGGGATCTTCATCGAGTCGGGTGACAAGGCGAATATCGTGCCTCGCCGGACCGTGGCCTCCTGGTACGCCCGCTCACCGTCTCTGGCACGACTAGAGGCGCTCAAGGTCCGGTTGGTGGCCTGCCTGGAAGCCGGTGCAACTGCCGCAGGATGCGGCATCCAGGTCGAATGGATCGATGGGGGATACAACGAGGTGGTCGATAACCGGGCCCTACTCGATCGCTATATAGCCAACGCTGCGGCCTTCGGACGCGTCGTCGAGCCAACTATCAGCCACCAGGTTGTAGGCAGCACCGACATGGGCAACGTGAGTTACCTGGTGCCGGGAATCCATCCGATGATCAAGGTCGCGCCATTCGGGACGGCCATCCACACCGAGGACTTTGCTCGCTACGCGGCAGAGGCCGAGGCTGATCAGGCCATCGTGGACGGAGCCAAGGTCATGGCGTTGACGATGGTCGACTGCTGGACTGACCCCTCGGTGCTCGACGCTGCACGGGCGGAGTTCGCCGCCGTCCACGCCTGAGCTGGGGCTGTCGGGGCGTCCGCGCCGCGGGGCCTGTCGCGGCATAGGTTCGGCGCTCGTGACCACGTATGCCTCCGAGGAATACAGCGCCGACGAGGCCGACGTCCTCCGGCGCTACTTCACGAACCTGGACCAGCCAGTCTTCGCTCTGGTCAATCTGCCCGAAGTGGTCAAGGGGGCATTGTTCGCCCGCTATTCAAGGTCCGACAAGAGCCTCCGACGACTCTTCCTCGAGGAGTTCGTCGGTGAACTCGACGTGTCTGGCGACGAGAGTATTGATGCCACCGTGGGCCTACGTCGTGCCGAAGAACTCTACGACAAGGTCTTCTTCGAGTATGGCGACGACAGCGTGGCCCAACTCGGGGGCGTGCACCTGGCCTGTGAGCAGGCCTCCAATCTGCTGACCAAGATCCTCGAATGGGGACGCCTGATGGCGTACCTCGAGCAGTCCACTCGCTACATCGCCTACGACTCCCGTCTGGGCGGGCGGTACCGCTATCACCGGGATCCCCAAATCCTGGCCTCGGCGTTGGGGGCCCGCTACATCTCCGACATGGATCGGCTTTTCGACGTCTACGCCGACCTCGTCCGGGAGATGAACGAGCATTTCCGTGGCCGTATCGCCAAGGCGCCATCGGACTCTGACTTCATCTACCGGCAGGCGGTAGCCGCTAAGGCCTTCGACGCCGTCCGCGGCGTGCTTCCGTCCGCCTCGCTGTCCAACGTGGGCATCTACGGGACGGGGCAGGCCTACGAGTCGTTGCTGGTCAGGATGCGGGCCCATCCCTTGCCTGAGGCTCGCGACTATTCAGCGTTGATGCTGACCGAACTTCGGAAGGTCATCCCATCGTTCCTGAAACGGGTCGACCTGCCCGACCGGGGCGACGAGATCGGCGCCTATTCCGCGGACATACGGGAACGCCTGGAGGACCTGGCGGAGGGCTACTTCCCGGCGGAGGAGCCGGCAGCCGGTTCGCCCACCGTCGACCTCACCGACTTCGATCCCGATGCTGAGGTCAAGTTGGTGGCTTCGGCGTTGTACCCGGCTACCAACCGCTCCGACCGTGAAGTTGAGGCCCGGGTTCGTTCGATGACCGTCGATCAGCGCTTATCTGTCCTGCGGGCCATGGTTGGTGACCGGGCTCATCGACGTCACCGCCCGGGACGTGCGTTGGAGCGGCCTTCCTACCGCTTCGATGTGCTGTCGGACTACGGCGCCTTCCGCGACATGCAGCGCCACCGGATGATGACCATCGACTGGCAACGGCTCAGCCCGGACCATGGCTACGTACGACCACCCGAGGTGGACGAAGCCGGCGTTGGCGGTCGCTTCGATGCCGCCATGGAACGTTCACGTGATCTCCACGATGCGCTTCTCGAGCCTTTCCCTGAGCAGGCTCCGTATGCCGTGTCGCTCGCCTACCGGGTGCGGTACATGATGCACATGAACGCGCGAGAGGCCATGCACGTCCTTGAGTTGAGATCTACCCCACAGGGGCACCCGTCGTACCGCGAGGTGGCTCAGCAGATGCACCGCCTTATCGGCGATGTGGCGGGCCATCATGCCATCGCTGAGATGATGGCCTTCGTCGATCATTCGTCAGAACCCGAACTGGAACGCTTGGACGCTGAGCGTCGGGCCGAGGAGAAGCGGGCGTCGAGAGATTCGCAAACCAGTTGACGACCCGGACCAGAGATTCGTCACCCCTGGTGTTGGCGACGCTTCAGACCGGCCCGATGCTCCGAGGTGGATCGCACGGGCCGAGAACCTGTCTATGCTCCCGCCGCTAGCCCATAAGAAACCTTTTCGAGGCCCTGATGAGTGATACCGAAACCGACGAACCCTCCAGCGAGGATTTAGGCGACCCGTCCGAAGACGGCGTTGAGTTGGATGTCGACGACCTCGACGACCTCAACGACGAGGTGGACGATGATCCTCCTGGTGAAGATGACCCGGCTGGTGCCGATGAATCTGATGAGTCCGACGACGAAGATGAGGACGAAGAGGGCGCCCGTCCTGTCGGTGACCCCGCCTCCGACGAGGAGGAAGAGGACGACGACGAAGTCGAGGACGATCTGGATGCCATCCTTCGCGATCGGATCGCCGCCGCTGACGACGACGAAGACGAGGACGAGGAGGAGGCTTCGGTCAAGGCGGCAGCGCCCAACGCCTCTCCCGGAGACCTTGTCGAACGTCAGGATGACGAACTCCACTGTCCTCACTGCTTCCTGTTGGTCCAGGCCTCTGCGGTTGCCTCATCGGGGGAGTGCGGGCATTGTGGAGGACCGATTTCCTGAATATCGCGCTCCGGTGGGGGCCTACATGGGGAAGAGTCGTCTGATGGAGGAGCGGTCCTGATGGGCGTGTGGGTCTGATGGAGGAATCGGTTCGACTTGCCGTACTGGCCGATGCCGAAGTCCTGGGGTGCCTGGCCGCGGGAGCGCGGGCCGAACTGCCTGACAAGAAGGGCGGCGACGTGGTGCAACGACTGGATCCGCATCGTGTCGATCCCGGCGCACGGGTTATGGCCGCGGTCGAGGATCCCGACGCGACCGTTCTCTTGGGATGCATCGACGGAACTCCGGTTGGCTACGGCCTGATGACCGTGGCCTTGGTGTCCGACGGAAGCCTCCAGGCGACGGTTGACGAGTTGTTCGTGGATCCAGAGGCTCGGTCAGTGGGCGTTGGCGAAATCCTCATCGAGACTCTGAAGGCTGACGCCATGGAGCGGGGAGCGGTGGCCATCCAGTCCACGGCCCTGCCGGGAGACCGCGCCACCAAGAACTTCTTCGAATCCCAGGGCATGGTGGCAAGGGCCATCATCGTCCATCGATGGTTGGACGGTCGGTGAAGGTTCCCTCGCCTACTCACCGTTCGGTGATTGGCCGACCGGAACTCTGCGTGGGGGCTGTGGTGGTCGACGAAGACCGGCTGCTGCTAATCCGACGTGGCACCGATCCGGGACGTGGTCGCTGGTCGCTTCCAGGGGGGCGAGTTGAAGCCGGCGAAGCCTTGGTGGCGGCCGTCGTGCGAGAACTTCGTGAAGAGTCCGGTCTGGAGGGTCTCTGTGGCCCGATGCTGGGGTGGGTGGAGCGGATGGGTGTTGACCACCACTTCGTGATAGTCAACTTTCGGGTGGACATCCTCGATGATGCTTCTCCGGCCGCCGGTTCCGATGCCGACGAGGCGGCCTGGACGTCCTTCGATCAACTTGAAACGACTGACCTCGCCGACGGACTGGCGGCCTTCCTCGTTGACTACGAGGTGGTCCCCAACGGGGTCCTGTTCGTCTGACCGGTGGTTCGCTAGTGCCGGTATCGGCGACTCCGGTTTAGCGACCCAGCCAGTTGGGGGCGCGCTTTTCGATGAAGGCCCGTGGTCCCTCTTGGAAATCCTCTGAGCGGAAGACGTCGCTGGCTACCTCAGCACTCAGGGCGAAGGCCTCATCGTCGTCCAAAAGGGCACCCTCGATGATCACCTGACGTGACGCCCGGACGGCGAGCGGGGCGTTGGCGCTGATCTCAGAGGCCAATGCGATGGCACTGTCCAATGCTCCTCCCGCTTCCACCAGGCGGTTGACCACACCATGGTGGTGGGCTGTCTCGGCGCTGATCGGATCACCGGTCAGCGCCATCTCCATGGCCAAGTTTCGAGGGATGGCCCGTGGCAGGCGAATCAGCCCACCCGCGTTGGCAATGAGCGAACGCTTGACCTCCGGAATTCCGAACCGGGCATTAGAGCCGGCTACTACCAGGTCACAAGCCAGGACTATCTCAAACCCACCGGCCAGGGCAGGGCCCTCGACCGCAGCGATTATCGGCTTGGTTCGCTCGCGACGAACAATGCCGGCGAATCCGCCACGATCGGTGGCAAGGTCCGCTTTTCCAGAGGCCACCGCCTTGAGGTCGGCACCAGCACAGAAGGCGGGTCCGGCGCCGGCGATAACACCCACCCAGAGGGAGTCATCCGCCTCCAACTTGTCGATGGCCGACTGGAGATCGACTGCTAACTGATGGTCGACGGCGTTACGGGCTTCGGGTCGATCCAAGGTGATGACCGCTACGCGGTCCCGAATCTCGAAATGGACGGTCATGTCGTCGACCCTACTGAGAGGTCCCGATCAGGAACGAGTGCGCCCCCGGCGGGCACGGGGCGGCGGAGTGGGCTCGATACCGAACGCCTTGGCAATGTCGGGCACGCTCATCGAGAGTCGCTTGACAGCTGCAAGCAACTGCTCGTTCGGTTCTGCGGGCAGACCCTTGGGCACAACCCGGAGGTGAACTGGCGAAAGGGATACAGCGTCCAGCACGGTGGCCCAACGGTCCTGGCTGGTGTCGGCGGTGAGGCCAGC
>Ga0315327_10002101_pt1 | contig 10520 bp, 8 predicted proteins | sample M110032315metaG_FD_203460 | JGI IMG/M metagenome (GOLD analysis project Ga0315327, IMG submission 203460) | Ammonia-oxidizing marine archaeal communities from Monterey Bay, California, United States - M1 100m 32315 | ecosystem: Environmental > Aquatic > Marine > Coastal | place: USA: California... | reverse complement strand
GTGTTCGCTACTCGAGGCTTCCGATAGGACTTGAATGAGTTCGATGCCTTTGTCCGAAGAACCGGCGTAGTGTCGTGAAAGTAGTTGAAAGGCGTAGGTGAGCAGAGCGTCGCCTGCGAGGATGGCCGTAGCCTCGTCGAATTGAATGTGGCAGGTCGGGCGACCTCTTCTCAATGGCGAATCGTCGACTGCTGGTAGATCGTCGTGGATCAGCGTGTACGTGTGCAGGCATTCGACGGCCACGGCTGCAGGTAGAGCGTTTCGGGGGTTATCGAAGCGTTCGCAAGCGGCGAGAACGAGAGCGGGGCGAATGCGTTTCCCTTCAGCGAAGAGACTGTACCGCATTGCTTGATGGATGCGAACCGGACGAGCGCTCTCGGGCGGTAGCAGTGTTTCGAAGGCTTGTTCTATTTCGGCGACGTATGTGGATAATTTCTCTTTGAACTCCATGCGAAATGCGCGATTGTTATGCAAAATCGACACAAGGAATCCGAATGCCGACAATTGAGCAAGTATCTAAACGACTGAGGTCTGATCGTAACTGGTTTACCAAGTGCCTAATGGGCGTCTTGTTTTGCTGTATCCCAATCCTACATTTTTTCGCATGCGGGTACCTTTATCGAATGTTTCGAGCAGGCAAGGCTCAGAAAGCGTTTGTTCTACCGGAATGGGGTGATTGGAAGGGGCTTTTTATCGATGGGTTGAAGTTTTTTTTAATAGCGTTTATTTTTGGTCTAATACCTATCGCTCTGATGACTTTTGCGAAGTTAGCCATAGGTTGGAGTACGGGTTCCTATTTTGCCCACATCCCGGTGGCTCCAGCATTTTTTATCGCGGGTCCGCTGACTTGTTCGGCGCTTTACCTGTACATGCTAGACGAAGACTTTTCGAATTGCTTTAATATTCAAGCGCTTACGGGTCTTTTGAAACGAACGGTGGAGGAATTTTGGGTGCCGACGCTTGCTTTGCTAGGGTTGAGTTTGCTGTTGCCGTTCGCATTCTTTTTTGGAGCGGTGATTTATTTTTATTTGATGGGTTATGTTTTTAAGAACTTTGAGCAGAGCACCGATAATAGATAGGAGTTTATGAAAGGAGGATTACCAAAGGAACCGACGATTAAAGGAATGCTTTTCACGGCATTGTCGGGTGCTGCGCTCGGTTTGTTGTTCGGTGCCGTGATTTTGTTGAAGGAAACCCCAACGAAATCAAGGAGTGCAGGTGCGGGGGTGGAAAATTTGGGAATATACACGGCTGAATATTCGGTTGGGTCTGTGGCATCCGCGGAATCGGCCACGATGCGTTCGCGATTGAGCCGTTTAAGCCGGAAGACGCCTGGGCCTATTCCGTTTTCGGAGTCCGAGTTGAATCAATATCTTAGCCAATTTCAGAGCACGGATACGAACGCGGACGGCACTCCGGTCGATATCTCGTTTTCGTTGCCGAATATTCGCCTAGAAGAAAAAGCGTTCGTTTTGAACTCAAAGGTGGTCGTGAATCCGAAATCCGATCGTTTCGAAATAATGGTGCAGGCGTTTTGCCATTTTGAAACTGGACCTGACGGGATTGAAATGAAAATGGATCGAATCATTTTGAATTCGTTTGTCGTACCGGAATTCGGCGGATTCGTCGGCGATATGTTCCTGTCGAAACTCTCTGCTATATCTTGGCCGGCTGATGTCGTGGATTCCTGGAACGCGATTCGTGAAATCGAATTACTCGAAAAAAGCCTCGTACTGGTGCTGTAGCAGGTCCATCGACATTTGCCGAGCGATGTAGTCGTTCTAGAAAGATTTTTCGAGCGTCTTCAGATCGATGTTCTCCAGGATCATTTGCTGGATCAATGGAATCTTGTCGGTGTCATCGGGTTGAGTTTTTACGGTCATTCCGTGAAGTCGAGACGCGATGACGTAACTATCTTTTTCCGCTATGATGACTGGTATTGAGCTTTGTCGGATCAATTCGATAAGGCGCGGGTGCGGAGTTATTCCGCGAGTGAGCACTATTCCGGAAATCGATCCGGCCTTGGACGTGGCTTCGTAGGATAGAGCAGCCATGATGATGTCTTCTCTATCCCCTGGAGTGATTAGTAGAGTGCCTGGCGTGATCGTATTCAGAAATCCAGGAGCAGTCATTGCTCCGATAATGATATTGCTGACGCGACGCGAAGCGGTGTTATGGATCTCGTGCAGCCACTCGTCACCGGTTTGCTCGAAAATTTGCCGTAAGTTAGGAGACGTGAGTATCTTTTCGACGGGAAGTAGGCCGAGAAGAGGGATGCCGAGGCTTTCGAGAGCAATGCTGGTGTATTTGCGGATGTAGTCCATTTTTTCGATTTGGACTTTGTTTATGATGGCACCGATAACTTCTACGCCTTCTTTGTCGAAGAGCGCTTTATTTAGCGCGATTTCGTCAATGGGTCGTCCTATGCCGCCGCGGCTAATGATAATAGCTTTGGCTCCGAGCAACTTTGCTACTCGGGCGTTCGACATATTGAATACGGAGCCGACGCCGGCGTGACCACTTCCTTCGATGATCGTTAGGTCTTTTTCCCAGGATGCTTGATCGAATGCACTACAAACCTTGTGAGTGAGTTCAGCTCCAGTTTCAATTGGGTTGTCTAGATAGCGTTTTGTGAATGAGCTATCGATTGCGATAGGGCTCATGCTAGCGATAGGCGTTTGGACTTTGTAGGTCTTTTCCAGCAATACGGAATCTTCGTCGATCAACTGACCTTCGATTTTGACGAAACGCTGGCCGACTGGCTTGATGAAACCTACCCGCTTATACCTATCCTGGAGTGCCCCAAAAAGACCAAGGCAGGTCGTAGTCTTACCATCATTCATGCGCGTTGCAGCAACGAATATCCGGTTTGTTTTCGTGTTTTCCGGTCTGGTTTTGAGAGGAGTTTGCGTCATGCTAGAGATCGCTTTGGCGGTCAAGTAGAAGGCGGTGATCGATGGCCTGGCAACCGACTATGGCGGCCGCCCCGAGAATGTCATGGGCAGTGGCCCCACGGCTTATATCTGCGGCGGGTTGTTCGAGACCCATTATTATTTGACCGTACTTATTGGCTCCGGAAAGAATGTGAATGAGTTTGGAGGCGATGTTGCCGCTATTCAGATCTGGAAAAACGAGTACATTCGCGTCGCCGGCGACTGGACTGTCTTCGATTCCTTTTACGTGAGCGGTTGCTCGGTCCAACGCGGCATCGATTTGAATATCGCCTTCGATGTCGGTCTCCAAATTCCATCGCTTCGCTTTTTCGCGGGCGAGTTTCGTGGCGGCTTGAATTTTGGCGATTGGCGCGTAACGCGGGTTTCCGTGAGTGGAGTAGCTGAGCATGGCCACCTTAGGGCGAGCGTCGGTGAGGTGATGGGCGAGCGAGGCTGTGGTGATTGCGATGTCTGCAAGCTGCTCTTCTGTAGGCTCTGGGATAACGCCACAGTCACCCATGAAAAGAGTACCGTCGATACCGACGTTCTTCGCTTCCATGTCGATTACGAGAAGAGATGACGCGGTTTTGACGCCTTCTTGAGTGCCGATGATTTGAAAGAGAGGGCGCAAGGCGCTGGATGCTTTGTCAGTAGCACCGGCGATCAGCGCATTCGCTTGCTTGCGTTTGAGCATCAGGGTCGCGAAGACGTTGGGGTCGAGCGCTGTTTGGCGAATTTCTTCGTCGGATAAGTTTGAGTATTTTGGAAGGGCTTTCAGGTCTTCGACGAATTGGTCTAGTTCACTGCTTCGTTCGGGTTCGATGATTCGAATGCCTTTTGTGACGATGCCAAGTTTGGCTGCTTTGTCTTTAATGCGGGCTCGATCGCCTATTAACATGGGGGCTCCCATTTGACGGGTTACGATTTGTCGGGCGGCTTGGAGGACTCGAGCGTCTTCTCCGTCGGTAAATACGAATCGCTTGGGGTGATTCTGAAGCTTACCTATGAGTGTTTCGATTAAGTTCATTTTATGCGCGTTTAGTGGCTGCTTAGTCAGCTAATCGAGGATCTTGTTCTGTTACAGGGGTGTTTTGCTTGGTTGGATGAACAGGATTTTTCGGGTTAAGTTAACTAAATGGGATGGGGTAGGTGTCAATCGCAGGAATAGGATTTGTCGGAAAATCGAGGGTTCAGTTTGGGGCCTTGGCAATTGTTGAGCCAAATGTCTTGCTCGGTAGCAGTCTTTGTCTGTGATTTAGGCAATGTCGAAAATGCTCTCTCGAATTGGTTTGGTTTCCGCGATGACTCTGATGTCACGCGTGTTCGGACTTTTTCGAGATATTTTGGTGACCGCGGTTTTTGGTACGAGTCTGTTGAATTCGGCATTTGCGACAGCGTTTACTTTGCCGAATCTTTTTCGGCGTTTGTTGGGCGAAGGCGCTTTGTCGGCAGCGTTGATGCCGCACCTATCAGAGGAATTAGAGGAGGACGGCAAGGAAGCAGTATTCCGTTTGATAAACAAAACGTTATCCTGGCTTGTTATCGTGTGCCTGCTCGTGATTGGAGTGGCTTATGTTGGATTCGAATACATTGAACGAAATTGGGTATCTAGTGAATGGATACTAACGGCAGGGATCGCTAAGTTGGTTTTTCCTTATATTTTGTTTATTTGTTTGGCGGCGGTGGTTTCCGCTGGTCTGAACCTTCTTGGGCGATTTGCAATTCCTGCAATGACGGCTGTATGGCTGAACTGCAGCATTTTGATTTTGCTGGGAATCGGTGGGTGGCTGTGGGGCGAGGGTGCTCGTGAGAAAATGAACTTTCTTTGCGGGGGAGTAATGATAGGAGGAGCTTTGCAGTTGATAGCTCCGTCCGTGGCTTTGATGCGCGAGGGGTGGCGGCCGAGATTGGATTATAGTGTTTCAACGCGATTAAAGGCTGTGCTTTTCCTGACGCTTCCTGGGATTTATGGAACGGCAGCGCATCAGATAAATATTATGGTTTCGCGCGTTTTGGCACTGGATTTCAATGATTCGGGCGCTGCGTTAATTAATTTGGCAAATCGTCTTGTTGAGCTTCCGATGGGGGTGTTCGTGATAGCGATTTCGACGGTGGTTTTTCCTGCATTGGCAAAGGCTTCCGCTTCTGGTCGAAATGAAGATTTTTCGGTGACTTACCGAAATGGAATCTCACTATCGATAATGATGGCCTTGCCCGCGGCAGTTGGACTATCGATTTTGGCTCCGGAAATTATCGCGACACTTTTCGAACATGGCGAGTTTACTGAATCGGATACAGCTGACCTGGTGCCGATCCTGATTATTTGCGCGATTGGAATGCCTTTCTATTCCTTTGTTTCTATTGAAGTACGTGCTTATTATTCGCTTAAGGATGTAAAGACTCCGGTGAAGAGTTCGACGATTGCATTGGTTTTGAACCTTGCTCTTAGCATTACGTTATTGCGATGGCTAAACCGTATTGAAGCTTTGGTTATCGCTAGTAACGTTGCAGTAGTACTACAGGCAACTTATCTGCACTTCGGCTTGCGATCAAAGGGTATAAATTTGCGATTGCGATTGGTTCTTCCGACAATTTTTAAGTTCATATGCGGAAGTGTAGTAATGGGGATTGTTTTGTGGTTTGGGAAATGGGGATTAGAGCAGTTCGATTTTGGAATTTGGCGTTCTTCAGTTTATTTGGTGATATTGATTCCCCTGGGAGCTCTGGTATATTTCGTCTTTTTGAAAGCATTGGGATTGAGAGAAATCGAAGAGGTATTGACTGCTATTCGGAAAAAGCGGCGGAATTAGGTCAATTGCTGGTCTGATTTTGCAATTGCTTGTAGCGTTGCTGGCGAAACGTTTATACCAATCAGCATCTTGATTATGAAAAAGAGAAAGACTTTTGGGAAAGCGACTCAGGAACTTCGCGAGCAATTGGGCTCTAGGAAAGTATTGTTGGAGGGTAACCGAAAATTCATGGCATCTTTTGACAGCAGTAAGCTGTCCTTTGAATACGATGCTTTGATTCGCGCTCGAGTGGACTCGGATGTCGGAGTGGTCCTCAAGTTGGCAAATGCCTACAAGGTGCCAGTGACGGCACGGGGAACCGGTACATCGTTAACGGGTTCGGCCAGTCCTGTTCGCGGCGGCTGGGTGTTGGATATGACTCTTATGAAACGCATCGCGATTCGTAAAGAGAAAGCGATGGTTGTGGTTCAGTCGGGCGCAGTGGTTTCGGATATTCAGGCGGCAGCGGATGCGGAGGGGCTTTTCTATCCGCCCGATCCTTCGTCGCTGAAGTATTGTACGATTGGTGGCAATATTGCCTGTAATGCCGGTGGTATGCGTTGCGCGAAGTATGGGGTGACACGGGATTTTGTTTTGGCATTGGAAGGCTATTTGCCAAATGGTGAAAAAGTGTCTTGGGGCGGCGAATACAAGAAATATGCCACAGGCTACAATATTCGAGATCTTTGGATCGGCAGCGAGGGTACCTTGGGCGTGGTTACGAAAGCAGTACTGCGTCTCGTTCCGAAACCCGAGGGGAGATGGACTTGCGTGGCTGCTTTCGAGAATGAACGTAAAGCATTGTCGGCGGTTAAGTCTCTGTTGGGCGAAGGTTTGGTTCCCTCTATTCTTGAATACTTGGATGTGAACTCGGTTCATTGCGCGGAAGATATCGCAGGAGTGAGGCTTTTTAAGGAAGTGGGTGGAAAGCCTCTTCTGTTGATCGAGTTCGATGGTAATCCGAGCGACCTTAGATTGGCGAAGCGAACCGTTAGGGCTTGGGCGGATCGTTTAGCTTTGGCGTTCAAAGAAGCCCGTGGCGACAAAGCAGCCGACAATTTGTGGGAAGTTAGGCGCAAGTGTAGTGGAGCGATGTTTGCTTTGGGCAATGCGAAGATTAACGAAGACATTGTGGTGCCGCTGGAAAGTCAGCTGAAGTTTTCGGATCAACTAAAGCGTTTGCAAAAGCGTTGGAATTTGCCGATGCCGACTTTCGGGCACGCAGCGGATGGGAATTTTCATGTGAATATCATGTTCCACCGCGAGGACCCGGATGAGCTGGAACGAGCGGAAGGCGCGGTGGGAGACCTCATGAAAATGGTAGTGGATCTCGGGGGAATGATCTCAGGCGAACATGGGATCGGACTCGCGAAGTCACCATTTCTTCGCATTGCTAAAAGCGAGGCGGAGGTCGCCGCAATGTTAGCGATTAAGAAGGCGTTGGATCCAAAACGAATCTTGAACCCAGGTAAGATATTCGAACCCTATCAGGTTTGGAAGCAGCAGCCGATTACGGCAGGGCTTCCTTGGGATAAGAAGCCGATCTTGAGAAAGTAATTTGTTGTGTGGGGCTTTGTCGCCGAAAGGTGGGAGGTGGTTTTTCTAATTTCAGAGATCTGTTTCGCGGTCAATATACCTCGTATGTACGTGCCAAGGAGGGTTTATTGAGCTAGGGCAACCTTGATCGTTTGGAGATGGATGAAGGTGCACTCGGTTTTTGCTGGAGGATTGAATTGGTATTGGCAATACACTTACAGGTTTGGCCATTGGGGTTTTCCGCCTTTTTTCGTCAGTGGCATTTGGGCATCGGAATCTTTTAGGGCGGTATTCATCGCTTTTAATATGGCCTGAAGCTTCTCAGGGTTGGACGAGGCGAGGTTGTGCGATTCGTAAGGGTCTTCGGTTAAGTGAAAGAGTTCGATCTTGGCGTCGCTGGGGCCAGAGGTTTTGTCGTAGTGGTAGATCAACTTCCAATCGCCGTTGCGGTAGGCGGTGAAGTAGGAGCTGCGGTGGCTGTGGGGGAAGTGCATGAGAAACTCCCGGTCATTGGCGCTGCCGGCTTCGTCGGCGAAGAGCGGACTGAGGTCGATACCGTCCACGATGTGGTTGCCCTGCTCGCCTCCCGCGGCTGCGAGCACGGTACTGAAGATGTCGTAGACGGTACCGATGTCGCGGCTATTGATCACGTCTTGTGGAATAGGGCGTAGTTTCTGAAAGGCGTTGCTGGAATCCGGCCTGGCCCAGGCGGCGATGAATGGCACGCGCATGCCGCCTTCGTAGTGCGTGCCTTTTTTGGCGCGGAGAGGGGCGGAGCTGGAGATGGCGTGGACATCTCCCATCGGAGCGTCGGTGCCGTTGTCGCCGAGGAAAAACACGAGCGTGTTGTCGGCGACGCCGAGTTTTTCGAGATGATCGAGCATATCTCCGAGGGATTTGTCCATGCCTTCGATCATAGTGGCGAAGTTGGCGTGCCGTTCGGATCCAGCGTCTTTGTAATTGGCGGCGAAACGCGCGTCGCCTTGGAAGGGCGAGTGAACGGCGTAGTGGGACATGTAGGCGAAGAAGGGCATTTCGTCGTCTACGGCCTGGGTGATGGCATCGTTCATTTCGAGGGTCAGCGCTTCGGTGAGGAAGATGTCTTGGCCGTGGTATTTCTCTAGTCCGGGAACGGCTCGCTGCACGCGGTTCTTTTTGGCCCAGCCGAAATGTTCGGTTCCTAGGTAGCTGCCGGGCTGACCGTAGGCACAGCCTCCTATGTTGATTTCGAAACCGATGTTTCTGGGATCCGAGGCGTAGGAGTCGTTGGGGCCGAAATGGGCCTTGCCGGCGTGGATGGTGCGATAGCCCACTTCGCGCAAGAGCGAGGGAAGTGTGACGGCCCCTTTGGTGAATCCTTGCCAATTCCAGTCGGCGGGACCGAGTTCGCCAGTGTTTTTGGTTTCGGGTTTGATGAACTGAGTGGTGGTATGGCGGGCTGAGGTTTGGCCATTCATGATCGAAGCGCGGGTAGGGGAACAGACGCTCATGGCGTAAAACTGACTGAAACGCGTGCCCTGTTTGGCGAGTCGTTCCATGTTAGGTGTGCGATAGAAGTCGTTGAGGGCGTGACGCTCCGGATTACCGTCTTTGTCGGTCAGAAAGGGGAGCGAGCTATCCATCAGTCCCATGTCGTCCACCAGGAAGACGACGATGTTGGGTTTTTCAACGGCGAATGCGGAGAGCGTACCGATGATCAGGCAAAGGATAAGAAGGCGAAACGATTTCATAGAAATAGGGGGAATTTCAATTTTTTTGATTAGCGAGTGCGTTGCAGAAATGTTGCGCTTTTGAAGAGTAAGGTGAATTTCGTCCGCTAAAAGGCTGTTAGTGAACATAGGAGAGTTTATCCCTCGATCCCACAAGCTAGATCGAGGCGTAAAGCCTATTCCAAGAGGTTCTTAATCGTATCCCTAATCGGTTGTGATTAAGATCATGATTGAGGTTTTTATGAAGATTTCGGGATGGGCTCTGCTTCGGACTAGAGCTTGCTCTGCAATGGTCCAGCTTAGCGGGAAGATCGGCCGCTACCAAAAAATGAAAACCGTTAGGCGTTCTTAATTTCCTGATAGGCCCAGTCTAGCCAAGGAAGTAGGGCTTCGGTGTCGCTTGCGTCGACTGTCGCGCCGCCCCAAAGGCGAATACCGGATGGCGCGTCACGGTAGGATCCGAAGTCGTAGGCGACTTCTTCTTTGGCGACGAGGGCTACGAGTTGTTTCGCTTTGGCTGCTTGATCTTCTGGCGAAAGTCCCTGGTACCATGGATCGACGATTTTCAAGCAAATCGAAGTATTGGAACGTTCATCGGCCTTCTCGGCCAGAAAGTCGATCCAGTTCGATTGTTCAACCCAGGATTCGACTGTTTTGAGATTTGCTTCGGAGCGTTGGATGAGAGCCGGTAGCCCGCCGATTTCTTCGGCCCAACGCAATCCATCGACTGCGTCTTCGATGCAGAGCATGGAGATCGTGTTGATGGTTGCTCCCGAGAAAATGCCTTTGATGAGCTTGCCGCCTTTGGTGAGACGGAAAATTTTCGGAAGCGGCCAAGAAGGAGTATAGCTCTCGAGGCGTTCAATCGCCCGCGGACTGAGGACGATCATGCCATGAGCGCCTTCGCCTCCCATGACTTTCTGCCAGGACCAAGTGACGACATCGAGTTTGTCCCATGGTAAGTCCATTGCGAACGCAGCCGATGTGGCATCGCAGATTGTGAGTCCTTCGCGATCGGAGGGAATCCAATCGCCATTGGTGACTTTGACTCCCGAGGTCGTTCCGTTCCAGGTGAAGACAACATCGTTGGCGAAATTGACTGAAGAAAGATCGGGGAGCTTGCCGTAGTTGGCAGTGAGCGTGTTGACGTTGTCGAGTTTGAGTTGCTTTTGTACGTCGGTGATCCAGCCGGAGCCGAATGATTCCCAGGCGAGCATGTCTACGCCACGTTGGCCAAGTAGAGACCACAAAGCCATTTCAACGGCACCGGTATCGGATGCGGGTACAATGCCGCAAACGTAAGTTTCTGGAAGTCCGAGGATCGCTTTCGAACGATCGATAACCTCTTCGATGCGCTCCTTAGCGGGTTTGGCGCGATGCGATCGTCCGACAAGCGCGTTTTCCAGGCTCGCGATAGACCAGCCAGGTCGTTTCGAGCAAGGCCCCGAAGAGAAGAACGGGCGATTCGGTTTTTGTGTTGGTTTCATGGCTATTCAAAAAAGAAGTGGGGGTATCTAATTGAGGATAGGCTGTCAATCACCGCTACTTGTACG
>Ga0315327_10002099_pt1 | contig 10522 bp, 7 predicted proteins | sample M110032315metaG_FD_203460 | JGI IMG/M metagenome (GOLD analysis project Ga0315327, IMG submission 203460) | Ammonia-oxidizing marine archaeal communities from Monterey Bay, California, United States - M1 100m 32315 | ecosystem: Environmental > Aquatic > Marine > Coastal | place: USA: California... | reverse complement strand
CCTTAACATCACCAATTACAAATGAATCCTGTTCTGCTAATGCTGTTGTAGTAACAACTCCAACATATTCAGTACCACTAACACCATCAGCATATAATCCAAATATACCAAATGATGAGTTAGAGTTTGTCAGGTCACATTGTCCACCAGTATCAGCATAAATTGCTTTTTCACAAGAAATAGTAAAGATAGAAACTAACTGAGCATATCCTCTATTAGTAAGTGAAACACCAATACCTGCCTCATTATACTGGGTAAAGGAATCACAAACCATACTCTTAATATCCTGTCCAAGATTATTTGTTCCTGTATATGCCGCATCAACGTGATTACCATCAATCTTCATACCGATACTACCAGTCATAAAGTTAGTACAGTTTCTTACATAAGGACTCTTATATCTACCACCAAAAGCAGGATTACCTCTTCTTGGTCCTTCATTTGCTGGACCTAGAGCAATATATCCAGTTATTGCTTTCTCTGCATTTGTTAATGGTGGGAATGCTACTGCTGCTCCTGTTACTAACGTACCGCTTGTTGCTCCAGCAAAGTTTAAATTCTGTACTAGACAACCTCTTCTAACATGGAAGACATCTTTATCATTATTATTAGGAACTACAGTTACCAATCTCATATCTTCACCATCAACAGCAACGTCAGTTCTTAAACCAACAGGATTATTCTCATAATAAACACCTGAACGAACTAAAATTGTATCACCTGCTTCTGCTATTTCTGCTGCACCACCAATTGTTCTCTTAGCATCACCTTCCAATAATCCACTATTAGCATCATTACCATCAACAGTAACCCAGATAGCATTATTAGTTTCTACACCTGGAGGTCTCCATGATACACCCGTTCCAACTGATGATAGTAGATAATTAGTTTGTGCTGCACCAGGTCCAGATGCATTATCATTCATATCGAATAATGAAGACCCAATTGCTACAGTTCCGTGGAATGTCGCAGCAGTACCAACAGTAACAATTCCTGTGACACTTAATTTATCAGCAGAAGGATTATAATAAACTCCAGGATCAACCCTTACTGTCTGTCCTGTTCCTGCAGGACTATTGGTAGCATCATCAACAAAAGTTAAGAAATAATCTCTATTAGTACCTGTTAATTTTGTAGCAACATAAGTTGTAAAACCAGCATTTAAAACATATGTGGCAATACCTGCACTATCAGCATAAGTTGCGAATCCTGCCCTATGTGCATTTGTAGCAAATCCTGCTACCGCAGCAAACGTAGATATTCCAGCATAATCAGAGAAAGTAGAAAAACCAGCATTATCAGCAAATGTAGCAAATCCTGCTCTATGAGAATTGGTAGCAAATCCAGCATTCCAAGTAAGAGTAGAAAGACCTGCTATATCAGAATAAGTAGCAAAACCTGCTCTATGTGCATTTGTAGAAAAACCAGCAGTCAATGCATACATTGCTGTTGATATAGTACCAGTAGTAAATCCAGTGACAATTAATCCAGAATCAATATAGGTTGGACCTAAAATAGTTACAAGATTTTGAACTTCTAGATCACCACTAATAATTGCATTACCATCTATATCTGCCTTACCACCAATAAATACATCCTTTCCAAATCCAGCACCACCACCAACAATAAATGCACCACTTTCTTTATTAGATGCCTGTGTTGTATTAGTAACGCTAGTAATACCAGTAAATTTAGCAGTACCTTCTACGTGTAATCGTGCATCTGGACTCGCAACATTAATACCAACATTCGTGGCCATAGTGTGAAGACCAACACCAGTCTTTACCCAATTATCAGTGAAATAAAGATTTGCAATATTGCTATTACCACCATCAATCTGTGCTGTAACTAAATCTCCACCACTACCAGTTGCATGAAGATTAAGTGTAGTGAACGAACCAACACCAAGGTTTACACCTTCATTTTGAATAAAAACACCATCAGTAACTGCTGGTTGAGGAGCAACCCATCTTATACCATGAGCATCTCTCTGTAGATAAAATCCATTCGCACCTTCTGAATTAGTAGAGTCAAAAATATTTCGATCAATCTTTACACTACCAGCAACATCAAGTGTCTGCTCTGGTCTGGTACTACCAATACCAACAGAAGAACCAGCAGATACAAGTACCGTACCATCAACATGTAAGGTCTCTAATGGTTCAGTAATTCCTATTCCAACCCGTGCATTATAATAGTCATTAGGATCATTATAATTATCATCAACTATAGCAGTAAGTATAGACGAATTACCTATTCCAACATCAAGTCTTCTATAGACAGTCAGATAGTCCATGTCTACTGGCTGTAAGAATGTTACATCAGCAGAAAATACACTATCACCGAAAACATTAGTACTTACAAATGTAGTAACACCAGTAAGATACAGATTGTTTATATCTGCGCCAGATTTTACAGTTAAACTATCAACTGTAAAATTATCTTGACCATCTAGGTCATAATATAAATTCCCATAAATGTATACGTCGCTAAAAAACTTAGCGTCATCATTCGCATGTAACTGACTGACGTAAGTAGTATCTGACATTATGGAAAATTAGACTTTATTTTTGCTTGTGCTGCAGCAACAGCTTCCGCACCGACCTTAAGACCCTTATAAACACCAGTTAAAAATCTACGTGGTGCCATATTTCCATAAAATTCATTACCACGTATAGTATTACCTTTAAATTCAATATCATTTGCTTCCATAGTAATCTTATCACCACCATCAATAGTCATACTCTTATCAGCTCTAATACTGATATTCTTTCCTGTTATTCGTATCTCTCCATTTTCATCAGCATGTATCTCAATATTACCTTTACAACTATGAAGTAAAATATCAACTCCACCTGCAGGTTTTAAAGAACCAGCAACAATCTCAATATCCTTATCAGCAAGTATTTTCAACTTACCATTCTCATCATAAGAGATTGCTGCTTTAGCATCATCATCTGTCCAAGCATAATGAGTCACGACATCAGACCCACCATATCCATTGGCAGGATTATTGATATCTACCCTATACTTAGGATATGCTTCAGTATAATGTTCGTGTTCAGTTTTCTTTGACATTATGTTTCAGGGCAATCGATTACTTGTTTAACTTCACCTTGGAATTCTGGTCTAATATCAAGATTTGCCTTTAATAAAGCACCAGATCCTGTAGTAGATTTCACAGTTAATGTAGGTATATCAGTTATATCTTTACTATTTATTGGTGTCACTTTAACGATAGCACCAGAAGAAATCTTCACATCATATTCATTATCAAAATCATCTGTAACAGTATCACCTTTTTCATACCCAGAACCAGGATTAATAATAGTTACATCAGAAATAATTGGTGGAGTACCATCCTCTATAGGATAACGTTCTCCTTCAGATACCATATAAATTTCATTCACCTTACCATCCTTAACTGTTGCCCTAGCAATAGCACCATAACCTTGCTTACAATTATCAACAATTTCAACAAATGGTGGATATAAGTATCCATTACCAGGATTGGTCATCTTAATACCAATAATACTTCCTGTCTTTCTAACATCACCAACAATATTGCCATAGAAAGGAATTGCTTCAGCATCTCTACCGCCACCACCAAAAATATTAATCTTAGGTGGTTCACATAAAGTAGGTAAAGCAGAACTACATCCTCTTATACCCTCACCAGCACTTGATAGTGCAGAAGGAATATTTTTAATCCCACCACTGAATAGACTAAATCCACCAAGTATATCCTGAACTCCGTCTAATGGAACTCCAGCAAGAGCAGCAGCATCTGATACTGCCTTAGCAACATTAGCATCCTTGATAATAGCACTTAAATCTGGTGCGTCTTGTACAATAGGACCAAATCCTACTCTATATTTCGCAGCACCAGTATGAGGACTAGGTGTAACTCCACAATCACCCAAACCTGCCATACCAAGAAGAGCATCTATACCATTTCTTAATAATCCATCCACACTAAAATCACCCATATATTTCATTAATTTACCAATACCACCCAAAGCACCTGCCATACCCTCAGTTATTTGTCCAATCACATCATTCATTATTGCTCCAGTAGCCTGGTCTCCTACACAATCAGCATAAGCAAAAACATTATCAGCAACTGCCCCAAGAATACTACCCAATGAATTAGCAAGATTATTAGTAATTTTATTAGTAAGACAAGGTAAAAGTCCTTCCAAATCACCAATAGGACTTAGCATTGATGCCTGTGCTGCTACACCTGCCTTATTTGCCATTGCTGGTGACATCGTAGCAGCAAAAACTTTCATATAAACATCATCATACATTGATGACAACCCACCATTCAGCATAGGTCCCATCTTTTCATAAAGTCCATTAGTCATTCCACCGACCATACCAGAAGCAACTCCAGCAAGAGCACTTGCCTTATCATTAATCAAACCTTTAATTTTATCTTGTGCAAATACACTATTAACATCCATCTGTGATTTTAAATTATCCAATTCCTGAGTAAAACCTTCAACACCTGTCTTCAATTTATTGACTGCTTCTGTCATTTTACTCTCACCCGATCCCAAATGGATTACTTTACCAACAGCACTACTAAAAAATGCTTTATTTTTATTACCAGTTTGCTCTGCTACTTTCTTAGCATCTGATGGTGATACATTCTTAGGTGATTCTGGATCTCTAGCACCAGTACTATTTGATTCTGCTAAAGTACCTTCAGAAGGTTTTTTAAGAGTGCTTGTATATCCAGTAAATGACTGAAATGGTAATGGTGCTCCTTCTGATGCTTTCTGTGGACTATTACCAAGAGCACCAAAAATTACGGGAACTTGTGCATTATCCCCATCTAAGAAAAATCCTAAAACACTATCCCCTTGCTGAAATCTAATTGTCTTAAACAATCCAGCAGAACCAGTTCCATATCCTGGTGGTGAAACTACTGTTGCCCAAGGTAATTCTTCATCCTTAAGTTCTACAGTATTATAAGGATGATACCCCATAATACGAACTTTATATCTATTACCAAAAGGAGGTGGTCCATCTTTACTATATCTACCACCAGTTTTTGCTACACCTTTAGTTTGTGATGCTTGAACTTCATCAGGGGCAATCTGTCCTATCCACCAACGAAAACCATCTCTACCTACAAAATTAGTTTTTATTAAAGACTGTTCCATTATTTCTCTCCACTATCATTATTTACACCATACAAACCATAAGTATCTCTCAATAATTTCATTGATGTTTCTGACCTATCAGTACCAAAATGGTGACGAAGTTCTTTAATTAAATACAATCCACTCTGCTCATCATCAATATCCTCATCCTGACTAGTAATCTTTGGAAACAGACACTTAATAGTATCACCTGCTCTTAAATTTGTATTTAAAGGAACCTGCATATGTAATTCTTGAGTATTCAATGTGTTATATCTCATAAGAGACTGTGCCTGAAACTGCATGGGATCAGCATTCTTCGCAGTACCAACTCCATTTTCCAAAACACCCCTATCAAGAACCATCGTCATAACTCTACTTGGTATATCACCTAAAGTTTTTTTAGATGTATCATCAATAGGTGGTAATTTTAACTCTTGTCCCAAATTCTTAATTTTATCCTTATCCATAGATTTAGAAAGAGTAAATTCTGCCTCTTGAGGTAAATTAAACCTAGATTCTAAAGGATCATATGTTGCCACAAAACTAGAATATGCACCTAACCTAAGTTTTTCAAGTAAATTCTGATTCTTATTTGTAGCATACGTTATTATATTAAAATCATTATTTCTTTCAGTATCACTCATGTTAACTTCAGTATAAGTATATTCTGCTTTCGGTTCTTGATTTATTAAATTATCAATCGATTTAAACTGATACCCATCCTGTGTCTGATAGAAGAAAAATCCAGCATTATCTTGTTCAGAAACTGCCTTAGATGCCAACCAAGTTATAATATTAAATGGTTTTCTCATATTAGCAATAAACCCATATGCATTTGATACAGGATCTACATTTATCTCCTTTTCAGTCTTCAAATAATCTTCAAGAATCTTCTTAACTGACACATCAATAGTAGAAGATGATGGAAATTTAATAGGAACTCTTGTAGTCTCATTAGTAATTGCTTCTCTTGAAACTAAATTTAATGTAAAAGTCTCCTTCTTTGCCTGTGTAATAACATTAGTAACACTAGAAACGTACAAATAATCTTGATAATTTTCAGAGAAGTCCAATCCACCATTATCTTCAGTATTTGGAGCAATTTTTATTGATAATCTTTCTCCACCTCTTAACGGTAATCCATTATAGATTGATTGCAACTTACCATCCTTACCTTCAATACTATCCCCAGTATTATAGACAACAATTTTTGCAGTAACTGTAGGCGAAAAAATATCCTCATAATAATCAATACTCATAACACCATTACGAATATCAACATCCTGAGACTGATCATTAGCCTCTAATGTAACTACTTCTAATATCGATGCACTTTTTGCTGTCATTTATCTTTCAATACTATGTAATGCTAAGTCCCTACTATTTACACCGTCAGAACTTCCTTGACTAATAGACGACCCAGTAGGTTGAGGTTGTGTTTTTGATGCAGGAATCGGAACATCAACAGTAAGTATTTTAGGTCCAGATTTAGTTTTTACAAGATTTACATCTTTTACTTTATTATGGATCATCTTATCTTTAGCTCCTCCAGGTGCAAAGAAGGTATTATATTCTACTGTACCTGGTTGTAAAACTACAGATTCACCTTTAATCACTACAGTAACTGGTTTTCCAGTACCAATCTTTTTGGGTTTTGAAGCAAGTTTATTTTTTGGAGTACTTGTAGTTTTAACACTAGTTGTATTATTAGTAGGAGATATAGTAGTACTTGGTGTTACATCTTTACCAGACGAATTCGTTGTTGGTTGACCATTAGCATCAAGTTCATCATTAACATCTTTATTCAGGTCATCCATATCTTTTTTAAGATTGACCTCTTCACCCTTTGCCTGTTTGATTAAATCATCATGCCCCTTTTTAGTATCATCAAAAGTCTTTTTTAACTTCCCAGTTGCATCTTCAAGTTGCTTTTTCTCAGCAGATACCTTATCAGTATTACCACTTATTTTATCCCACAAATTCTTAATACCACCACCAATCCATGTAAAGAATTTAACAATACCCTTAACCCATTCACTTAACTTCTCAAAAAGAGGTTTTATCTTCTCAATAAACTTCTTAATTCCTTCCATGATTGCTGGAAGTTTAGTAATTATCCATCCAACAAATGTCAATAAAATAAACTTCATTGGGTTAAAACCCTTTGCCATTACCGCAGCTGCTGCTCCTCCTATAAGAGCTCTTCCACCTGTTAATGCTGCCGATGCTGCTTTCGCTGCCAATAAACTTCCTTTTTTTCTAACCCATTTTGCAGATTTTACTGCACTTTTCTTAAAGAACTTTGCAGCACCAACAGCACCTGTTTTAACCTTTCCTCCAAGAAATTTAGCTTTATCTTTATTAGTAGATCCCATGAATTTCTTAAATCCTTTCTTAACTCCAGCAACCTTCTTTGACTGAGCTGTAAGTCTCTGATTAACTAACCTTCCTGTACCACGAGAAGTTGCTATTCTACCAATATTGGTTATGCCCTTATTAAGAGAAGAACTTTTACCTTTCTTCCATCCACCCTTAAAAGATTTGATTCCTAATGCCATTATCTCTAGAACATATTAAAGTTTGATTTTGCATCCTGAATATACATGTTATCAGAATTACCAGATGATAAAGTATGGACTTTTGAACCCATCCCCTTTGCTACATCCTCAACTTGTTGGGTATAATTAGGAATAACACTTATCTTACCTTCATCAGTCTCTGCTGGACCAATATTAGAAGCAGTAGTATCACCTGATGCAGTAGAACCCACATTACTTCCATCACCAGAAGTAACTGCATCTGATTTGCCCATCATGGCTTCATATTTTGCTCTAATCTGTGCTTTCTTCGCTTTTATTTGTGCCTTATCTTCTTTTGAATGTATAGCCTTTGTTTTACCCATACTTTCTTTAGTTCCAGTTTTAGGAGTATTCGCTATCATCTCATCCATCTCTTTTCTCATTGCCTTTTTAAGGTCAACAAGTCTTTGCTTCTCTGCCTTAAACTTATCTACAGCAGCCTTTTCTTCATCTGTTAGATTCTTATATTGTCTAGCTACCAGTTGCCCATCTCTTTTAACATTCCATCTATTAAACATCCCTCCACCAACAGATTGGGTCACACCAGCTTCTTCTAATTCCTTCCAATTCTCTTTATGAGCATCTTTAAATTTCTTTCCACCTGCTGCTCTGTTCCTACCCCAATCCCAGAGTTTTTTAATTCCATATATCGCACCACCAACTCCAACTGCAACTAGTAAAGCAGTTAATGTAACTGGATTAAGCAATAAAGCAGCTAAAGTACCAATTAATGAGAATACACCTGCAATAACTGGACCAATAGCACCTGCAGCAAGCAGCATTATTCCACCAACTGCTGCTGCACCTGCCAATAATTTTATACCAATTTTTTTAATATCAGCTTTATTACCACTCTGGAATGCTTCAATTAATTTAAAGGTTTTATCAGTAAGCCATCCAGCAATAACAAATTTAAAAAAGTTACCTAAAGTACCAAGAATACCCTGTGCTTTCTTAGCAACTTTCTCACCTTGACCAGATTTTTTCTTTACGTCCTTATCAACGGCTGCTGCACCTGGTCCTTCAAGATCAGATTCAGCTTCCTTTCTCTTAAGTCTTTGCTCTTCTAATTTTCTTTGCTTTTCTTTTATTTTCTCTGTTTCTTTTGCATTATCAATAATCGCCTTTTGCCCAGATTGTAATGTTCCAATAGAATCTTGGACATTAGCAAGAGACTGCTGAAATTCCGACTTTGATGCTAACAAAGACTCATCTTGCATTTGCAACCTTGTTTGAATATTACCAACATCTTCTTCTAATGTAATAACTCTCTCAAGTACTCTTCTCTGAGATTGAAGAGATCTTATATGACTAGCACCAGAAACTTTAGACTGAGATGGAGAAACATTCCCCAAGTCAGAATTACCACCAAAATTACCAAAATTGATGGATGTTTTCTTTGCTGTTGGTCTGCTAGTAACTGCCACTATTTGCCTGTTGTTGCTTTGCTTTTAAATTTTCTTCTTCAATGTATTGTTGTAAAAGAGTTAAATAGACTTCTCGTTCCCAAGGTATCATATTTTCTAGCTCTGTTAAGCTATATTTATGATGCTGCATCAAGGCAAAATTTACCTTATAGTATGACTCAAGACTTTCATGAGCCATACCTACCCGAAAAAACTTTGTAGTCCCTCCAATACAATTTCATTTTCCACCTTTGTCTTAGGATTCGTCACTTTAAGAGTATGGGACAATTTTGGCATTGTGACAAAAAAGTTCTCAACTTCCTTAAATTGCTTTGTTCCTAATTGATCGATAAAATCAACTAATTCCTTCATAGTACAATCAGAGGCATTCCAAGATTCTTCTTCATTAAATACTTGCTCTATACAAGAAGCAATTAATTGAAAAGTATCTTCAATATCCATATCTTCATTTAAATCAAAATTATTTTTAATAAATTCGTCTAATGAAGGATATTTCATCCTGACAGTTAAAGTATCATCTACCTTAATATCTCTTGTATGGTCATCATCAGTATTAACCTTAATATCATCTAAATTGATCACAACAGGAATTTCAGTTTCGCCATCATCAGGGCAAGTAATCATAACTTCAACTTCTTCACCAACTGACTTACCTCGAATATTCAAGAATAAGTACTCAATGTCAAAAGTAGCAAGTTTCTCTACTTTAATACCTCTTGTTAAAATACAATTTTTAAGGACTTGTTGAACAGCAGTGGTTATCTGTTTTGTGTCCTCACTCTCCATTGCGATAATAAGGAGTTTTTCCTCTTTTACAAGAAATGGTCTATATCTACATTTTCTTCCAGATGACGGAAGTACCAACTCATAGGTTGGTGCGGTAATTTTTGGTAAAGGCATAATGTTTGTAGCACTTCAGTATTTTTATTTATACCACTTTTTGAAAATCTTGTGGCTCAAAAAAATGTCGGAGTTTTTTTCCCCGTATATATGGAATAAAAAGTCGAATTTGGTGTGCTATCTAAAATTATTAAGGAAAGGTATATTAAAATTACTACCAGTTAATTTTCTATTGTTATTATTTCCTCTGAAGATAGAGAAACTAGTATTCTTTCCACAAATATATCTGTCGTATGAGAAAGTACAGGTTGCTGTTAAGATATTTGATTGATCATATGAAACAGACATATCATTCAATTGCCTAGGGAACAGGCCATAGAAAGTATATTCCAACTCTGAATTATAATCCTTATCAAATTTAATTATCTTTGTCTGACTAGTTTTATATTCATCGGGGTATGCCATTCTAATATAGTATCCATCCTCTGCTTGATTCTCCCCAGAACCACTTGCCATATATTCA
>Ga0315327_10002094_pt1 | contig 10528 bp, 8 predicted proteins | sample M110032315metaG_FD_203460 | JGI IMG/M metagenome (GOLD analysis project Ga0315327, IMG submission 203460) | Ammonia-oxidizing marine archaeal communities from Monterey Bay, California, United States - M1 100m 32315 | ecosystem: Environmental > Aquatic > Marine > Coastal | place: USA: California... | reverse complement strand
GCCAAGGTCTGGCTCAGTCCACCAAAGGACGAAAAGGCCAATCGATTCAGGAAATTGTGGATGCTGGCGGCCTGGTCGTGAGCGAATTTATGCCAAATTTCCCAGCCAGCAAAGCAACTTTTCCTCAGCGAAACCGAGTGATCTCTGGCATCGCCATGGGTACGATCGTGATCGAAGCAGGCATGCGCTCTGGGAGCCGAATCACAGCCCGCCACACTCTAAACCAGGGGCGAGAATTGATGGTGGTTCCTGGGCATCCCATGGATGAAGGCTCGAAGGGTTGTAACGAACTGCTCTTCCACGGAGCAGGCTTGGTGCGCGACGGTTCGGATGTGTTCTTTCATCTTGGTATTGAAGCCCTGGAAACGCCTACCCGTCGGCCTACCTGCCCGATTCAGAGGGCCGTCCTTGATGCCCTCACCAGCGGCCAAACCCTCGATCACATCGTGGCCATCACAGGTCAATCCGTGCCCGAAGCAATTGTGGCTGTGGCCGAACTGGAGTTGACTGGGTTGGTTTCGAGGTTACCCGGCGATCGTCTTTGCCTGCGGAGCACACCGTGACCAACCCCACACCCTTTCCTCCCATCTATGAACTCGACACGCGCGCAAGCGCACTGCTCGATGTACTGGTCGACCTGGGTCACCTCGATGAAGCCAGCCTAGATCGGGTCAATCAGGTGTTGTCTGGCATGGAAAAACCACTCAACGCACAAGGCATGGCGACCATCAGCATGGATGATGTCCGGCGAGTAGCTGCCATGGCCATGTTCGAGCGGCTGCCCAGTCTGGATGGTGAGGCACGCCGCATGATCGAACGGGAATGGGGGCTGCTCTTTTTCTAGAGCGACCTATTTCTTCTTTTTCTTTCGAAAGCCTTTGCGCTTGGGTGCCTTTTCCCTCACCCGAATGAGATCGATGGCTTCTTCCAAAGTGATGGCTTCGGAGGTGAAGGCTTTGCCCAAGCTCGCATTGGTGTCGCCATCGGTGACATAGGGTCCATAGCGACCATCCATCAACTTGACTGCTTTCTTGGTCTTGGGGTCTTCCCCAAGCTCTCGTAAAGTCTCCGCGCCCTTGCGGCCCTTCTTCGGCTGCGACAGCAAAGCCATCGCTTCATCAAGGGTGAGCTCCAGCACCTTCATGGGGTTCTTGTCCCGGATGCTGCGGGTCTCTTTTCCGCTCTTTACATAAGGGCCGTAGCGACCATGATCGGCCATCACCGGCTCCTTGGTCTCTGGATGAATGCCCACCTCACGCGGAAGGCTCAACAGCCCCAAGGCCATTGCAAGGTCAACCGCCTCCGGCTTCACGTTGCTTGGAATACTCTTGCGGCGAGGCTTGGTGTCGCCCTCACCGTAGCCCAGCTGCACGTACCAACCGAATCGGCCGTTCGCGAGCAATACGTCCAGTCCCGTGTCTGGGCATTGCCCCAGGACCTTCGGCCCACCCAACAAGTCGACAGCCTTCTCGAGGCTCAATTCGTCGGGGGCAAGATCTCCTGGGAGGTTGGCTGTACGCTCACCAGCCTGAAGAAATGGGCCATACTTTCCGACGCGAACCACGACGTCCGTACCATCATCGATGGACAACTTCTTGGCCACAGCGGCATCGGCCACGCCGATACTCAAGGTACATACATCCCGGGGATCGATGGTGGAAGCGCCTTGCTCCACTGATTTCTTGAGCGTCTCCCAGAACTTGCTGAGGTAGTCCTCTCGATCACCCTTGCCAACCGCGATCTCGTCGAGTTCATCTTCCATTTGGGCTGTGAACTCGTAGTCCACCAACCACTTGAAGTTCTCTGACTCCAACAAGCGCGTCACCGCAATCGCAGTCCATGTGGGAACCAGCGCCGAAGCCTTCTTAAAGACGTATTCGCGATGAATGATCGTATCGATAATGGATGCATAAGTAGAAGGTCGGCCAATGCCGCGCTCCTCGAGTTCTTTGACCAGCGAAGCCTCAGTTAGGCGGGGTGGTGGCTTGGTCGAGTGGCCCTTGGCCTCCAATTCACCCACCACCAGGTCATCTCCCTCTACCACTGGGGGCAGAATGCGCTCCGCCTCCATCGCTGCAGCCTCGGGATCGTCGAACTCAGCCACATAAGCCAGGCGATATCCAGCGAAATCTACGGTTCGCCCCTTGGCCTCAAAGGATCCATCACCCGCTTGAATGCGAACGGTCACAGTGCGGCCCTTGGCGTCTGCCATCTGGCACCCGACGGTCCGTTTCCAAATCAGTTCGTACAGTCGCCGCTGGTCTGAATCCAAGCCGGACTTGGCCTCAGCCAGAGTTCGGAACTGATCGCCAGCTGGACGAATGGCTTCGTGGGCTTCCTGTGCATTCTTGGCCTTGCCCTTGTACACCCTCGGTGCATCTGGAAGGTACTTGGCACCGTACTCCGCCTGTATCAGGCCACGGGCTGCGCCGATCGCCTGCTTAGACAAGGCCACTGAATCGGTACGCATGTAGGTGATCCACCCATTCTCATACAACCGCTGTGCGGTGGTCATGGTCTTGCGTGCCGGCCACTTAAACCGCCGGTTTGCTTCTTGTTGCATGGTGGACGTAGTGAAGGGAGGTGCCGGGCGATCGACATATGGCCGCTCGTCCACGCCACTGACCTTGGCTTTACCGCCATTGAGAGCCTTGACCGCTGCCTTGACTTCCGCCTCTCCAAGAAGGACGAGGCCCTTGCCCTTGAGCTTGCCTTGGGCGCTAAAGTTCCGGCCGGTTGCGATTGGCGAACCCTTCCATTGAGTCAAATGGGCCTCAATGTCGCCCTCACCATGGGAAAATGGACCGCGGATATCCCACCAATCGGCAGAAATGTGTGCCATGCGAGCCCGCTCTCGGTCAACGACCAGACGAACTGCGACGGACTGCACCCGGCCAGCAGAGAGCTTGGGCCCAACCTTTCTCCAGAGCAATTCTGACACCGGGTAGCCGAACAAACGGTCCACGATCCGCCGGGCCTCTTGGGCCTTCACCAAGCTCTCATCCACTTGTCGCGGTGATGCGAGAGCCTTCTGAATCGCCGAAACGGTAATCTCGTGGAACACCAAGCGATACACGGGAATCTCGGGCTTCAGCACCTGCAACAGGTGCCAACTTATGCTCTCCCCTTCGCGGTCCTCATCTGTCGCCAGGTAGAGCGCTGAAGCCTCTTTCACTTGATCGCGCAGCTGCTTAACTTGAGCCTTCTTGTCCTTGGGCACGATGTAGTAGGGAACGAAACCGTTCTCCGTGTCTACCCCAAGCTTGGTTCCAGGCTGTTTCTGCTGACCCGGTGGAAGATCCGAAGCGCGACCAATGAGGTCACGGATGTGTCCGATGGAAGCCTCGACATTGTAGTCGCTCCCCAAGAATCGAGAAATGGTTCGGGCTTTGGCCGGTGACTCGACAATGACAAGGGGAATTCCCATGGGATCCGACTCCTTTGTATATAGGGGCACCAATTTTTGTGGCCCGTTGGCCAGAAAGAGTGATTGGCCTCGGCGGGGAATACCCCCTGCATCGGGTGAATGCAAACCTCAGTCTGTCCGGCCATAGGCCGAAAGTCCATTTGGCACTTGACGTGTCCAGAGTGTACCGTAGTGTATATGAATCAAGATTTGCAAGTTTGGATGGATTATCTGAAGGCTGAACGGGGGTGCTCTGTGCACACCATTCGGGCGTATCAAACCAACCTAAATAGCCTCGACACATTTCTTTTGGCTCGAAACAAGACGCTGAGAACAGCGGCCCTGGCTGACCTTCGAGCATGGCTGTCAAAGGAACGGATCGGCTCCAAGGGTGGAAAGAGAAACTTGGCGCCGGCGACTATGGCTCGAAAAATTGCCGCCATTCGAAGTTTTTATCGATGGATGCTTCGCGAGAAGCTTGTCACAGTCAGTCCTGCCGTACGACTTCAGAGTCCCAGGGTTCCAAAAAAGACGCCCCGTTTTCTCGATGTTCAAGAGGCCGCCGCAGTGGTCGAGCACCCCAGCCAACAGGGGTGGTTCCGAGATCGAAATAGAGCACTCCTGGAGTTGATCTATGGAGCAGGACTTCGGGTCTCTGAGACCGTAGGCCTCAACATCATCGACCTTGATTTGGGAAACCGGCTGGTCCGGGTGCTCGGCAAGGGCCAAAAGGAACGGATCGTACCGTTTGGCCCTCCCGCCGCGGAAGCCCTCACCGTTTGGCTTCAGCAACTCGCGCCGGAAGGCCCTCTGTTCCTCAATCGGTTCCACAAAAGATTGAGCAACCGATCCGCATGGAGAATTGTGAGGGAAGCGGGGACCGTCAACGGTATTGCCGATTTGCACCCCCACGCACTCCGCCACAGTTGCGCGACGCACCTCTTGGGGTCGGGTGCGGATCTCCGAGCGATTCAGGAACAACTGGGTCACGCCTCACTGTCCACAACTCAGCGATACACCCACGTGGATGCCGCACATTTACTCGCGGTCTACCGTGCCGCACACCCCACCTCTGGGTCCAAAGAATAAGAGCAGACAGGCTGTCTTGAGTTTTTTTTTATATGCTGAAGAACTATGGGCAAAGATTCTTTGACTGACGAGGAGCGCGCAGTCCTGACGCGCCTCCATGAATTTGCAACGGACGGTGATCACTACCGTCTGTTGGACGTAGCCCCCGATGCCGACGCAGACATGATCCGTGCTGCATACTACCAGTGCTCCCGTGACTGGCATCCAGACCGACACTATCGCCGAGATCTCGGCGACCTAAAGGCTTCGATCGAATTCGTTTTCGTCCACATCACCAAGGCCTACAAGGTCCTCGGCGATCCTGAGGCACGCCGCCGATACAACCGAGACAACAAGGCCGTCATAGCCGCTGCCAAAGCGGATCATGAAGCTGCCGAAAAGAAAGCGCGCCGCGCAAAGGCTGCGGAGGTATCCGACGGAAAAGAGGAAAAGCCCAAGCGACGGAAGAAGCGAAGTCCCGAGGAACGTGCTGCTCGAGCGCGCGCGAAAGAACGCATGGAACGACGCCGCGCTGATCCACGGGCACAGGCGATCAAAGACCTGCGCAAAAAAATGAAAGGCCAGGCCTCCAGAGCCCAGCGGTACTACGAGCAGGGAAAGGCCGACTATGAAGCGGGGAATGCCTCCAAAGCAGTCTCAGCCCTGCACTTGGCCTGCCAATTCGACAAGGACAACCCTGAATTTAGAGCGCTATATGCGCTGGCCAAGTCAGAGGTATCCGCATCGATGGCCGTACAATTCGTGCAGGCCGGTGAGAGCGCTGAGAGCTTCCAGAACTTCAAAGAAGCCATGTACAACTATCAGCGAGCATGCGAACAAAACCCAAAGGACGGAATCCCCTACTTTCGGTTGGCTCAATTGGTACTGAGACTGGAACAGGACAATCGGAAAGCGCTGGATCTACTGCGAAGCGCCGCGTCAAAGTCTCCCCGCGATGTAAACATTCGTCTCGCCCTCGCCGACTTGTACCTTGAGATCGGCATGGGGTTGAATGCCCGAAGAGAGTACGAAACTGTACTCGAATTGGACAAAAGCAATTCAAGAGCGAAGACTGGCCTTCGCAACGTGCGCTGACCCCCCCGTCCCGTTAGACAGCGTGCGCTCCAACCGGAGTCCAACCATCTCAATGGAAGGCCGCCATGTCTCAATCGGATGCAACCAAGAATACGGTTGTCGTCGGCCTCCAGTGGGGAGACGAAGGCAAGGGAAAGGTCGTCGACCTACTGGCCGCGAATGCACGCCATGTGGTTCGCTTTCAGGGCGGCAACAACGCAGGTCACACCCTAGTTGTCGAAGGTGAGACGGTGATCCTTCACCTCATCCCAAGCGGCATCCTTCAACCGAACACAACCTGCATTATCGGAAACGGTGTTGTGGTCGATCCGGAGGTCCTGGTCCAGGAGCTCGATCAACTCAATGCCCGTGGACACCTTGTCAGCCCAAAATCATTGATTCTGAGTGCGGACGCTCATCTCGTTCTTCCAATTCATAGAGTCCTCGATGAGCTGCGTGAACAAGCCCTTGGAGGCGCCAAGATCGGAACCACCAAGAAGGGCATCGGACCCGCATACGAGGACAAGGTGGCCCGCCGAGGCATTCGTGCCGGCGCCCTCCTGGACCTCGCAAAATTCCGTCGACACATTCATGGGACGCTCGACGAAAAAAACCGGATGTTTTCCAATTGGTACGACGCAGAAGAAATGACAGCAGATGCCCTCGTTGAGTGGGCGAAACCCTTTGCCGAGCGGTTGGCACCCTACATCCGAGACACCGTCGACCACCTACACCATGCGATTGATACGGACGAGAGCATCCTATTTGAAGGCGCACAAGGCACCTACCTGGACGTAGACCACGGCACCTACCCCTTTGTCACCTCCTCCAACACGGTGGCAGGAAATGCGGCTGCAGGCACCGGGGTTGGCCCCAAGGACCTGCACAATGTCGTGGGGATCGCCAAGGCCTACGCAACGCGGGTGGGATCTGGTCCCTTCCCCACACAGCTCAATGACACTGAAGAAGAACTCCTGCGCGCCAAGGGCGGTGAGTTTGGGGCCACCACGGGCCGCCCACGCTCCTGCGGGTGGTTTGATGCACCCATGGTTCGCCACGCAGCGCGCCTCAATGGTGTCACCCACCTCACACTCACCAAACTCGATATCCTCAGCGGCATGAAAACCCTGAGGATCGGCGTGGCACACGACACACCCGAAGGCAATGAGCGATTCTCTGGCGACCCGATCTACGAAGATGTCGCTGGCTGGGACGAAGATATTACCGGTTGTCGGGATTGGAATTCACTGCCTGAAACCTGCCGAGCATACGTTGAACGCATCGAATCGCTGGTTGGCGTACGCGCCGGTCTGATCAGCGTAGGCCCTGGCCGAGAGCAAGTGATTCCTCGAGACCCACTTTTCCAAACCATCTCCCATTGACACCAACCCGCTTTTCCAGTTACCCGTCGGTTGCTCTTGGGCCGCTAGCTCAGTTGGTAGAGCACCGGCCTTTTAAGCCGAGGGCCATTGGTTCGAGTCCAATGCGGCCCACTCTTTCAGACCCCATCGTCTAGTCAGGTCAGGACACCGGGTTTTCATCCCGGCAACACGGGTTCGAATCCCGTTGGGGTCACTTTCGATAATCCGCCCTGAGCCCACCAAGGCTCAGGGCAGATTCATCAGGTCAAAGGCAGGTTTTTTTGAACGGCTGGATTTTACCCGCATTGTTCGCTGCCGCGATCGCAATGGGTGTGACCGTGGTCATCGAGCGGCTCGGAGGGAGACGGGGCGGTCTTATTGGTACCCTTCCGTCCACAATCATACCGGCATCCATCGGCCTGATGGCGGCATCGCCAAGCCTCAACAGCTTCCAAGAAGCCATGTTCATCACGCCCGCAGGAATGCTCGTAAACACTTTGTTCTTGCTGATGTGGCGCTTGATCCCCCCTCGATTGCCCCAATGGGGCTCCATGACCCGCCTTGCCACTTGTCTGATACTTTCACTCTTCGGCTGGGCCTTGCTCGCTTGGTGTGCGATCCGCTTGACGACATCGCTGGTCAGGGCCGGTTTCGTACCCAGCACCATGGCCCTCGGAGTCATCGGCATCACCATACTCACGGGCATCTTCGCCTGTAGGTACAACCCACCCGACCCGAGCACTGCACAATCCATCAGCATTCCGCAATTGCTCTCTCGTGGCCTGATTGCGGGCATGGCCATCGGATCCTCCGTGTGGTTTTCCGAAACAGGAGGCGCACTCATCGCTGGGATGGCTGCCGTATTTCCCGCAATATTTCTCACCACCATGTGCAGCCTATGGATCGTCCACGGAGAGTCGGTCGGAGCCGGCGCCATCGGACCCATGATGTTGGGAGGGGCGAGCGTCAGCGCATATGCGTGGCTCGCCGCGTGGTGGTTGCCGGCCTTCGGCCCGATCGGCGGCACCCTGGCCGCATGGTCCGTAGCCGTGATCCTGATCACCGTTCCCAGCTGGCTCTGGCTGACCCGAACTAAAATCGCTGGACGGTAAGGCCATTCCCACAGCCGGCGTGCCCCTGTTCAATATCCATACGTCCATTGCCAGCGCTACAGAGCCGGCCGGAATACGCATTCATATTCATCCGACTGTGAGGGCCCCATGCCAAACGATTTTGTTTCTCTCGCTGACTTTTCCGCTGAGCAGCTGCGTAAGCTCATCGACTTGGCCCACGATGTAAAGCGCAACCCACGCAGGTACCGAGATGCATGCGAGGGTCAGACCTTGGCGATGATCTTCCAGAAACCTTCTCTGCGTACACGGGTCAGCTTCCAGACTGGAATATTCCAACTCGGTGGCCAAGGAATCTACCTCGGACCCACTGACATACAGCTTCATCGGGGTGAAACAATCGCAGACACTGCCCTGGTTCTGTCACGATATGTAGACGGGATCATGGCCCGGGTGTTTGCACACTCGGATGTGGTCGACCTGGCCGCCAATGCGAACGTACCCGTGATCAATGGCCTCTCGGACTACAACCATCCCTGCCAAGTGCTCGCTGACCTGCAAACCGTGTCGGAGAAGTGCGGGCGACTCGAAGGACTCAAGTTCGCCTACATTGGTGATGGAAACAACATGGCCCATTCGATCATGTTTGGCTGTGCCAAGATGGGCATGGACGTCGCGATCGGACACCCCAAGGGGTACGCCCCGGACGCGGATGTCAGTGCCCGAACCCGTGGTTTTGCTGCATCCGTCGGTGGCGCAGTCCAGATCACCGAAGATCCGATGGAGGCCGCAGCGGATGCGGACGTCATCTACACCGATGTCTGGACCAGCATGGGCCAAGAAGCCGAGTCCGCAGAGCGACTCAAGCGTTTTGAGGGCTTCCAGGTGAGCGCAGAGATGATGGCAGTGGCCAAACCCAGCGCCATCTTCATGCACTGCCTGCCCGCCCATCGGGGTGAAGAGGTCGCAGCTGATGTCATCGATGGACCGCAGTCGGTGGTCTTCGATCAGGCTGAAAATCGCTTGCACGCACAAAAAGCCATCATGATTTCTCTTATGGGACGCAAGCACTGATCCGAAATGGACCAGATGCGTGATAGGATCCAAATAATGCCAACCGATTCCTCCAAATCCCTGACCATCTACGAAGTCTCTCCACGGGACGGGCTTCAGAATGAGGCAGCGATACTTCCATCGGCCACCAAGGTTGAATTGATTCAGCGCTTGGTGGACTCAGGAATGACGGATATCGAGGTCACCAGCTTCGTACGACCGAACTGGATCCCTCAGCTGGCCGATGCTGCTGAAGTGGTGGCACAGCTCCCTCAGATCGATGGCGTTCGTTACTGGGGCTTGGTTCCAAATCGACGGGGCCTCGACCGAGCGATCGACTGCGGACTGAAGCACGTCGTGACTTTCTTGTCCGCCTCTGAGACTCACAACCAGAAGAATCTCAATCGCACCCAGCGGGAAACACTGGCCGCCCAACGAGAGGTCATCGGAAGTGCGAAGGCCGAAGGCTTGGCCGTCCGAGCGTACATCTCGACTGTTTTTGGATGTCCATATGAAGGCGATGTCGACATCAAACGATCCGTACAGCTGGCAACCGCTCTTCGCGATGCTGGGGCGGACCACATCGTTCTCAGCGACACCATCGGTACAGGAAATCCAGACCAAGTGAAGCGCATCGTCTCCGCGGTTGCGGAGGCCGGGGTCCCCCTCGAAATGATGGCACTGCACATGCACGACAGCCGCGGAACAGCCGTAGCCAATGTGATCGCAGGTTTGCAGATGGGGCTTCGAACATTCGATGGTTCCATTGGTGGAGTGGGCGGATGTCCGTATGCACCGGGTGCTGCAGGCAATGCAGCGAGCGAAGACCTCATACAAGTCCTGGAAGACATGGGCTGGAACACAGGCATTGACCTTGGACGTGCGTGCGAAGCTGGAGCTTTCTTGGCAGACGCACTCGGCCGCGAGTTGCCTGGTCGGATGCACAAGGTGCACTTGGCGGCCAGCCGACTGAGCGAGACTTGTAGCGCCTGATGCCGACTGCCTTTCTCAAGGTTGTAGCCGGCGTGCGCCAGGGCTTGAATGTCCCTTTGAATGACGAAAACCCCTTGGTGATCGGCCGCAAGCGCGGAGATCTCCTCTTGGACGATCCATTGGTAAGCTCCACTCACGCTCAGATCGTGGTGCGAAATGATGGCTTCATCATCCAAGATTTGGGCAGTACAAACGGTACGCTTGTCGATGGAAGGCTGGTTCGCGAGTCACCCTTGAGACCTGGATCCGAAGTCTCCATTGGGAACACTCGCCTGGTTCTATTCGTGGGTCTGGATGAAGCTCCAGCCGATGGTGAAATTCTCGAGACCTCGCGAAACCAAGCCACAGAAATCGCCTGGCTGCTGGACGAAGAGTTGGTCGAGATGCAGGGTTCGCAGGACCGAACCTCCGTGGGCTCCGACGTAATCGATCAAGACCTAAGACTGCCCCCAAGCCTTCATGCTGCTGTGGAGTGCGTCGCTGGGTCCGATGCTGGAAAGGTC
>Ga0315327_10002093_pt1 | contig 10530 bp, 11 predicted proteins | sample M110032315metaG_FD_203460 | JGI IMG/M metagenome (GOLD analysis project Ga0315327, IMG submission 203460) | Ammonia-oxidizing marine archaeal communities from Monterey Bay, California, United States - M1 100m 32315 | ecosystem: Environmental > Aquatic > Marine > Coastal | place: USA: California... | reverse complement strand
AATGATGAGAATATATTGAGAAATTCTGTAGTATATAGAGTTCCGAATTTAGTTGTGGGAATAGGATTACACTGGAATACATCTAAAGAAACTATTTTGAATGGAGTGAACGAGACTTTGGAAAAATTTGGATTGAAACAAAAACAGATAGCTAGATTTGTATCTATTAAAAAAGAAAAAGATGTGATAGGGTTGATTGAATTGGGTAAAGAAATGAACATACCAATAGAATACATTGACAGAAAAGAGTTAGCAACAATCACTGCACCAAATCCTTCAGAAACGGTTCAAGCGTTTGAAGGAACTGCAAGTGTATCAGAAGCCGCTGCAATGAAATCATCAAAAGGTGAATTGATAGTTGAAAAACAAAAATTTCCTCCAAATTTAACAGTAGCAATTGCAAAAATCATTAGATGTGTTTGATTGTATACATGATTTCTATGATCTAGAAATCTTTGAATATATATTAACAATAAATTAATGAAATTAGAAAATGAACATAGATGAAGCACTAAGAGAAATTGCTAAATATCAAAATATAGAATTTAAAGAAATTCTAAACAAATACAATACAATTTCTAAAAAATATCCAGGATATGTGAAATGGTCTAATTTGTCAGCGAGTGAATGGGATATGATGAATATTAAACAAGATGACGTCAAAAGTGTCATGGAGTTTTACAAAAAAACACCAAATTATATTTTTGAACTAATGGAATATCACAGTACAGAAGCAAAACAGAGGTTATCAAATACAATAATTGATGTTTGTAGAGAAAATAATTTTGGTAGAATTTTAGATTTTGGTGCAGGTGTGTGTCAAGATAGTATTAATGCTGCTAGAAATAATTTTGATGCAACAGCAGCAGACATACCTGGAAAAACATTTGATTTTGGCAAATGGAGAATTAAAAGTAAAAATGTCAAGGTTAAAACAATAGATATTATGAATGAAGAACCTCTAGTTGAAAATTATGATGCAATAACTTGTTTTGAAGTTTTACAACATGTAGTTAGTCCAGAAAAAACTTTGGCACATTTAAGAGATCACTTGAAACCGGGAGGAATTTTATTTATCACTACAAGATTCAAAAATAATTATTCATTGGCATTAAAACATAATGAATGTTTAGAGAATACATTTGAAGAATTTGTTCAGAAAAATGATCTAATTATTAAAGGAAAAAAACACATGTGGGGAGAGAAAGAACGTGCAAAATTTCTATATTTATTAAGAAAGTAAATTATAATCTATGAATTGATAGTTAGAATAGTGAGGGTATGTTATGAAAAGAGGATTAATGATAATCGATAGAGGTAGTAGAGAAAGAGAAGCTGAGGAAGAATTAGAGATTATTTGTGAGAAAGTAAAAGAAAAAGGAAATTATGATTTTACAGAGTTTTGCTTTTTAGAAGTTGTTCCACCATTTATTGAAGATGGAATGGAAAAATGTTTAAAAAAAGATGTTGAACAAATGACAATAGTTCCATATTTTCTATATCCAGGAAGAAAAGTAAAGATTGCAGTAGCTGATGCAATGAAATATCAAAAAGATACAAAGATCAAATTTCTAGTTTCAAAACCAATGACTATGCATAAGACATTAGTGGATTTAGTAGATAACAGAGTAACTACTACATTAAAAGAGAATTCAGTAGATATACCAAAAGAAAAGGTAGATGTTCTGATTATAGGACATGGAAGTAAGGATCCAAATTCAGGAATTTCCATTGATTATATCGTAAATGAGCTAAAGTCATCTTACAAAAATGTTAGTAGATGCTATTTGGAAATTGAAGGACCAACAATAGAAGAAGGAATACAAGCATGTGAAAAGAATAACCCAGAAGTTTTGATTATTGTTTTTTACTTTTTACATGAAGGTGCCCATGTAAAGATAGATGTCAATAACGATCTTCTACCAGCATTGGACAATGTAAATTTAAAAAAAGTATTTGTTACAAAACACTTGGGCGCAGATGAAAAAATGATTGATTTAATTTTAGAAAGAGCAAAAGAGGTAGAAAATGCAAACTAGAAAGGGTCAAGAAATAGAAGACGAAAGTATGCAAATCATTGAAAGTGAAATTGGTTCTCATTCATACAATGAAATGGAATGGCCAATTGTTAGAAGAATAATACATTCAACTGCAGATTTTGATTTTGCTGGAGAAAACAAGCTTCTATTTCACAAAGATGCAATTTCAAATGGAATTAATGCGCTAAAAAATGGATGTAGTATAATTGCAGATGTAAATGGCGTTATTGGACTAATGAATAAACAAAATCCAAAAGATTTTGGAAATAATTTGATTTGCAACATTTCAGACCCATCACTAATGGAATCTGCAAAAAAAGCAGGAAAAACACGAGCACAAATGTCTATGAGAATGGCTAAAAAAGAAATTAATGGAGGAATCGTTGTAGTCGGAAATGCTCCAACAGCACTTTTAGAAGTAATGGAAATGTTTAGAGAGGGATTAGTAAAACCTGCATTAATAATTGGAATTCCAGTAGGTTTTGTTTCTGCGGTAGAATCAAAAGATGAATTATCAAAAACAGACATGCCGTTTATTACAAATGTTGGTCGTAAAGGAGGAAGCCCTTGTGCATCTGCAATTATAAATGCATTATACAAATTGTTGAGAAAAGGAATTAACTAGATCTTCAGAGTGTTTTCAATTAGATTCGAGGCAAATTTTTCACTATCAAAATAAAGATGGCAATATGATGCCATGGTATTATATTCAATTAATGCATCTCTGTGGGATGAAATTCCTTCGCCTATTTTTAAATCATAGAGGAATTTTGAATCTTTTGGTATGTTAGTTATTTTTGAATAATGAAATTCATGTGCACGAAAATTACGTGGTTTAGATATCATACAATTAGAATTAATTTTTCCTTCTGTGTAATTTAATATCATTTTTTTTGTCATTATAGTATCTACATCAAATAGACCCACCATTTTGGATTTTTTCTTGCCATAAGTAATAGAATTTGTAAGATACATGAGTCCACCACATTCTGCATAAATTGGAGTGGAATTTTCTGCATAATTTTTTATTGATTTTTTCATTGATGAATTTTTTGCTAGAGAAGAAGCTAAGATTTCAGGAAAACCACCACCAAGGTAAATTAAATCACAATGTGGTATTTTTTTATCATTAATTGGACTGAAGAACTTTATTTTTGCGCCTTCACGTCTTAATGCTTCAATATTATCATGGTAATAGAAATTAAATGAACTATCAAGTGCCACACATACAGTAATTTTTGATTTTTTAGTTTTGAGTGGTTTTATTTTTTCTAAGGAAGATGCCGTTTTACAAATTTTTTCAATTTGGTTAAAATCAAGATAATCTGAAATTTCTTTTGAAATTTGTCTAATTTTGCTATGTAGTTCTTTTTGTTCACCAACAGGAATTAATCCTAAATGCCTTGATTCTAAATTGAATGATGGGTTTTTTGGGATAACACCAATTATTGGAATTTTTAAATTTTGTAAAGAAGCTCTGCATAAATTTTCATGTTTTTTACTCCCAATTTTATTAAGAATAATTCCAGATATTCTTGAATTTTTGTGAAATTTTGTAAATCCTAATGCAGTTGCAGCAATAGAACGTGATGTTTTACTTGCATCGAGTATCAAGATTACAGGAGAAGATAGTAATGTTGCAACGTGATGTGTACTTGCAAGATTTGTTTTTCCTCCAAAACCATCATAATATCCCATAACGCCTTCAATTATAGATATATCAGATGTTGAGTTTCTTGTAAAGCTTTGAATCAATTCTTGTTTTCCCATTAACCAGACATCTAGATTTTTAGTTTCATTTTTTGAAATAGAAGTCAAATAACTTGGATCAATATAATCAGGTCCAACTTTGAATGGCTGTACTGAGTAACCTCTTTTTTTTAAGCCATAAATAATTGCGCTTGTAATAGATGTTTTCCCAACACCACTAGTGGAACCTGCAATAACTAATCTTGGAATTCTCAATTTCTTTTGGTAATGTTGTTTTTTATTTAAATGGATTTAATTAAATATTTACAATGTTTTTACTAGATGATTTTCTGATGTAAATATGAGTAAAGATGGATTGGTAATTGTTTACACAGGAAATGGAAAAGGAAAAACCACTGCTGCATTAGGTCTGGCATTAAGAGCAATTGGGTATGATCACAAGGTGTGTATGTTACAATTCATTAAAGGATCGTGGCATTATGGTGAAATGGAATCTTCAAAAAAATTAGAACCAGATTTTGAATTAATTGCAATAGGAAAAGGATTTGTCGGCATATTAGATGATGATAGCCCTAGAGAAGAACATGAGAGATATGCTGCAGAAGCATTAAAGATTTGTAGAGAGAAAATTTTTTCAGAAAACTACAATGTAGTTATACTTGATGAAGTAAATTATGCAATTAATTTGGGTTTGATAGATGTACAAGAAATAATAAAAATTGTTAAAGAAAAACCTGCTGATCTGGATCTAGTCTTAACCGGAAATCATGCAAAAAATGAGATTATTGAATTAGCAGATTTGGTAACAGAGATGAAAGAGATTAAGCATCCATTCAAATCTGGAATAAAAGCAAAGAAAGGAATTGATTTTTAACCTTAGTCAATAGGATGAAATTAGAAATGGTATCAGATACACAAGAATTGCCAGAAATTGGTGAAATTGTAATTGCAACTATAACAAAAATTAGTGATCATGGAGCATACGTTACGTTAGATGAATATGATAAGATCCAGGGCTTTTTACATATATCAGAAATTGCTCCAGGGTGGGTTCGTAAAGTAAATAGGTATGTAAGAGAAGGGGAGAAAAAAGTACTCTTAGTAAAAAAGATTGAAAATTCTAGAAAAGAAATTGACCTCTCTCTAAAACAAATTTCTAAGGATCAAAGAAAGAAAAAATTGTTAGATGTTAAACGATTTGAGAAAGAGCATGGTATTTTAAAAAATATTCAAGAAAAGGCAAAATTAACTGTAAAACAGATTGAAGAATTAGAAGATGAATTTGTATCAAAATATAATTCTGTTTATGATGCTATGCTTAACATAGCAATCAAAGGTAGTAACGAGATTGCAGATTTAAAATTACAGAAAGAAGTAATTACAGCTATTGATGATATTTGTTCTAAAATGAAATTACCATCAGTAGAATTGAGAGGGATTTTAGAAATATCAAGCAATCAATCAAATGGAGTAGAATTAATACAAAAAACATTATCAGAAGCAGAAAATGCAGATGCTGCAAAGATAGAGATTACTTATTTGGGTGCACCAAAATATAGATTAAGTTTAATTTCACAGGATTTTAAATCAGCTGAGAAATCACTAAAACCGATTTTAGAAAAAATTGAAAAAGATGTAAAGAAACAAAATGGAAAATATAATTTTACTCGAGAAGAATCAATAAAGACAGGCGAAGGATAATGCGTTTTCAATTAAGAAAGTGCCTAAAATGCAAATCATATACACTAAAAGATATGTGTAATGCGTGCAGGGAAGAAACAAAGAGTGTTCATCCTGCAAAATTTTCACCTGATGATAAGTATCTAAGATATAGAATAGCTGAGAAATGATTAAGGTTGGTAATCAGGATTAATTTTATAGATTAAAACAGCGGTCAAAGCACCAGGAATCTGTTCATAAAAAGAGGGTGAGGCATAAACAAGATAGTATGGATCATTTTCAGTATCTACATATTTGACATCTTTATAGTAAATAGCCATAAACCCAGGTCTATATTCATCATGAAGCATATCAGTCTGAGGGTCAACATATCCGTAAATTGAAAAAGGTGTTAGCAGACCTTGTGTAGAATTTTCCATGTAAAATGGAGTAGGAGTTTGATTATCAGCTTCAACAAATTTCCATCTATCATGATTTGAAATTTGCATCAACCAAGATTTTTTGCTTTCATCTCCTCCACCATCAACGAGATAAAGAGAAGTAGAAGCAGAAGCAGAAGGAACCATAAATCTTTCAGCAGCAATAAAAATTAGGAGGTAATCTGCATCCATTCCTTTTGTAACTGGATTACATGTTCTCTCTTGAACTCCTAATTCTCGTGCCTCTTTTTTAAATACGGATTTACACTCAATATGTCCATTTTGAGCAATATGATTATCAATTAAGAATTTTTTATCTTCAGGTAATGTATCATAATTTAATTTTGAATCATCAAAGAATTTTTGTGTTGTATAATTATTTTTGAATTCATCAGTTGAAACACCTCTCCATGCTTTAATATTTTCATCACCAATATACTTTGAAACATCAACAGAATGATGTGAGTTTAAAATGTGCCAAGAGTTATCAGGAGTGGTTATCATTGAATAAGCCATTTTTTTAATTTGCCAGTCAATTATTGTTGCATTATCTATTATTGTCGTTCTATCAGATAATGTTGTAATCCAGTATCCATAATCCCACCATGAAGCAATAACTGCATCCTCAGGAGTATTATTTTTTAACCAATCCAGAGCATGTCCCCAATCACCATTAGTTATTTTGAAAAATGATCCTCCGTTGTATATTGTAGGAGAAAAGTCTGCCCAAGAAATCCAGTTTTTATTTTCAGGAAGTGAAACAGGTATTAAAAATAAGAGAATTATTACACAGCAAAATATAATTTTTGTAGGAGGAAAAATATTAGAGGCGAATATTTTTTTAAAGAGTATAGCTAGACCGATAGAACCTAAAAGAATTAGTCCAACAGAAGCAAAAATTTCCAATCTGACAAAGGTCGAACTAAAATAAAATGCAAAAATGCCTAAAACAAGAGCAAAAATACGTTTTTCAGTTCTAATATCAATTGTTTTTCTTGAGAAAAGAAACCATATTCCAATCATAGCAAAAATTATGAACACGGATACGAAGATGTATGATGTCGCAAGATCTGTGGTCATATGTTCAGACACAGAATCAGTTAATGGATCTAAGTTAGTAAGAAATGGATTTGCTGCATTAAGATATCTAAATCCAGGTAGACTAGCAAATCCACTAATTAAAACACCTATACTAGAAATTATTATTGTTCCAAGAACTATCGAACAATTTCTAATATGCTTAGATTCATCACTGAATTTTTTAATAATTTCGCATATGACTACATATATGGTAGAAAAAATTATGAGCATTCCAGCATAACCGCCAATAACAAACTCAGAGGGTCGTTCAAATAATGATGAGAACAGTATGAAAGAAATTGAAAATATAGGTATTGCAATAATAAGAGAGTTATTTTCTCTTTTAAGAAATGGGAGAATAAAGAAGAATACAATTATAGGAATTATAAAAAATAGAATTCCTCCCCATGATGAAAGACCTAGAGATAAAAAGATGCCAGAGAATACAAGTTTGGTTATTGATGATTTGCCTTTGTAATTTATAATACCTGAAACAAAAAGGTACATCGCAAGAAATGCAAAAAATAGACCCAATGGTTCAGATTTGAACCATCCAATTAATCCTCGAGTAAATATTGGCGTAGAAATTGAAAACATTAATGCAGCTATCATTCCAGCAGTTGTTCCACCTAAGACACGTACAAATGCAAAAACAGCAACAGGTGTTATTGAACCAATTACTAGTGGAAAATATATTGTAAAATCATACAATGATGAACCAAATCCAAACAATTTGTAAAGAACACCAGCAGTTAGATGTAATACATTTTGTGAGTTTTGAGATACATCTCTTCCAAATGGATGCCAACTTTTTTCATCTATCCAATTAGAATATGCATCATAACCATTGTAAACTAGATAATCTGTTGCTCTAGCATTAAAGAAAGGGTCAAATTCGAATAAATCTAACCCATATTGTAAAGGAGTAGAACGAATTAACATTGAAATTGAAACAGCAAGTGCTAAAACACCAATTACAAGTAAATGTTGTAATCTGAAATCAAAATTACCTACTGTAAATAATTTCTGATTAGATAGCATATTTCAACTCAATTTTGATAGTTATTTACAGTTTATTGTATTATGATGCAAAAGTTCCAGTTAGTTTGGCTTCAGCAAGAATATGACCTTTCATTGCATTCTCTAATTCTTGTTTAGAAAAACCTTTCTTCAGATCTAAGTCAGTATCAAGATCATATAGTTTGAAGACGTATGTATGTCGTCCATCTGGAGGTGCAGGTCCACCATAACCAATTTCACCGAAATCATTTTTGCCTTCAGTGACATATTCAGCAAAAGCATTACTATATTCTAACCAATGAACCCAAACTTTTCCTACTGCTTTCATTGCATCAGGATCATCCATAATTAATGCCCATGCATGAGGTTCATCTTCTGGAAATTCGTAATCAATTCTAGGCGTTTTATTTCCATGTTTGTAACCACATTCTTTTGGAATTTCTCCTCCTTCTTTAAAATCAGTAGAGGATATAGAAAGTTCAGACATAATTCATTGAATGGTTATTTTTAAAATAAAGTTTTCTAGTTTTCAAGAACAATCTTATCATTATGAATAGATAAAATTGAACTTCCTGATTGTTTTATCTTATTTTTCAGTTCTCTATCCATTGTTGCTATAATACTTCTATTTTCTTTGATAAACGCAAGAATTGCTACATCAGCATTACTACCATCAATGTCATTTGTTTTAAAATTTTTAATAAAATCTAAAGTTTGTTCTGAAATAATTTTTTTATCTGGATCCCCAACAAGATGTTCTAATTCTTTTTTAACAATTTTAGGAACAATAAATGAAAGAGTTCCAATTTCAGTCTCTATAGAATCAATGTTTTTTATTCTATGAGTGGCTAAATGAATGAGAAAACTTGTATCAGATATTACATTAACCAATTATTCCAGCACCGATTAATCTCCATCTGTCAGAGATTCTTCTGCTAATTGCAACATTACTTTTCTCAAATAAACATGCAGGACGTCTCAATGTTACTTCAATATCATTTGATTTTACTTTGGTAACCTTTCCAGGAATTGGAGCAGTACCAATGTTTAATCTTAACATTTCACCCATATTAATTGGAGCAATTTTTTCATTACCTGTAGAACCAACTGCAGAATCAAATAAACTAATTTTTAATTTTGCAATATCAGAATTTTCAGGAAGTGAATCAGGTTTACCAATTACAGAACCAATAAATGAATCTCCACGTGTTAGATTTGGATCGAGTTTAGTTCCTATTGCAACTAATCCACCTGGTTTTACATTATCAACAGTTCCAGCACCAGTTCCTAAAGAAACAATTTCAGTAATTAATGGTTCATAGTTTTTTCTCTTTTCATTTAACAATCCAGGTTTAATTTCAATTTCATCTCCAATGTTAAATTGACCTTCAGTTAAACTTCCTCCAATAACTCCACCTTTGATGTTTGCAATTTTTGAGCCAGGTTTGTTAATGTCAAATGAACGCAAAACGTGCATTATAGGAGATTTTTTATCATTATGTTCTGGAGTTTTAATTTCATTTTCTATTGAGTAAATTAATGCATCTAAATTTAGATTGGATTGTGCTGATACAGGAATTACTGGGGATTTTGCAGCGTTTGTTCCTTTGATGAATTTTGAGATATCAGAATAATTACTCATTGCTTCTTTGTATGTAATTAAATCAACTTTATTTTGTACTACAACAATTTGTTTAATTCCTAATGTTTGGAGTGCTAATAGATGCTCTTTACTTTGCATTTGAGGAACTTTCTCATTTCCAGCAACTAGCAAGATAGCTCCATCCATCAATGCTGAACCCGATAACATGTTTGCCATCAAACTTTCGTGTCCAGGACTATCAACAAAACTAACTACTCGACTAAGTTCTCCTTCTTGTTTACAATTTGGGCATTTAGGAGAAGTTGAATAATTTGTAGGAGGTTCACAATCAGGACATTTGTAAAATGCAGCGTCAGAATAACCAACACGAATTGTGATTCCTCTCTTCAATTCTTGACTATGAACACTGGTCCATTTTCCTGTTAGTGCCTGAATTAAGGTTGTTTTTCCATGATCTACATGTCCAGCAGTACCAATGTTTACACATGGTTGATTGCCATATTTTTTTACATACCAATCAGGAAGTGAATCTTTCCAATGCATAACTAAAATGGTAAATCAAGAGTATGTTAGTTTATGCATTAATTATTAAGATTTTTTACTAATAATTGGTAACTTGCCTTTCTTATACAAGACACCAACTATTCCAAGAATGATAATTATTGTAATAATACTACCCACAGGTGATTCTTCATCATTACTATTCAACAAAGATAATCCAGAAACATCAATTGTAGTATCATATGACAAAGAATGTTCATCCCTCATAGAATCCTTGTACGTTACTTCAATTGTAATATCATGTTTGCCAGATAATGATATTCCATCATATTCAATTGGAATGTTAAATGGTACAGGACTATCAGGTTCTATTTCATCAATATATTGTGTTGATTCTTTTATGTTAGATTCTCCTCTTGGTTTTAGAGTAACAAATCCAAATAATCCATCACTATTTCCTTCGTTTAAAATTTCACCG
>Ga0315327_10002091_pt1 | contig 10535 bp, 6 predicted proteins | sample M110032315metaG_FD_203460 | JGI IMG/M metagenome (GOLD analysis project Ga0315327, IMG submission 203460) | Ammonia-oxidizing marine archaeal communities from Monterey Bay, California, United States - M1 100m 32315 | ecosystem: Environmental > Aquatic > Marine > Coastal | place: USA: California... | reverse complement strand
AAGTCCGACTGCACCTGTGTCGCCAACTCCCCGACGCGCCGCCGGATTTCCTCCTCGGAAACCAGAACCTTGGCGATGTCAGCGCTGGGGTCGCTCATGGGCGGTGTGGCAATTTAAATGTGGCGCGAATCGTCCTCGTTCTTTTCGGTGTAGCCGCTGTCCTGCCGCTGGAAGTTGACTTCGTTCTTTTTCACGTATGCGGCGAAGATATCGTCGGCGCTCATGCCGAGCACCTGCGCGAGGCTGATGAGAAAATGGAACAAATCGACTACCTCTACGCGGGCATTTTGCTCGTCGAGTTTCTGGTACTTGGCCCACCATTTCCACGGCACGCTGTCGGTCAACTCGGCTATTTCCTGACCCATGGCGCGGCAGTAGTTGAGCACCCACTCGGTTTTCTGCTCGTCGGTCATCCCGTCGGTCTGCACCCCGATTCGCTCATTGAGCGACTTCTGCATCCGAAAGAGCTCTCGTAATTGATCCGGCTGATCCATGCGCCGACTCTCTTCGCTTGACCGCTATTGAATCAAGTTTTTTTGATGAAAACTCCCGATGACGGCGGCGAAACTCCACTTCGGTACGCCGTGGGGGCGCTGGCCTTTTTTTCAGTCTGTATTTTTCAACCATGCAACCAGCATTGAACTGTCGTTGTTGTTGGCGGCAATGGATGGATGCCTCCGACGGGCTTGGTGGGAGATAAGTTTACTATTTTAGAGGACGGTTTGCTGGTGCTGAACCAGTCAAGGTGGATGTTGCCATTGGCCTCCCACGCGTCATCGATGCCTCTGGGGGTTTGATCCTGGCGATTTGTCTTGAAGAAACCGTGGTGCAACCGGACGCTGTCCGGGATCCGGTGTTACGTTTTTTTCACGGCAACAGTAACTTAACCTGCCCTCGAGCGGTATGACCATGGTGGTGGGTTTGATGTATCGATTTTCCCGGTTTTGTACGCCATTGGCTTTGCTCTGTCTGGCTCTTGGTCAGGCACGGGCGGTGACGCTGAAGGAGGCACGCCAATTGTATGCCACCGGTGAGTACACCAAGGCGATCAAGGCTAGCGAGGCGGCCATCGCCGCGAACGAGTACGACAACGGTTGGCGGTTGTTGATGCTCCGGGCGCGGTTGACCACCGGCCAGTACCCCGAGGCGATGCGGTTCGCCACTGAGTTGCTGAGGGATTACCGTTACCGTGTCAATGCCGAGGCGCTTTGGCTGTTTCATCTCGCATACGAGGCCAACGGAGATGCCGCACAGGCCGGCCAGATGCTGCAGGTCATCATGCAGTTCCTCAACGGCCAACGCGGTATCAGCGACGAGAATACGCTCATCTTCATCGGGCGCGCGCTGCTCAAGACTGCCGCCACCGATCCCAAGCAGGTGAAGGAGAACCTGTTCGACCGCGTGCTCAAGTCGAGTCCCGACAATCGCGAGGCTTTGTTGGCCACCGGTGAACTGGCCCTCGCCAAGCGTGATTTTAAACTGGCGGGGCAGACCTTCACCAGGGCGATAGGGCATTACCCGGACGACGCTGACCTGCTGTACGGCCTGGCCAAGGCCTACGCCGAGAGCGACCCGTCGCAGATGGAGGAACCGCTGCATACGGCGATGTTCAGCAACCCTGACCACGTTCCGTCGTTGCTGTTGCAGGCGCACAACCAGGCTGACGCCGAGCAGTACGACACCGCGAACGGCATCCTCAAGGCGATTTTCAAGATCAACCCGCATCACACCGGGAGTTGGGCGTTGCAGGCAGCGATCCATACCGTTCGCAACGAGCCGGACAAAGCCAAGTTGGCACGCGCGAGCGGCTTGAAGCACTGGAAGACCAACCCCTTGGTGGATCACGAGATTGGTAAAAAGCTCTCGTCGAAATATCTCTTTGCGGAGGGTGCGGCGCATCAACGGCAGGCACTGGCTTTCAGCAAGGATTATCTACCGGCCAAGACGCAACTCGCGCAGGATTTACTGAGACTTGGCCAGGAGGAGGAAGGCTGGAAGCTGGCTGAGGAAGCGCACAAAGCCGACGGTTACGATGTGACCACGTACAACCTACTCACGCTGCACGACTCGCTGAAAAAATATGTGACGATCGACCGCAACGGATTCCTGCTGAGGATGACCCACGACGAGGCGGCACTGTATGGCGACGAGGCGATCGACCTGCTAACCGAGGCTCGCGAGTTGTTTTCGGCAAAATACGACACACAAATTGAAGGCTCGGTGATCGTCGAGATTTTCCCCGAGAAAAAGGATTTCGCCGTGCGGACATTTGGCATCCCGGGTGGCGACGGCTACATGGGCGTCTGCTTCGGAAAACTGATCACGGCCAATAGTCCCAAGTCGCTCGTCGGCTTCCAGCAGAATTGGCAGTCGCTGCTCTGGCACGAGTACTGCCACGTCATCACGCTGCAAAAGACGCTCAACAAGATGCCGCGCTGGTTCAGCGAGGGCATCTCCGTTTACGAGGAGCGACTCCGGCACAGCTCGTGGGGCGAGCAAATGACGCCCGAGTACCGCGATTTCATCCTCGACGGCGAGATGACACCGATTGAGCGACTCAGCATGGCGTTCATTGTGCCCAAGAGCCCGGAGCACATGCAATTTGCCTACTACCAGTCGTCGCTCGTGGTCGAGTATCTTGTGAAACATTTTGGCGAGGCTTGCATCAGCAATATCCTGCACGATCTTGGCCAGGGCGTGTTCATCAACATCGCCATCGAGCAGCACGCGATCAACCTTGCCAAGCTCGAAGCCGGGTTTGCCGAGTTTGCCACAGGCTTGGCCAAGACGTTCGCCGCCGAGGCGGACTTGGCCAAGCCGAACCCACTCGAGGTCAATCCGCTCGACAAAAATGCCATCGTCGATTGGCTCGAGGCCAACCCGAACAACATCTGGGCACTCAACACAACCTGTGCCAGCCTCGTCGAGGAGGAGAAATTCCTCGAGGCAATCCCGTTGCTCGAGAGATCAATCAAGTTGCACCCAAGACAGCGCGGGGGAGGGTCGCCCTATGGGATGCTTGCCCGAGCGCACCGCGAGCTTGGCCAGGCGGAGGACGAGCTCGCCGTGCTTGAGCAATGGGCTGCGATCGAGGATGCGGCGACAAAACTTTATGGGCGATTGATGGAAATTCACGCCGAGCGCAAAAACTGGTCGGCGGTCGATCGTCTGGCCAAACGCTTCTTCTCGGCTAACCCTCTCTCACCCATTGGCCACCGTTTCATGGCCTTGACCGCGCAGCAAACCGGTCGGCGTGATGACACCATCCGACCGCTAAAGCGATTGTTGCTGCTCGATCCGGCCGATCCAGTGGATCTGCATTTCCGGCTGGCCACCGCGCTGGTCGACCGGTCGCCGGCTGAGGCCAGACGCCACGTGCTGCAGGCGCTCGAGGATGCGCCACGGTTTCGTGCCGCGCAAAAACTGCTCACCCGCTTGGTTAAGCCCGAGTCACCCGCCGCAGAGATCAAGGCGCAATGAACTCCCTCCGGAAACCGTCCCGCCGACTTGGCCTTGGCTTGGTGCTCGCTGCGCTGACGCTGGCTACGTTTGCGGCATGGAGTCAGCGCGATTGGCATCGCGGCGAGCGCGACAAACGCGGAGGCGTGGAGAACTGGAACCGCGACGAGGAAATGCCGCACGACACATTCACCTTTGCCCGCATCCAGTATGACTCGTGGGGCGGCGGCTGGCGCGGCCGCGGCAAGTGGTCGATTGATTATCCCGAGAGCGACCTCAACTTGTCGTTTCGTTTGCAGCAACTCACTGCACTCAAGGTCGATCCTGACGGCACGGTGCTCAATCTGACCGAGGAAAAGCTGTTTCACTACCCGTTTATTTATATCATCGAGCCGGGCGAACTGACTTTCAGCGACGACGAGGTAAAGGCGCTGCGCAAATACCTGCTCACTGGAGGCTTCCTGATGGTGGATGATTTCTGGGGCGCGGCCGAGTGGCGGAATTTTGAGCGCCAATTTCGGCGGGTGTTCCCGGCCCGGGAGATTGTGGAGTTACCGCTCGATCACGATGTGTTCCAGTGCGTTTTCCCGCTCAAGGAAAAGCCGCAGGTGCCTAACCCGCGTACCGCTATGCAGGGCGCGCCGTATGGCATCACTTGGGAGCGAACCGATGCGGAGACACCGCATTATCGCGGGGTTTACGACGACAACGGCCGGTTGATGACGATCTTCTGCCATAATACCGACCTCGGCGATGGCTGGGAGGAGGAGAGCCGCAACGAATGGTATTTCAAGGAATTTTCCGAACCCAAGGCATATCCGATGGGCATCAACATTATTTTTTATTCAATGACTCACTAGACATGGAAACGACTGAAACCATAAACGAACAGGATCGGCAGGCGGTCGAGCAGATCGCCGCCAGCCGCGAAAAAATAGAGCAGGAACTTGGCCGGGTCATCATCGGGCAGAAGGCGGCGGTCGAGGAGATTCTCGTTACGCTCCTTGCCGGAGGCAACTGCCTCATCACCGGTGTGCCCGGCTTGGCCAAGACGCTGATGGTGCGTGCCATCGCCGGGATTTTCGACCTCGGTTTTCACCGCATCCAGTTTACGCCCGACCTGATGCCGGCGGACATCACCGGCACCGAGATTCTCACCGACGGCGATCACGGGCGGGAGCTGCGCTTCGTGAAAGGCCCGGTGTTCACCAACGTCCTGTTGGCCGATGAGATCAACCGCACGCCGCCCAAGACGCAGGCTGCGTTGCTCGAGGCAATGCAGGAAAAACAGGTGACCGTCGGCGGTACAAGCCGCGAGTTGCCCAAACCGTTCTTCGTGCTCGCCACACAAAACCCGATCGAGATGGAGGGCACCTACCCGCTGCCGGAGGCGCAACTCGACCGCTTCATGCTCAACGTTTTCATAGACTATCTGCCGGAGGAGGACGAGGTACGCGTCGTCAGCGAGACTACTCGGCGCGACGACGTTCAACCAAATACCGTGTTCAGCGCCGAAGAGGTGCTGAGCATCCAGGGCGTCGTGCGCAAAGTGCCGGTGGCTGACTCGGTTGTGCGTTACGCCGTGCGCCTGGCTGCGAGTTCGCGTCCAGGCCAGGCCGGCGCGCCGGACTTCGTCAACGAGTGGGTTAATTGGGGCGCCGGACTTCGAGCTGGTCAGGCGCTCATCCTAGGAGCCAAAGCGCGCACACTGTTGCAGGGCCGCTCCCACGTCACGCCGGACGACATTAAGGCGCTCGCTATGCCGGTGCTGCGCCACCGTATTTTGCCCAACTTCAAGGCCGAGGCCGAAGGCGTCGATGCCGATAAAGTCGTCGAGAAACTCCTTGAGACCGTCCCTGTGCCGTGAGTCGTCCCGCCACAACGCACCGTTTTTTGGATCCGAAGGCCCTGATGGAAATCAGCAGCCTTTCTCTCCGGGCGCGTGCCGTGGTCGAGGGGTTCATGAGCGGGTTGCACCGCAGTCCGCGCACCGGTTTTTCCACCGAGTTCACCGAGTACCGCCAATACTCGCCCGGTGACGACGTCCGGTTCCTCGACTGGAAGGTTATGGCGCGTACCGACCGCGAGTTTATCAAGAAATTTGAGGACGAAACCAACCTGCGCTGCACGTTCATGGTCGATTTTTCCAAGTCAATGGAGTTCGGCGGCGACGATGCCGGCGTCAAGAAAAGCGACTATGGCCGCACGTTTGCCGCGTCGCTGGCGTGGTTCCTCACGCAGCAGCGCGATGCCGTTGGCCTGGCGACGTTCGACCGCGACGTGCGCGAGTTCATCCCGCCGCGTTATCGCCAGGATCAGTTGAAAACAATCCTTGGCCGACTCGAGACACAGCCGGCCGGCAACGCTACTGACCTTTGCCAGGCGCTGGAGAAACTCGCCTCGCTCGTCGGCAAGCGCGGCATGATTGTGCTCGTGTCCGACTTCCTCTCGCCGCTTGACGAGATGGAGAGCTGTCTGAGCCTGTTCACCGCCGCTGGGCACGATGTCCGCGCCGTGCAGGTGCTGCATCCGCGCGAGGTCGATTTCAGTTTCGAGGACGCCGCGATTTTCGAGGACATGGAGAGCGGCCAAAACCTCATCCTCGATCCGGGAATGGCCCGGGAGTCGTATCAGCAAAAATACAACGCGCACAACGCCGCGCTCGACGCGATATTCAGCGCTCAGGGCATCCCCGGTTTCCGCGTGACCACCACCGAGCCACTTGAGCGGGTGTTGCAGCGTTTCCTCGAGGAACGCCCCGCGCGCGCCGTCGTCCGGCAGCGCCGCTCGCCCGGGAGGAGTGCGGCATGAGTTTTCTGACGCCACTTTATTTGCTGGGGGCACTTGGCCTTGCCATCCCGATCATCCTGCACCTGCTGCACGACCGGCCGAAAAATAAACAGGCATTTGGCAGCCTGATGTTTCTCGAAAGAACCACGCCGCCGGTGGACCGCAAGCGGCGGCCGACGGACCTGCTGCTGCTGCTGCTACGCTGCCTTGCGCTGTTGTTGCTAGTGTTCGTTTTTGCGCGGCCGTTCATCAATGTGGAGGATCCCGCCGATGCGAGCCGGCGTGACAGGCAGTGGATCACCGTGCTGCTCGATCGCAGCGCCAGCATGCAGCGGGGTGACCTGTGGGCTCAGGCCAAGGACAAGGTTCAGACCGTGCTTGAGCAACTTGGTCCCAACGACCGTTTCTCGCTGATCGCCTATGATGACTCCACTGAATTGCTGGCGGAGATCAAGTTGTGGCTTGGTAACTCGTCTGGGGCGAAGGTGAATGCCCGGCTCGAGGGCTTCGCCAAGCCGGGATTCGGCGGCAGCAACCTTGGCCAGGCCCTCAGGTTTGCCGGTGAGTCAACACAGGAGACCGAGCCGGGGCCGGACGAACAACCTTTCGCCAGGAGAGAAATTATCGTTATCAGTGATTTGCAGAAGGGCAGCCATCTCGGCGACGTGCAGGACTACGAATGGCCCACCGGCATCAGGGTGAAACTCGAGCAAATCGGCGAGGACGACCAGGGCAACGCCGGTATCGAGCAGGTTGCCTCCCGCGTGCCATGGGCCACTGCCGGGACTGCGCCGTCGTTCCGCATCAGTAACTCAGCCAACGGTCTCGGCGATGAGCTGGAGTTCTTGGCACACACGACTGCCGGCGAGACTCTCAGCGAAAAGGTGCACGTTCCGCCGGGCCGCAGCCGAGTTGTCGAGTTGCCGGGCGAATGGGTCGGGAAGTCCGTCGAGCGACTGTCCATCCGGGGCGATGCGGTGGAGTTCGACAATCAGTTTCATTTCGCGCAAAACCGGCGGCAGACAGTGCGCATCGTTTATATTGGCGAGGACAAACCGAACGACGCCGAAGGCTCGCTGTTTTATCTGGCGAGTGCATTTCAGCAGTCGAGTACTCTTGATTTTCATGTCGAGGCGATCAGCGGCAAATCGACCGGCCCGCTGCCGGAGGCCGACCTGTTTGTCATCGGAGATGCCGTCGACGATCCGCTGGCCCAAGCGCTTGGCCAGGCGATCGAGGGCGGTGCCACCGCGCTGATGGTCGTGCAGTCGCCGAGCCAGGCTGCGAACCTCGGGCAGTGGCTTGGTGCGGACGGCGTGGTCATCCGCGACATCGTGTCGAGTGACTACGCGCTGCTTCAGTCGCTCAAGCTGAAACACGAGGTTTTGAAGGTGTTCGGCGACGCGCGATTCAGCGACTTCACGAATCTGCACTTTTGGAAACATCGCGAGCTGCAAAATCTTCCTGACGAAGGCATCGATGTGCTCGCCCGTTTTGACTCCGGCCCGCCGGCGTGGGTCGTAGCCCGGCGCGGTGCCGGCCGGTTGTTGGTGATGGCTTCCGGCTGGACACCGGCTGACAGCCAATTGGCGCTCTCGACCAAGTTCATCCCGTTACTTTACTCGATCCTCAAGCCGGTGCTTGAGGACAAAACTCAGTCGAGGCAGTTCGTGGTTGGCAGTGAAATCGACGTGACGCGGTTCAACAACGGTCAGGCCGGTGGCGGCGTCACCGTCATACCGCCCGGCGACGCGGCGGCGGCGATATCGGTCGACACCATTTTCAGGCCGACTGCCACTGGCCTGTACACCGCGAAGGGCAGTGACTGGTCGGAGACGTTCGGGGTGAACCTCACGCCGGACGAGAGTCGAACCGAGCCGATTGTCATGGATCAATTTAAAAAACTCGGCCTGCCGATGAGCGCCCCGGCCGCCGCCCCGACTGCCATTGAAGCGGCTAAAAAAACGGAAACGCACCGTCGCGAATACTGGCGGTGGGCCTTGGCGGCGGTGCTTTTGTTTGTCACTCTAGAAACCGTGCTGGCCGCGAAGGGCAGTCGGACGGCAGAACCTGTAATGACATGAACGAGCCAAAAACACTTCAGGAATTCCTGATGCTCCATCGGCAGCAGCATCGTCGGCAGAAACTCTTCTCCGGTCTGGCCATTTGCTGGGCCGCCTGCGCCGTGGCGTGTCTTGGCGCCCTCGCGCTTGGCCAAGCGGTCGACTTCGATATGCGCCTCGCCTGGCCGATCATCTGGAAGAGTGCCGCCGTTCTGGCAGCTGTAATTTTCGTGAAAGTGCTGCTTGTGGACGGGTTGACACTGACTGAGATCGTCCGGATGATTGAGCAACACCATCCAGATCTCAACAAGCTGCTTGAGACTGCCTCGGAGCAGATCGCGAAAAACGACCCCGACAAACTCGACTACCTGCAGCAGCGCGTGCTGACCGAGGCACTCAGCGCGGCCCACGAGCAGGGCTGGGAATTTGAGGCCAACGGTCGATTGGCACTGACGCATCTTTATCATGCTGCCGCAATGGTTGTGTTTGCGCTGGCGGCGTTTCAGTTGCCGGGAACCGGCGATGAACCGGGGGTGCGCCTGGCCAAGGTCGGCGTTGAGGTGGAGCCGGGCGATACCGAGATTGAGCGTGGCACGAGCCTGATCATTTCGGCCAAGTTCGACGACTTTCGGTCCGACGTGAAGCTGACCGTGCAGGAACTAGGGGCCAAGCGCTGGATGACGAACAGCATGGTGAAGAGCCTCGACGACCCGATTTACAGCTACCGCCTGGCCAACGTGCAGTCGAACGCCGTGTACAGCGTGGTTTACGACGAGCAACAGGGGGAGCTGTATCGGTTGTCGGTGTTCGAGTTCCCGGAGCTTAAGTCGTCGCAGGCCAGGCTCGACTACCCCAAGTTCACCGGCCGCGAGGATAAGGTTATTAACAACACACGCCGCCTCACTGCCGTTGAGGGCACCGGCCTGACTTTTGATTTTGAGTTCAACAAGCCGCTCAAGTCGGCGGTGCTAAAGGTCCGCGAAGGCGAGGGCGATGACATCCAGCTGAAGCCACTTGCCGATGGCAGCCCGCAGTTCCAATTTCTTCGCGATTTCAATGAACCTGGCGAGTTTCGCTACAAGTTGCACCTTGAGGACACGGAGGGGCGGGTCAACGAATTCCCAGCCCGGTATGTTTTTAACGTGCTCGAGAACGCCGCTCCGGTGCTGAAGTTTGAGGCGCCCGCGGGTGATACCGAGGTTTCGGCCATCGAAGAAATGCGTCTGCAGGGCGTGGTGCGCGACGACTTCGGGCTTGCCGATGCCGGCATCGGCTACCAGCTGGCCGGTGAGGAACCACAGTATGTTTCCCTCGCTGTCGCCAGCTTGGCCACAAACAAGCTCGCTGTTGCCCACGTGCTTCGGATGGAGGATCTGGGCGTCGAGGTGGGGCAGGTGGTGAGTTATTTCCTGTGGGCCGACGACCGTGGCCGGGATGGCGAGTTGCGCCGGGGATTCAGCGATTTATTCTTCGCCACTGTGCGACCGTTCGAGGAGATTTTCCGCCAAAACCGATCCGCCACCGAGGGCATGCGACAAGAACAGCAACAGCAGCAGGGCGAAGGCGGTGAACAGGGTGGTCAAAACCAGCAGTCCATTGCCAACCTGCTCGACACGCAGAAAGATGTCATCAGCGCGACGTGGAACATCAAGCGCCGCGACCGCGACGACGAAAAACTGGCCGAGGACATCCAGGTCGTACTCGACTCGCAGGACGAGTTACTCGGCATGCTCGAGCAGGCGTCGGCGCTGTTGCAGGACTCCGAGTCCGGCGGCCAGGCATATCAGGCCAACGAGGCAATGCAGGCCGCGGTCGACAGCTTGACCAAGGCCAGGGACGCCGAGGGGGAGGTCATCGCCGAGGCACTCTCAGAGGCGATCATCGACGAGCAGACCGCCCTGCAGCATTTGCAGAAACTGCGCGAAAACGAGTTTCGAGTGTCCCGGCAGCAGGCTCGTCAACAGCGCCAGCAGCAGCAGGGCCGTGGCAACAGCAACCGCGCCCAACGCCAGCTTGACCAGCTTGAGATGCAGGACAGTCGCAACAACTACGAGTTGGAGAGTAAAGCCGAGCGGCAAAGACAACAGGCCCAGCAGCAGGGCGAGCGCGCCGAGCAGTTACAGACGCTCAACCGCCTCAAGGAACTCGCGCGACGGCAGTCGGATCTGAACCAGCGCCTGCAGGAACTTCAGATTGCCCTGCTCGATGAAGAGGACGAGGCCG
>Ga0315327_10002087_pt1 | contig 10548 bp, 18 predicted proteins | sample M110032315metaG_FD_203460 | JGI IMG/M metagenome (GOLD analysis project Ga0315327, IMG submission 203460) | Ammonia-oxidizing marine archaeal communities from Monterey Bay, California, United States - M1 100m 32315 | ecosystem: Environmental > Aquatic > Marine > Coastal | place: USA: California... | reverse complement strand
CAAGGTGGCCATCATTATGAGGGGGAATGTAGGAGTAAGGGGTCCATCGGTAAAACATAGCGTTAAACCTAAAATCATAAATTTGAGGTAGATAATTATTAATACATTCCATAACACGCCCCCTCTCATGATTATTCAAATCATTAACTAAAATGGGCGTAGAGTAATCTACTATCCCGGGGTCCCACATGCTTTTATTGGTGCGATCTACTCTATCTAAAGATTTATACTTAAAAATCAATTCTTGGCATAAGTCCGGGGGAAGAATATCATCAATGATGTTAATTTGTTGATCACTCATATTTACCTTCTTTAATTAAAACAATAGGGATAAGCTTAATCGGTTCGTCCGTTACGAAAGCCTCTTGGTCTAAATATCTTAATAACTTATGAGCAGACTTGATATAAGTCTCTTTTTCGCAATTATAATGAACCTCTGTAACACCATTTAAATAATAAATGCACGCATGTATGTCATCAATTTGAATGGTTTTTGAGCGTCGCATTAAAATTATTAGTGTCGTACGTTTGAATTACCAGTCTTAATTTTTGTATGTACTCGGCCATATCTACCATATTTTTAGATAAGTTTAAATAATTCTCATTATCTAAAGCGAAAAGTGCGTTCGAGTTAACATTGACGAACTTCCAATTGATTTCTCTCAATTCCATCTTAGATGGCAACGGAGGCTTAATAAAAGTAGCCTTATTGTCTTTAAATAAGGTCCGGCTGGAGGCGCACCCTACTGAAAACACCAATAGTAATATTAAAATTTTTTTCATCTGTTTTCTAATGACGAGGCACCAAAGTCAATCTTATTAGTATACGTTAAGCTTGGATCACTTAATTTTTCAAAAATACTCATAGTTTTATTGCTCGCCCTATTAATTAATCGTTCCATCAAAGAGGCTTTACGGTCAGCGATCTTTTCAAGGTCGTGAGTCCTTAAAACCTTATCTAGCTCTTCTTTTCTTTTGTTTGATGCCGCCGTAATGGTATTATTAACGGCAGCAAGTCTATTAACATCTTCTTGGGCTTTAGAGAAAGATTTTTCTAAGTCAGATATCTGTGAGCTATAGTTAGATATTTGAACTTTGTTAAGCTCGTTTTCTTTTTTGAGCCTCTGGTTTTCCTTGTAAAAAAAATAACCCAACAAACCTATAACTAAAATAGCAGCGGCGCATCCTCCCAAAATATATTTATTAAAAATCATTTACTTCTTCTACCTTTCCTCTACAGGTACTACACATAAAAGTTGTAGCGCCTCCCTCTACCCACCTAAAGGGAGTTTCCGTTGTTTTACCGCAATTTTCTTCCATGCATTTCCATTTTCTCCCCCGAACTTTATTAGGGCGCTCCTTAGGGAGGCAGGATTGGTCGCGATTAACCCAGCGATCATAAGCAGATAAAATTTTACTTTCAGCTTTAACGCCATTTTGCCATTCGCCCACCTCCACATCTCCTTTAATGTCCTCCTTATAAATCCTAAAAAAATGTTTATATATTTTAAGATGGGACTCCTCTATGTCGGACAAGGAATTATATTTTTCGCGGGGTGAATAATTTGGAACCGCCAAGATTTTATCGTCTTGAACCCCTTTATCTATAAACTTTAAAATCCCTACTGGTCGACATTGTACTACCGCACCCGTTTGAATAGAGTCATGATTATAAACTAAAATGTCTAAGGCATCACCGTCCTCGGCAATAGTCTGAGGGATAAACCCATAATTAATCGGATAATGGAGAGATGAAACTAGACATCGCGACAAAATGAAACATTCGTGTTCCGCGCTGTATTCATATTTAGTATTAACACCTTTCGGTATTTCTATGACCGCATTAACCGTTTTCCCGTCATCAAAAGATAAAGGTAAATTATCCCTGTAATTCATCTGAATAAACCTTCTGTAAAGTAATCAGCGCAGAATCTGCGTGGTCTATTTCCCCAAGCAGCTTAATGCACTCAGACATAATATCTGGATGCTCCCCAATCCCAGCAGAATTATATAAATAATTGTCTAAACATACTTTTGCCTTAGACTTTTCTGCTTCTAGATGTAAGGCTAACCCCTTTAAAATATCAGTTTTTAGTTCCATTGTAGAGATATTATCACTAAAGATTTATTTTTCCAGATCAAAAAAGAACAAATGAAAAAGGCGACCATTCTCCGCACTATCACCAAAATAACTATTAGCCCCATGGATTAAACGCGAATTCCAAATCACCAAGCGATTATAGATATTTCCCACTTCATCAATTTTATCAAAGCGATCGCGACTAAGAAAGTCGCCATTGAATACCTTATCAAAGTCGAAATTAGGATCCGAGCTATCTCTATCGCCTGTAGTTTTGCCAGCAAAAAGAGAGGTCCCAGAATCATATGGTGCATTAGGGGTCAAATAAATAGCACCAGCCCAATCTTGATTATCACAATGATACACTAGAGCGTCAGCTGAAGTGCAATACTGAAAAACTCCATTACAGTATTCACCATTGTACCAGTTGACTATTGTACTGCCTATAATACCCTCAAATACCTCTTTCATATTAGGGGCAAAAAAACGATCATCCGTTCGCGCACCTTTATGGCTCTCGGGGTGAGCCTTCAGTTCTTGGCGCAACGCAAAATTACGCACATAGTCGGGATCTTCATAAAAATCATCGACTACTATAATATTTTTTTTATGATTAGGATTTATAGCCGCTCTATTTAAAAGGTAGTGCTCGCTCATCTTTATATATTTGTGTTTGTTTTTTTAAATTGCCCGTATATGTGCAGCTTCCTATATGTTGAAGGTTAATCATGGGGTCAACGTAAATCTTCCCTCCCAATGATCTCCAAAGATTGCAAAAACCATAATCTTCGCTTTCGTATTTTTTTGTCTGTTGATTAATATGGGCAGGAAAAAAGTTATAAAAATTATCTCCCCATGACGAATAGCCATCTACGTCATTTCGGTATTTAAGATGAGGGCATGATTTAATCACTTTCTTGAATACCGCAGTTTTGATAAGCATGAATCCTGTGGCTGCATAATCAACTTCAATTAATTCAACCCCCTTGGATACCTTATCTAAAAAATCTTCATTAATCTCACTGGTAAAATCTACGCTACTTGTTTTCCACTCGTCCCCTTCAAAGAGCTCTGGATGATGCCGAGAAAGATAATGTATTTTCTGCGAGCTTTGGTATTTTTTAGGGTAAACCCCACAAACTACATCCTTGTCGTGATCTACTAATTTAAATACATCTGCGGCATCGAAACCGATGTCCGCATCTATAAATAAAAGGTAATCTTTCTCGTAATGAAGCGCTGCGGCTGCAGCGGCATTACGGGCGCGAGCAATTAAACTTTCAAAGAAGATTCCGCTAGAAAAAAAACTAATGTCGGGCCGTTTTTGAACACATTGGACAAACAAAGAAGAGCAGGACATGGCAAATTCTGCTCGACATGTACCCCCGTATGCTATCACAGGAAAATAAATATCTCTATTCATCCACTTTTAAGGTTACACCTTGATAGGCAGCGTGGGGTAGCGTTTTTTGTCTAATGCCAACCTATAATTGCTCAAAGATTACGACCCTTTTCTTCTATTGGAATCGGATTTATTTTTTCGACCGAAATCCAAATAACTCGCTATCTGCTTTTCTTCTTCACCGGGAGAAGCACGATAGTAAATTACTCCGCGCGAACGCTTTGCGCATTCAGTCGCCCAATTAATCGCCTTACTTTTCCCAAGTTTTTCACTATAGGCCCCCATATAGGTGCCTCGCTTATCTCTTACGATATAAGAGCCCGTTGCCTCCAATGTAGTATTATCCATTGATTGTATTAATATATTTTTTTAATTAAGAAACTTTAATGAGAACGTCATGAATTATGTGCCGCGTTTTATAATCTAAGACGCGCCCTTCATCATCAGTCGGTAACTCTTCAATAACTGCTCCTGTGTTCAAATGCAACACTTCGCTCATGCACTTAACTTTACGCAATATTCCTATCTCTTTATATTTTAAGATACTCCAAAGAGTATCAACTTGAACAGGATTTGCGCTCTTAATGGCATTTACCAAGGTAGCCCCAATCTCTCGTGTAGTGTCAGTATTCATGTATAAACAAGCTTTGGTATAGTTGTATATTTAGTTTAATTTGTCAAGTACTTTTTCGTGAAAAATAAAATTAAATTGAGTATTTGTTGCCACACACTCTGTGTGCTGAAACATAAAGGCTTTGTAAAATGTTCTACTTTTTTCGTCCATATAAGTATCTTCAGAGAGATCGTCTAAAATTTCCGTCAAAAAATTGTCTATCAGCACGCTGCTTTGGTCAATCTCTGTGTCCTTTGGGAATTGCAGGATATGATAGTGGTTTTTCAAAATATTCAAAAGTATGCCTCAAGCCCTCCGTTAGGGGTGTCAGCTCTTTATTTCTATAAAGATTATATTTATAATTAAATTTACGGCTGTCCATTTTATATATCTTATCGTGCCCTACTCTATCAGCAACGAACTCGACATTGCTCTCTGGATGCTTCCCTGTCAAGTTATTTATAGCCTTTATAATATCTAAATTTGTCTGCGACTCTCCTGATCCAACGCAATAGTCATCATCATCATCTGCGTTAAGAGCTACCATCTTGATTCGCTGGACTGCATCCTTGACATAAATCCATTCGCGTTCTTGTGAACCGTCACCATAGACTGGTATCCTGTTATTTTTTAAAACATTTTTTATAATAACGGGAATGAATTTTTCCTCAAATTGCCTTGGGCCGTAATTATTGCAAAACCTTAAAATATTAGCCTTTAAATCAAACATTTTTCTAGCAGTATGGATAAACATCTCTTGGCTGGCCTTTGATGCCGAATAAGGAGAAGATGGACATAGGTCGCTTTTTTCCACAAAATAAGAATAGATACTGTCGGCAACATCCCCAAAAACTTCATCAGTGGAAATGTGAATAAATTTACCCAATCTCCCTGTTTGATGCCACTCTGAACACATATTTAAAAAATTAAAAAATCCTAAAATATTATTTTTAATGAAGGCAGTTGGATTGTCAATAGAATTATCAACATGGGAGTGAGATGCGAAATTCACTACCACATCAAAGGAGCTATCTAATTGGCTAAGAGAATCGACGTTTCCTATATCTTCCTCCCAAAATTTATAACGAGGGTCGGCTGGCCTAAAAGCTTTATTAGCAGCATAAGTACAGACATCAATATTTATAATAGATTCGGTCAAATCATCCTCTAATAAGTTCTCAATAAAATGAGAACCAATGAAGCCCAAGCCGCCCGTGACCAAATATCTCATGCCCAATTTTCTAAACTGTCTTTTATTGCCTCTTCTAGTGAGCGCATCTCTACTCCCGCTTCTAATAATTTTTCATTACTCAAGGAACAATTACTTCTTGTTTTACACCCTGTCTCTGCATAGAATTGCGCCTCATCATCAAAAAACTTAAATTGCTTGTCTGTGTCCCCGTATTTTTTTATTAGCTCTACCACTTCCCTAGCATCTAACGCCCCGCTATTAACTATATTGTAAGTACCAAACGCAGCCTTCTTGGCTATTAGCTGAATACATGCTTTTACAAAATCCCCCGTATGAGACAAAGAGTTCTTTCTGGACAAAAGCTTATCATACTTCATTAATTTAGATAAGTAATTTCTATCGCAATTTTCATTGTCGAAAGGCATCCGCAAGCGGCAAATATAGTGGGCTGGAAAACGCCTTATCACTTTCTCGGAAAGCGATTTCGTCCCTGCGTAAAAATTACAGTGATCGCTAGAAGCCCAATCTAAATTTGGTTCGTCTTCCTCTGTGAATTGTTGCCCCTCGTCCGATTCATAGCAACACCCTGTAGAGATATGCAAGATAGTTACAGATTTTACTATATTAGCAAATTCCACAAGGGTATGAGGAAGTAATACGTTGGCCTCTACCGCCTCTTCTTTGTTTTTTTCAACGGCATCTACGTTTGGTCTACCTACGCAACCAGCACAGTTAATAAGTGCGTCAAATGGTTCACCGCTAACCGATGCCCCCGTAAATAAATTTAATAAATTTTGAACATTAACCTTGTCATGAGTTAGGGTTTCGACCTCATGCTCATCACCAAAGGCCTTGATAAATTTTTGCCCCATATAGCCCCTTGCTCCTAGAAGTAGTAGTTTCATTTTAAATTAATTCTTTTTTTAAACTTTAGAAGATAATCTTCACTCTTTATAGATTGTAGGTACTCGGAGACATAATTAAAGTGCATTTTTTTATGTAGGAGACTCAATTCTGCAACAAAGTCTCCAAATAGAACTCCCGTCCTATGCTCTACGCTTTTAATTAAAGCCGCGCAATCTAAAATGTCATCAAAATTACCACAATCAAACCAATGCAAACCATAGGAGGCGCTTTTTAAGACCCTCATTTGGTCATCTTGCATATAATGATTTATGACATCAGCGATTTCATATTCGCCACGCCCACTAGGCTTCAAGCCTTGGATTACCTTAAAGGAATCCGTAGGCAAACAATATAGTCCAGTAACAGCCTTATCTCCGCATGGGACTGTGGGTTTTTCAATTACGCGCCATAGAGATGAATCTAAAACACCATATTTGTTGGGGTGGGCTACTGTAGAAGTTAAGATCCACGGCTTCTTATAGTGAACGCATAAACGAGATACATCCCCTACTAAAACATTATCCCCTAAAAGGGTATAATAAAAATCCCCCTCCACATGCTTCTCACATAAATTAATACCATGAGCTATCCCTAATGGTTCATCCTGTGGTACAAAAGTGATGGAAAGTTGCGCGGCCGAAAATGGCTTTAACAAGAAATTTTTATAATGGGGGATGTCTTGTCGCCGCGCAACAACGCAAACATTATCAACCCCCAAGTTAAGTAAAGCAGATAAACTATAAAAAAACAAAGGTTTATTGTAAAGTGGCAGCAATTGTTTGTTGATAACTTCGGTACAGGGAAATAATCTAGTCCCATGCCCCCCTAATAATAAAATACCAGTCATTACTTACTCCGGCCTTTAGCTAACACACCAACATCGGTTACACGAAGAACACACCTCCCAAGTAATTCTCGGTCAGTGCTAATAGGCCCTTCTAGTAAAATACTATTTTCATCAAAATGAAAATTATGTACATCGAGTTGCAGAATTTTCTCTTGGCTGTCCCACTTGGACTTAATGGTAAGTACCTTACCTCCAGTAACTTCTGCGCCAAACGAGGAAGGGATATCATTCTTAAAATTACATTCTTCTAGCTTTAATATTACTTTCATTTTATGAAATCCTTAATAGAGTGTAGTCCTATATTGAACTCTTTACATAAAACTAAAGCCCAATTATCAACTTCGTAAACTTCTTTATAAAGTATATGCTTTATGCCATGCGCCGCAATAGTTTGGACACATGCGCTGCACGGCAAAAGAGTGCAAACTAAAGCATGCCCTTCTTGCGGTTGAACATACCTCAAGGCATTCACCTCTGCATGGATAACCCTCCTGCGTCGATCATCTCTATCTGACCAATCAATGTCAATGCCAGCAGGAGCACCGTTATAACCCACTCCCGCAACAGACCAGTCATCACGAAAGACAGCAGCCCCAACCTTAACATAAGGGTCTTCGCTTCGCAAAGACGCTGCCTCGGCCAAACCTATCGCATATTCTTCCCACGATAACCTATTATTCATTTGTATTCACCCTTAAACTAAATCCTTAATGTATTCGTCCTCTAAGCTTTTAAAATTATTTTTTAAATAAAAATTGTTTAATTTATTATAACTTGGAACCCCCCGAATTCTGCCCATAACTATTTTTTTAAAGTTATTTTTTTGGGCAAATTTTTCAGCTTCTTTGTAAAGGCGTAATGCTCCTATTTTTCCTCGGGAGCTTTCCTCGGCGTACCACGCTATCTCTTTTAATAAATCTACATCTTTCCAAAAACATTTATCTTTAATAGCTAATAAAATACTATTCATTTTGGAGTTAGTATCAAAGGACGCCCAACCTACAAGTAAACCAGAGTTTAAGTGTTGGTCAAGCGCCCTTTGAACGTACACAGGATTCCATTCGCCGAAATGGACATGAGAAGTAGACTCGTACCAGAACTTTTCTAAAAGCCTAACGCAAGGCGCAATATCGGCTCTGGCAAAAGGACGGATCACGCCAACAGTTCGGGAACTTCTTCGGGGTCATTAGAAGCGCCCGAGTCGCCGCCTTGAGCGACGGGCTTCTGAGGTGCCCCTTGTTCATCCAAACGCCTGTTCTTATAGAGGATATAATCTGGCGCTCTGTCAGAAGTTTTGTTCTTGTTTTTGAAAACAACAAGCTCAATCTTCTCGTCATTGACGGAACAGTGGCCAGACATAAAGTCTTGAGTTGTTCCTTGTTTCATCCACAGCGCGCCGACTTCTCGTTCGCGCCACTCGTTTTTCTTAGTGTTAGTTTCAGTACTCATTTTATCTGATGGTTTTCTGATTCTTTTTATGTTTAAGAATCAAATCTTCTATTAAGAGTTTAGTGCCTTGATTTACTTTGTCAAGAAAAGAAGGTGCAATTCTTGATATTTCTGGGCGCTTCTCTTTTATAATTTGCTCGGCATAATTTTTAGTTGCCGTACGATTAATGACAGTCTTCATTATTATTCCCAAGGGTTATGGTCACTCCTTATATGAATAAGAACCGCAAATAGGAGCGATCCGCAAATTAAAAATGCTAAATACATATTATCTATATTCCTCGCGCAACAGCCTCCAACGATCAGGATCCAGCGCCCTTTTACCATAGTCGATTTGTTTAATCGTGTCAACTATTTTTTTCACATTATCGAAAAAATAATGGGGAGGAAGCATACCGGCGAGCCATAGAGGGACTTTATGCCTCCCCCCTTCAATACTCACGAAAACCGGCTTCTTCATGCGATTAGCGCACATAATCTCCTCGGTAGAACCCCATGATCCAATATGAGGAACAATATGGGCGATAACAAAATCACATCTATCCACAAGATTTAAGTCACTGCGCCTTATAGAGCTCATATGTTTATACACATAGTCAAAATTACCCTCATGGAGTTTTTCATTTAAAAACTCCCTAGTGTTAGACGTTTCATCAATATTGCTAATAAAGGGCTTATCTAAGGGATCATAAAAAACAATATTGCTTTCCTTTAGTTCTTTTTTTACAACCTCTCGCCAATCACCGGGGTCAGCATACTGCATATGTCCCACCAAGTAGCATCGCGTTTTATTTAAAATTTGTTGTTTCACCTGTTTTATGCAGTTACATCTGAAATGACACACCCATGCTTGTCACACCGAGGGATTTCTTTATGGGGATTTGCCTGCTTCAAATCGTCATCCCAAATATCATCCGGCAATCCAAGCTCCAGTAAACGTAAATGAATCTGTTCATCATAATTCTTTCTTACTAGCTCAACAAGCCTCTGGATTTCTGGCCTCCGAAGGTCGGTGGTGTTCGACTGATCGATGTTGCAGTACTGAATATATCCCAACTTAGGAATATGACAAATTCTCGAATTTAAAAAGGTGCGAACAATTAAATCATAATCATCAGCTACATGGAGGTTGGGGTTATGACCACCTATCTGATGATAAACTGATGAACGCCAGCACCTAACATGATTGGGCACTCCCACAATATGCCTAATCGTTTTTTGATTTAAACGCGGGTAATTCATAGTAAGATAGTCTCTTCCTTTATAATTTTCTGTTCTGTAACTACCGTACCCAAAGGCATATTCACCATAATTAGTGCACTCCCCTGTAGCTTCTATAAACTCAGTACAATCAGTATAACACATACCAACCTCAGGATATTTTTTAAAACTTGCCGCTACCCATGAAAGACAATCGCTAGTCAAAATGTCATCATGATCGAGTTCGCATAAGTAATCTCCCGAAGCTAGCATAAAAGCGTTTCTTTTAACTTGACCAATTCTACCGCTTCTTTGGTCACTTCTGAATACCTTAATCCGATGATCTGTCTGCGCTATCTTGCAGAGGAGTTCATAAGTAGCGCCGTCATCATCAGAATCATCGTATAAAATCCATTCCCAGTTTTTATAGCTCTGTTCTAGTAAGCTACCTAAAGGGCGTAGAATTTTATCCTTGCTTTTATAAGTAGGGGTAATAACAGAAATTAATGGTTTTAACTTATTCGGAAAAAAGCATAAGCGCCGGTAGCTTTCGTAAATCCTAGCCCCGATAACCTCCCCCGAAACCTCTTTATCAAAGTGAATCCATCTCTTTCGGACATCAAATGGGGCGAAAGACAAAAACTTATAGTCACGCCAATCGCCAAAGGTGATGTAAGCATTTGGTTTATAAGCTTTTTCTATAGCTTGCAAATTTTCATCAGTATCGAAATTAAATACTGTGATCCCGCTTTCCATCCAATCGGGAAGGTTAGTGTGACTTTTTAAAGGTGACACTTTTTTGCCAAAACTAACAGCACAAATTCTGTCACTAGGGTCGTAAGGCATTACAAAACTTCTA
>Ga0315327_10002082_pt1 | contig 10558 bp, 13 predicted proteins | sample M110032315metaG_FD_203460 | JGI IMG/M metagenome (GOLD analysis project Ga0315327, IMG submission 203460) | Ammonia-oxidizing marine archaeal communities from Monterey Bay, California, United States - M1 100m 32315 | ecosystem: Environmental > Aquatic > Marine > Coastal | place: USA: California... | reverse complement strand
ACTGGGATTGGGCGTAGCCGGTATTCTGGTATTCCTAATAACTGCTGTATTAGGCATGGAACTAGGACCAATGAGGCCTTTCCATGGTGGTGCGATGGCTGCGAGCACGATGATAATTGCACAGTATCTTGTGTTAATGGCTGATGGTGGGCCTGCCTTCGATATCATCGATATGCCATTTATTATTGGTCTGGTCGGCCTAATAGGATTGTCTCCTTACGCCGCATATGAAAGTGATGGAAATGAGGAAGTTCCAAGTTCAGAACCAGAACCATCTGAAGAAGCCTGAAGTCTTAAATTAAACAAAGGAAACAGGGAGATATGCGTTTCATGGCATTCAGGAGGTTTGGGTTTGTGCCTCTTCTCCTTGGATTGTCTCTACTATTAGGTGGTGATTGCCAAAGCTTCGATGATATGGAGAACAGAGGTCGTGACTGTAGTGATGAACTATCTGATGGAACTTTTACTCTAATGAAAATACTACTAATTGACTTTTTAAAAATACCTATAGATGCAGTTGGCCCTTTAGGAATTATTCTCGTTTTGTTTGGTCTGTTTTTAATTTTCTTGGAACCGATTAAAGAAAAATTATCGCCTGAAAAGGAAGAATGGGACAAGCCGGATGAGGAAGCCTGAAGTCTTTAAACAAAGGCATCAGAAGGGATATGAAGAAGGAGATACTGGGAAGATGAACACAGATGGCGTTTAGAGTAATAGATTCTGAAACTGGTAAAATAATAATGGATGCAGGAGATATTGCGTCATTAATTACAATAATAGAGGAATTGGATGACTACGAAGTCAAGCAATTAGATATTTCTTATGACGAAGAAGAGAATAAAGTGTCCTAAGGCGCTGTTGATTTATTATCTAAGAAGCGCTACAACTTTCTGATTCTTCAGTATTTGTGCCATCTGGGCAAATTGTGTAATGTCAAGTAACGCCAGTTAATTCAGCCTGAGTAGTGCCATTTCACATTAGATACGTTGCACAAAAGTATTATATCGCCATAAGACATAGATAACTTAAGCTGGGGCAACTATACTAGATGAAAAAAACAACTATTTCCAAGATAATGCACAAAGATGTTATGTCTGTTCGTTCAACGACATCTGCCCAGCAATGTGCTGTAAAAATGACTAAAGAAAGAGTTGGATGTCTTATCGTATTGGAAAAAAGAGAACCCGTTGGAATAATTACTGAAAGAGGATTTGCAGATCTTGTAAAGAAAGGAAATTTTGATTGTAAGAAAGTGACTGCCCAGGATTTCATGACTAAACCAATTATTTCTATAGATGCAAATGCAAGCTATGAAAAAGCAATGAGAGTGTTCGATAAAGAAGAAATTAAACGGATGCCGGTTACAGATGATGGTGATGTTGTAGGTCTTCTTACATTACGTAATCTTGTTATTCACTCAAAGAAGAGTATGAACAAACTTAAGAGAGAAAATAGTTTATTGAAGAGAATGTCTGAACAACGTGGTATGACTCGAGAATAAGATTAATCGTATCTGTAACTGTCAACCATATATCCATTTTCATCTTGAAGTATAGCAAAGTCACCACTATTATTCCAAATTCCTTGATGCCATCCCCAGAAAAGAGTTGTTGAATTATCAGTTCCTGATCCTGTGTAAATTCGAATACTTGTATTATTAGATATAGTAAAATTGAACTCATATGCTGTTTGGGCAGCTTCGTCTTGTAAATACCAACCAATCATAGTAACATTGTAATTTTCATGATTTGTTAGAACTACATATTCACCCTGGGCTTCATCTCCATCTGGATTATATTCAATATAATCTATAGTCAAATTGTAAGAAGATTCAGTCCAAAGACCAGCTTTATTATTTGAAGCGTAGTCTTGAGCTTCTTCATATTCTGTATCAAAATCTGTTCCAGAGGTATAAGGATACCAGAATGCATAACCGGCCTTGATAAGTTCATAATTAACAAAGGTGCCATCGACATAAACATGAGCCAGTAATCTTCCGTAAGAATCAGAATCGCCATTCTTGCTGTCATTTGCAAGTGTAACTTCTTTTCCTAGAATCATATCTGTTAAGAAATCGGTAGCCTCTTCTGCATAAGGTCTTCCTGATTCAGGTGTATTAATCCCTAACATTCTGATTTTATCCCCATTTCCAAGATAAAATGTATCTCCATCAACAACTTCAGTTACAGTCATATTGTAATCTTGAGTTTCATTATCTGTAGGTTCTTCGATAATGGTTGTTCTAGATGTTATTTTTAACATTTCTATTTCGAAAATAAGGTCGTGTCCTGCTAAATCGCTAGAACCATATTCTCCATATGCATCTTCAGCTGGAATACGTATAGACGATGTCTGACCTTCAAACATTCCAACCATTTTATTATCAAAACCGACTATCATTTGACGGGAGCCTAAACAATATTCAGAAGATAATTCTTGCTTATCTTCGACATTAATACCCATGAATCCTTTACCGTCCATCCAAGAATAGTAATATGGGGGATAATATTCACTGTAGAAAGCACCCATATCTGATAAATTTACATGGTAAATTTCTAACTCACTTGTAGTAGAATTTACAACTGTAACATTAATTGTTTGATTAGCAAAAGTTAAATTTACAATATCAAAATAATCATCACGATTTTGAACTTCCTGATCATTGATAGATATTACTTCCATACCGGTCTCAAGTCCGGCTTGTCCCGAACTTAAATCTGGAGCTACATAGGAAAAAATTACTCCATCATTAGTAGAGTTGTAGAAACAGCCAATGTATGAGGCTGATAATGGATCAATGTGCTTGTAGGCATCCGTAACGCCCATTCTTCTATGAGGATAATTATCCCATATTTCTTCCATACTAGAATCAAAAAATTGGCCATTCGTCGCTAAAATTCCAACATAATGGACGCTAACTGAATCTCCAGTTTGCGTAATAATTCCAAATGTACCATTTGTGTTTATATTCAAAGTTACTTCAGAAGTAATATTTGAATTGTGTGAACTTGCTTTCAAAACTGTTGAGAATTCTCCTTCAAGGTTATCTGGAGAATAATAGGGAGTAAGATTTACATTTACAATAAATGGTATTACATCTTCCCCAAAAACCTCTATTTGTTCATAACCTTCTTCAATTATTACACTAACTATTTCATCATCTTTAGATTCAACGGAAATATTGTAAGTGTCTGATTGAAAACCAAGATTTTCTACAACTAAAATAAAATCCGTATCATATCCGGGTGCAACAAAGTGATTGTTTGTTAGAACTCTTAAATTAACTCCAAATTCATTAATTTCCATGACTGGTTCTGGTATCTCTTCTTTATCTTCTATGTAAGAATCTTTCATGCAACCTGTTGAAACTAATGCCGATATAAGCATCAAAAAAACGATTGGCATTGATAAGCTTCGAGAAGAAATCATACTTGTTTCTATAGAGCTCAAATTATAAGAGTTTGTAATGTTTAAAATTCATAAGTGTAACCATAATAAATGGCAACGACCAAAAGAATGATTGCGAGTAATAATAATTTTTTAGGAATAACTGCCAGAATTATATCGGCCGCAATGCTGAATGGTTTCAATAATAATCCTAGAATCATAAGTTTGCCATTTTATACTTAGTATTTAGAGATATTCTTATGATATGTTATGATGTGTTTCATTTATAGAAACACCGCTTTAGTCTTAATCATGCTCAATCGTAATGCAGTCCGAAATTGGTGGGATCTTTCGCGAGGAGGCAATATTATTTTTGGAATTACAACGGTTACTCTTGGAGCTCTTATGGTGGAGGTAAATTATCAAGAGAATATAGTGAACTTAGCATTACATTCTTTCTGCATTGCAGCTTTTATTGCAGGTTGGTTTTCTATAAACGATTTATTAGATATTGAAATAGATCGAATTAACCATCCTGATAGGCCGCTGCCTTCTGAAAATATTTCTGAAAGAGCTGCTGAGAAATATGGACGCAGAATGATGATTCTATCTGGAGTTGGACTTGTCGCTATTATTCTAAATGATGAAAAAGGAATCGAGGGATTGGCTTGGGTTGACTCCGTAATTGTTTGGTTAATGGCCTTATTGCTAATGATTATATATGAATTGGATGGAAAACCGTTTAATCCATCCTTAAAGAAAAGAATGTTCTGGGGTAACTTGGCTATTGCCGGAACTATTTCAATTACTATTTTGTTTGGTGCGGCTGCAATTAATCATGCCACCAATCCTCTACTCTGGTTAGTAGCAGCCAGCGCAATGGTTCTAACAACGGCTAGAGAGATTTGCATGGATTCTAATGATCAATTTGGAGATTATGATAGAACTACCTTGCCGAGAGTCCTAGGGCTTGAAAAAGCCCGTAAAACCGCATGGGTTTTGGCCGTGGCTTCGGCACTACTAATGTTACTACCATTTGCTTTCAAACTTCTTCCTCTGAATCTCATGTTACTAGTACTTCCAGCAATTGTCTGTATTGTCTCAAGTAAACCATTTCTTACTAGAGGGAGTGATGCTGAAGCCGCTGAAGTTCTAAGAGCTGGAATGGTCTTTGGTTTAGTCGGTTTAGCACTCTGTGGCATGATTATAAACAGCTAATTCTAACCTAATCAAGTGAACTATCTAGTTGAACATCCCGAAGTTGGAACTATTCGTTATGACCGGAGCGATAAAGCAAAACGAATTATTATTTCAGTAAAACCAGAATTTGTTAGAGTTGCAATTCCAAAACGGCAATCATTCAAAAATGCTCAGAAATTTGTGGAATCGAAATTGTCATGGATTAAAACAAATAAACAAAATATGGATTTACAATTTAAAAGAAAAGAAGAGTTACCGGAAATTGATAGGAAAGTTGCCCGTAAAATTTTATGTAGGAGAATCGGTGAATTGGCCCAATTACACAATTTTACATACAACCGAATTTCTATTAGAAAACAAAAGACTAGATGGGGTAGTTGCTCATCTAAAAACAATATAAACTTGAATATGAATTTACTACATTTGCCTTCTGAACTGATGGATTATATTTTACTTCACGAATTGGTGCATACTAGGGTCAAAAATCATAGCAAAGATTTCTGGGATGAATTAGAAACGATTGTTCCTAATGCAAGACAAGTTGATCAAAAATTAAAAAATTATCAATATTGTCTGTTATGATTAAAACACCTTAGCAGCAACCAAACAAACTGCCACTCCTGCTAAAAGTAACGGATATCTGATTACGATAAGTAAATCCCGTATTACACTTCCCTCATCACATTGGCCTTCATCGGCACCTAATGCCTGGCCAATTTGACCAGTAGTACTTTCACAGTCTTCTTCGATTCGTTCATCAATATAGTCTATTGCAAAAGTTGCTACAAAGAAACTTAGTATCAAAGATGCACCTACCAGAAACCCAAAGGTTCCGGCTAACATACTCATAATGGATTTGTCGTCGTTAGACATTTGAATTATTCTTCGTTGGACTCGTCTTCGTCGTTTCCATCGGACTCATCGTCTTCATCTTCATGATTGTCTTCTTCATCGGATTCGTCGTCATCACGTTCTTTGTCACAGTCGCCGTCCCTCTCTTCAAACTCTGCAATCATTTCTTCTAATTCTGCGCATGCTTCTTCATCATTTTCTTCTTCGCAGGCATATTCAAGTTCTTCTAACATGACACGAACGAAAGCATCACGGTGTGGGCCTCTTTCTTTATGGTCTTCGTCTCTATCGTAACCATCTTTTCTATCTTTACCACCGAAGACTTCTTTCCACTCTTCTTTTGTTAAACAAGCTTTGTCATCCCAATCTTTCTCTTTTCGATCCCAGTCATTCTCTTCACGGTCTTCTGCAAGTTCAGCCATTATTTCACGAAGTTCACCACATGCTTCCTCATCACCTTCGTCACATGCGTTTGATAATTCTTCTAAATATAATCTGAAGTCTTCATCTTCATCTCGGTCATCTGCTTCGTCATCATCCTGTTCTGATTCTTCTTCAGTCTCATCCTCAGATTCATCATCATTATCGCAATTAGGAGAATTACACGGAGTATCATCATCCTGTTCTGATTCTTCTTCAGTCTCATCCTCAGATTCATCATCATTAGCCCATTCTTCTCTAATTGCCAATAATTCATCACAAGCTTCTTCATCGCCTTCATCACATTGTTCAGCAAGATATCCTAATTCTTCAAACCATTCATCATCCCAATCTTTCTCTTCTCGATCCCATGCCTTATCTCGGCCAAAAAAGCTTTTGTGAAGAGTTTTTTCATCCCACTTCTTTGCTTTAATATCTTCGAAAGTAAAGCATGATTCTTCTTTATCTGATTCAAATTTTAATGTCCATTCATCATCAGTTAAACAACCGTCATATTTAGAAGATGAAATTGTTTCTTTATCTGCCCAATTTTCTCTATCATAATAATCTTCTTTTACGTCATCTTCTTTTCTATTATCATCGCCTCTGGCTCTGTCATTTTCTTTAGATTCGTCTCGTTTATCATCTACTTTTTCTTCGTCAGAATATCGCCCTTTCCATTCTTCAAATGTAAAACAAGGGACGTCACTGTCTTTTGTCGATAAAAGTTCTTTATCAGCAAGATCGCTTTCATCTAATTTACTATCGTCAATGATTTCACTTACTTTAGTTGGCTCATCATTTGCCAGCATATCTTCAAAGTTATCTTTTACATCTCCGATAAATATTTGTCCACTATCGGTTGCTGCAATCGGTGCCGCAGTCAACATCATGATTGCGATTACCAAAGCTTTCCCTTCTAACATATTTTACTAAAAGTTGTTTAACTATATAAAAGGATGCCAAAAAAACTTTTTGTTTTGTGCTTAAAACGCTAATCTCTTGAATTGTGAACCCAATCTTTGATAAGGGCCTACTCTGAATATACGATATGGGTACTATTACTACCAAAGGACTAACTAAGAAGTTTGGTAAATTAACTGCAGTTGATGATTTGGATTTAGATATTAAAGAAGGTGAAATATTCGGCCTTTTAGGTCCAAATGGGGCAGGGAAAACGACAACTATTTCAATGTTAGCAACATTACTTACTCCTACTGCAGGAACTGCCACTGTAGCCAATCAAGATATTTTACAAAATCCATCTAAAGTAAGAGAACATATTGGAATTGTATTCCAAGACCCCTCTAGTGATGATATTCTAACTGGTAGAGAAAATTTGTACTTACACGGCTTGATGTATGGAGTTCCTCGTTCTGTCATTCCTAGGCGAATTGATGATGCTTTTGATTTGGTTCAATTAACTGGAAGAGAAGATGATCTTGTCAAGACATATTCAGGAGGGATGAGGCGTAGATTAGAATTGGCCCGTGGCCTTCTACACCATCCTGAAGTATTATTCTTAGATGAACCTACTCTTGGTTTAGATCCTCAAACTCGTAAGCGTATTTGGGAACATATTGAAAAGATTGTTAAAGATCGTAAAGTAACTATTATCCTAACTACTCACTATATGGAAGAAGCTGATCGTCTGTGTGATAGATTGGCCATTATTGATCATGGTAAAATTGTAGCATTGGATACTCCAAATGCACTCAAAGCTCAGGTAGGTGGAGATACCGTTCAAATGGAAGTTTCAGACCCTGAACGTGCAGCAAAAGAACTTGATAAACTAGAATGTGTTAGTCGTTGTGAAGTTCGAAAAAATAGATTAGATGTTGCAGTTAAAGATGTAGCTCAGAACTTGCCTAAAGTTTTTGCGGCAGCTGGGGAAATCGCTAATTTTAGTGTTAGAAATACAACCCTAGATGATGTATTCATGCATTATACTGGATATGATATTCGAGATGAGGGTGCTGAGGGTGCTGCTAAACATATGCAAAGAGTAGTAGGAGTAAAACGATGAATCAATTGAATGGTTTGTATGCAATTTGGCTTAGGGAAGTGAAGGTTTACTTCAGAGAATATTCTAGATTAATCGGTTCAATTCTTACGCCTTTACTATGGTTATTAGTTTTAGGTAAAGGAATCGGAGCTTCAATTGACGAAAATGATGGTTTTGCAGGAGTTCCCTATGAAGTATTTATTTTTCCTGGAATCTTAACAATGACGGTCCTTTTCCAATCTGTCTTTTATGGATTGTACATTGTTTGGGATAGAAAAATTGATTTTCTGAAAGAAGTTCTAGCAGCTCCATTAAATCGTTCAACTGTTTTTCTTGGGAAATGTTTAGGAGGAGTAACCGATTCAATGATTCAAGTAACAATTATAATTGTATTAGGTTTCTTTATTTTTCCAGATATTGAATATACTTTACAGAGCATTATGCTCGTTTATCTTTACTTGTTTTTGTTAGCAGTAATTATGACTTCTCTAGGACTCATAATTGGATCAAGAATGGATTCTCCAGAAGGCTTCTCTCTGATAACTAGCTTAGTTGTGTTCCCTATGTATTTCCTAAGTGGAGCTTTGTTCCTAAAGAAAAGTTTGATTGACGAAGCACCAATGATTTATTGGTTAACAGTCATAAATCCAGCTAGCTATGCAGTTGATGCGATTAGATACACTATGATTCCAGAAGAAATATTTCTTGAATTTGGACTAGCAAGAGATTTAACTGTTCTAATCGGTTTTTGTGTTTTTTTGCTTGCCTTAGGAACTTATTGTTTCAAAACTATGAAACTCTAAGTTTAATTAAGCCTAATTTGTTCTGTCAAAATCATGACTAAAACTGCATTAATTACAGGAGCATCTTCTGGCATAGGAAGAGGAATCGCCCATAAATTTGGAAAAGAGGGTTGGGAAGTTACTCTCATCGCCCGTAGAATAGAAAATTTAGAAAGTGTTGCTAAGGAAGTCGAAGAAGCGGGCGGTAAAGCTCATATTTTTGCTACTGATTTAACCAAAGAAGGCAATCCTGAAAGTGCAATCGATTTTGGTATGGAAAAAATGGGTCAGATTGGTACATTAGTCAATAATGCAGGAATGGGCCGTTTTGAGATGGTTCCTGACATTAAAGATGAATCTTTTCAAGAGCAATTCCAACTCAACGTTTGGGCTTGTATGGCTACAGTTAGATCTGCAGTTCCACACTTCAAGAAAAACAAAGGCGGACAAATCATCAATATTGGTTCAATCGTAGGTTATCTTGGAATATCAAAGGGATCCATCTATTCGAGCACTAAATGGGCCCTAAGGGGCCTTAATGAGAGCTGGAGAGAAGAGTTGTATCCTGATAATATCAAAGTGTGCTATGTTGGTCCTGGTTTTGTATTAACTGAATTCAACGGAAGAAAAGAGGGAGGCACTCCTGAAGAACAAGAATGGGCCATGGTTCCCGGAGACGTAGCTCACGCAGTCTATTGCGTTGCCACACAAGGTCCGAATAGTGATATCAAAGAGATATCTATCCAAGTTTTAGATCGTAGTTAATTATTACTTTTAGAGTAGTTTGATTTAAATACTAATCCTCAGGGATTGAGCAAGTAGTAATTCATATTACAAAGTCGTAAATCTATTCTTCATCTTCTAAGTGAAGATAGCCTGATGTGAAAAGTCCACCCATAATTACTGTAATTACAACTAGCATGTCAATTGCCATAAAACCATAGCCTGCGTCAGTTCCTGCAGGATATAACACAACCATACTAGACCAAAAACCTCCACTAATTGTCATTGCCATTATTGAACGTGCCCTTCCAGTTAGCAGTAATCCAGAGACTAGGGCAGCAATAGAGATAGGAAGTTGACTAAGCCCCCATGCTTTTTCATAGAAAACATCATTGGCCGTGTAATCATCACCCCATCCTATTTCAGCAGAATCTTCAGCCGTAGCATAATTTCCTACGCCTGTAATAAATCCGAGAGCTCCTATTACAATCAACCACCATTTTGGTTGCATATATTGTTTGATTGCGTCCATTATTCACCTTCCTCTAAGTGTAGATATCCGGACAAGAAAAGACCAATTGCCGCTATAATACCTGGAGCCGCGTTACCTGGTTCTAGGTAGCCATAACCTAAATCAGCACCTGCAAGGTAAATTAGTACAAAACTAACGATATATCCTCCTGAAACACCCATTGCAACAATTGAAAGAGCCCTTCCTTCGATTAAGAAGCCTGATGCTAAAGCAATAATGGCGACCCAGATTACGTTAGCAGACCACGCTTTCTCGTAGAAAACGTCGTTATCGGTGACAGTATCCCCCCATGCAGTTTTAGCTGATCCTTCTCCATTCATATAAGTCATCAATCCCATGATTGTGAATATGCTGCCCACTACTATCAACCACCATTTTGGTTGCATGTATTGTTTGATTGCGTCCATTAAATCATCCTCACAGCAATAAAGACTACAAGCATGACTGTCATAATTCCAGGATACATTCTAGTCAAGAAATCTGGGAAATCTCCACCATCTTCACCCATAACGGTCATTCCGTCTTCAATGCCTTCATCTTTAAGTCTCATATATCCGACTGAAACGCAAATCCAAACTATTGAAGATATTATTACGTTCTGCACTAATTGTGAGTTTACATCCTCTGGAGCATTCCATCTTGCATCATCGTTAAACA
>Ga0315327_10002075_pt1 | contig 10567 bp, 13 predicted proteins | sample M110032315metaG_FD_203460 | JGI IMG/M metagenome (GOLD analysis project Ga0315327, IMG submission 203460) | Ammonia-oxidizing marine archaeal communities from Monterey Bay, California, United States - M1 100m 32315 | ecosystem: Environmental > Aquatic > Marine > Coastal | place: USA: California... | reverse complement strand
TGAAAAAGACCTAGTTGTCCTGATTGAGCTGAAGGACCACCAAATGTGCAATTAAAGTCTATTTTTAAAATAGAATTTGAAGCTGTTGGAGTTATAGCTAAAGTTATAATCTCTACTCCTTCTGAGTTCTGAAAAATCGTATCATCAAGAGCTACGGTGGTTGATCCAGTAACTATTGCGTGACTGTCAGCATAGACAACCTGTTTAAGTTTACCAGCACCACTAACATCACCAGTAAAGGCATAAGCATCAGTGAGATCAAGAACGTCAGCGTTTACTTTTGTTATACTCATTAGCTTGGCTCACTAGGCCAAGTGTACTCTTTAACAACTTTGGCATCGTCTAGAGTTGCAGGAAAATCTCTCAAATCTTTGCGATATTTTTTCCACTCATCGCTAAGTGTTACATCAGAGGAAGCCATCCAATCAGTGTTAGCTAATTTAAGATCACGCTCTTGGCGTAAACTTGCCCATGCTCTTTCAGCGGCTTTATCTGCCCATGCTTTCTCTTCAGCATCTCGTGCTGTTTCTTCATCTGCTGTGAAGGCTACTTTACCTTCAGATGTCATATGATGTCTTGCCATTGTAGTCTCCTATTGTTAAGCGTTTGCCCGCTTGTATAATTTAAAAATTCCAGAGGTAATATTACCCGATGAGGTAAAAAATTTAATTGCTGTATGAGCTTCTGCGCTGGTGTAAAAGCCATGCGTTTGACCAATTAAAATTTGATCGTTTACGTTTAAAAAACTTGATAACCCATAGACAGAAGTAGCTGTTGAACTTGTGGCTGGATCAATAATGTTCACCGAAAAATCGTATCTTTCCACTGTGTTATTTCCCACTGGTGTTGAGTTTAGAATGATTTCAGCGGTGGTATCGGCTGAACTAACGTAAGTTCCACCAGCGTAGTGGCTACCAGTACCAGAACGATAACTCGAAGTCCGATAGGTTGGTCCTGATACACCTAGTAACAGACGAATATTTACACTGTCGGTGGCGTTCTTTATGTTGCTTCCAACTAACAAGTAATCATATCCAGTGCTTGTCATATTTTCGAAAGTCACACTCGCAGATGCACTAGCTGTAACTGCTGAAACAAATTCAAACCCACCACCAGAAGATGTTGCAAAGGTTGGTGGCGCACCAGCACCAGCACTAGTTAAGACTTGACCAGCACTACCTGTAGCTACGTGGGCTGGATTTCCAGAAGCATCATATGAAATTAGATTTCCATCAACCCCTGAAGCCATCTGAGCTAAACCAATAGCATCATCAGCTACGGTATTAACTATACCTGTATTAAAATACTGGATAGTTGTAGCAATATTGGTTCCGGCTGGTAGAGTTGAAGTACAGGTAAGTGTTGTACCACTTACATTAAAATCAATTCCCGGTGTTTGTGCTACACCATTAACGTAGAGCATTGTAGCATTAGTAGTTCCATTCTCATCTAATGTAAGAGTAGTAGTACCACCGTTATGACGTTTTACTTGAGGATTGAGTTGATTTAAACCTGTAAGATAGTTACTCATTTAATCCCCCTTCGGAAAGTCGGATTTGACTTTATCGCAAGCGGTAACCCAAGCTTTATATTTAGTGTCATCACCCTTTTCCTTATCGTGAACAGCTTCAAGGAAATCAATGATAGAAGGATACTGAACTCTTCGTAGTATTTTATAATCTGCCATAATCTTTCCTAACCTATCGCTGTAATTGTTAGTGTTGGACGCATGATGTGTGTCGCGCCAGCACCATCCCAATACTCCATCTCATGTAACTGAGCTTGGTGGCTCGTACTGTATGCTCTAACTTGCATTTTTAATGTTTTGCTTGAACTCCAAGACGCTAATTTTCCTGTTGCTGTTTCATTTCCATCTCCAATCGCGATAACCCAACGAAAGTCAGCAAGATGATCGTGATAACCATATCCAGATGAAGTTCTCCTTGCGCTTGTTACTTCGTCCGAATCAATATAAAAATTCAAATGGTGCATATGTTGATTATCACCGTAGCTGTAGGCCCAATGGAAATCGTAAATTACAGCCTGTGCGCCTGATGGGGGTGTGTAAGCTAACAAACTTCCTGAGAAATCAGCATAGCTTGCCGTTGGAATTTGCACTGCTGTTACGTCTTGCGCTGTATATGTTCCACTACCAACAGTAATAGATCGACCATCACAAACCAATGGAACCATTTCTAAAATTGAGCCAGCACCACCTACGGCTCCCCAAGAGTTATCACCTCTAAGATATGTACTAGATGAAGCAGTTCCCGAAGCTGATAGCTCTGCAACACCAATAGCATCGTCAGCCATTTTAGCATTGATTACTGCATTATCAGCTATATCTGCGGTTTGAACTGTTGTGAGGCTTGTCCGTCCTGATAAATAACCACCCATATCAAGTCTGCTTCAAGTAAGAAATTGTTGCCTCAAGCGATGAATTTGCTTGAGCATCCATTTTTAAGTACATACCAGTAGTAAGTATTAATTTGCCCATTATTGGGTTAAATGCGTCATTTACCGGAATGTTTACTTCTTTACAAAGAACTGCGTTTGTACCACCGCCACTTGCATATACTGTCACTGTTACATGACAAGCAGTAGTAGCGTGAACATTTGCTATATTACATCCTATTATTGTTAGCGTTTCACCACTTCCAGCAGTCAACACAGTGGGATCACTGGTAGTTAAGTCTGCGAAAGTTGATGTTAAAACGTCAGCCATTTTATCCTCCTAAAGCTATTGCTAAACCTACGCCCACCCCTGCGGAACCGTTTACAAATGTTGAACCATTATGAACTATTGCTTGACCAGCAACAGGGCTACTTATTGTTACATCAGTTAAATTAGTTAAAGATGTAGCCGCTGGTGTTACTTTAGCCCATGTTATACTTGTTGAATCTAAAGAACCTCCTTCATCAGAAGTACATATATAAATATTTTCAGCATTTACTGTTCCTTCTGTTATTACAATTAATGAACCGGGGTGTTCATCGTAAGTATCGAATAAATCATCTCTAGCTGGAGAAGCTCCCACAACGTAAATTCCGTTTTGTGAGGCAGTTGATTGATCTTTTACAAGAACTAAATCACCTGTAGATAGTGTTACTCCGTCTAAAGTATCTCCGTTGTTAAGAGCAGTAGCTATTGTAATGTTTGCTGTAGTAGCCGCTGTGACTATTGACCTACTTGCCATACCAGCAAATAAAGTATCTACGTAAGTTTTATTAGTTAAATGATTAGCATTACTTGGTGTAGTAGACGCTGTTACTGCTCCAGAAAAAGAACCTGTAGTTCCTGTAACAGCGGCAGGTGTATTTGCCCCTAGTATACCATCTACATTGCTAGTTGTCAAGGTAGTAATTGTTTGTGACGTAGCAGTACCACCTACTGCACCATTTATTGTAGGAGCAGTTAATGTTTTATTTACTAATGTTTGAGAATCGTCTAAATCTACAAGAGTTGCGTCTGATACTGCTGAGTTAAATTGAGATAATGTTCCAGTTACAGTATTATTAGCAAGATTAATAGATTTATTTGTTAAAGTTTGAGTAGTTCCAGCCGCAGTAGTATCTACGTAAGCTTTAATGGATTGCTGTGTAGCTATTTTAGTAGCACTATTAGAGGACATATTGTCTTCATCAAGAACAGCCGTTCCTGTAATACCTGTGTTAAATACAGGATTAACTAAGGTTTGACCTGTAGTAGTACCGCTTGTAATGTCCATTTTAGAGTTAATAGCTGTTTGAATAGCTGAAAACTCAGTGTGGTAATCAGCACCACTAATTATTTTTTCAGGGTCGGTACTTCCAAGAGCATTTTTACCTGACCATGTAACCTGTATTGTATAATTACTCATGTGTGTTACCCTACCTTAAATGCCACGTAGTTCTTGTTTCCAACGTAGTGCGTTTTTCTTCCTATTTTTTTCAGAAACGTATTTTCTTTTTTTAGGTTTAACAATTCTACCAGCTACTCGCATTTTTACTGGTTTCATTTTTTACCCTTTTTCTTTTTAGTTTTTTTCTTTGGTTTTTTATATCCATACATATTATTCATTTCCCAATATTTGATTATGGCTAAACTAAACATAAAAGTAGTGGAGGTCCTTATTTCTAAGGACCCCCTTATACTACTTAGGTTGCAGGTACAACAAACGCAATACCAGCGTTATTACGTAGTTCACCTACGCCATAAAGAGTATCTGAAGTGAAAAGATCACCCAAATATTCTTGCTTGTATTGTGTCTGAGAACGTACACCCATTTGCTCTACAAGAGCTAGAGCATCTTTGTGCATCATTACACCAACACGGGCCGCACCACTTTCAATGGTAGGACAGTTGCTAGATACATATACATCTATTCCGTATATGCTTCCAATTTTACCTGTCTTGATTGCTTCACCATTACCGATATACTGTTGCTCAGTAAATCTGTTAATGCCTAGCATATCATTAGCCGCTATTGGAGGGATAATCATAAAACGACCATCCATAGGAACGTCAGCGTTATCAAGAGTAAGTATCATTTTACGGATACCTGCATCAGTAATATCATTGTCGTTTGAAGAGTTACCTGTGAAGAGAGTTGTTCCATCACCACCAATAACTGCTTTTTCCCAAAGTGCCGCACCTGAACCACCAACTACACCACCTTGTAGACCTTCACAAATTGTGAACAAATCGTTGTCTACTTGTGTAGCTAGTGCATATCCAGCGTCATCGGTATAGAACCTACGAAGAGAAGATAAAGCTTGAACTTCAACAATATCTTCAATCACTACTGAATATTCATAGTGTTTATTGATGCTCAAGTTAACTACAGAGTGAGTATCACCTTGTAGGACAACCTGAGTATCTGCTACTTTAGCATTTGCAGAACCACGAACAGGAGCAGGGATATGAATAGTATCTCCCTTCTTTCCATTGTGGTTAATTTTTGTAACCAAGTTACCTAGGACCAAGTTTTTCTTGTATCCTGCAATAACTTCATCACTCCAGAGTTCTGGAATAAAATTGGCGGCTTCTGTAACGCCTTGACCATTAGTACCTAAAGCCATAATTAGCTCCTTTTTTCTTTATAAGATTATTATTTAACCCTCCCGTCTGAATAAGCTTGAAGAATTTCATCTTGTAAACTTTCATAACGGTCTGGATCACTATTACGAAGTCTGATTAGATCAGCCCTACGGTAGATTTTCTTACCTGCTGTGGATTCAGAAGAAGTTCTTGATACACCTTTGCCAGCTTTTAATGCTTGGTCTCGTTTAACTGCTTTATTTGCTTCTGCTTCGCTAGTATTGTTAATCAGTGATCGTTCTTTCCAGTTTCCTATTAGTTCCATCGCTGAATCAATATCGTAGTTATGAGCATCTACATATAGCTTTGTACGTATTGGACTTCCTTGTACCCACTCCTGAAACTTAGGGTCTTCTACGATCTTAAGATAATCAGGGTGCGCTGTTTCGAGTTTCTGAGTTGTAGCTTGTGCGTGTTGCACATTTTGTTGCTCTTCAAACTCACGGAACTTTGGATGATTTTCAATGGCTTTGTTGACTGCTAAGTCAGGGTCATCAAAAAAATCTGTCTCCTCTGCTACTTCTTGCGCCTCTGTTCCGCTTTGATTAGTGGTAAGTTGTTGCTGTAAAATACCGTCAGTTAACTTCCGAAGTTCACCGATTTCTTGCCCTTTTCTACCTAACTCTTTTTCAAGATTTTCATAAGAAGAAACTATATCTTCTACTGATTTTCCTTTAAATTTATCAGGTACTTCGTTTACTTGTTCTTGAGGTTTTTCCTCTTGTACAGTAGGAGCCTCTTTTCCAATGTCTGCAAATTCAGCAGTTTGCTCTGGAGTTTCTACGGGTTCTTCAACAACTACACTATCCATATTACTAATCCTCCGTCTATAAAGATTATGGAGTTAAAAAATGTTGGAGTTAGGTATCTTCTAATTGATCCAACGCTAATTTGGTGGTTTCCTCTAAATTAACAATCATATTTAGCATATCCACCTGCCCTCTTCTTAAATAAAGGGTTCTTTCATCGTCTATGTTTTGTATCTTTTCTAATGATTCTGCCATTGAGGTTAACTCTTTTGTTAAGAGGTCCCAAGCTTCACTAGAAAATAAATCTAGACGTTTCTCTAAAAATTCTCTATCTGTCACTTAGCTCGTTCCATACGAGCTTTAGCCAGATTTAATATTGTCTCTGATTGAAGATGTTCTACTTCTGGAATATTACGCATTGTTTCTGACTGTACATTTTGTGCATCGCTACGTAACTTCTCAATTTTAGCCATCTTTTCTGCTAATTCCATTTGACGTTCTACAAGAGCATCTTGAGATTGACCTTCTTGCATTTCAGATTGTATTTTCATAGCCTGTGCCATTTCCTTAGTAGCTCCGGCCTTCATCTCTTCTATTTCCATTTGAAGTTTCATAAGCTCCATTTGCTGAACCATTTGTTGCACTTGTTGTGCTTGTGGATCAGGTTGCATCATTTGAGCTATAGCCGCTTTAAGTTCTTCACGGTTAGATAGAGAAGTATTTTCAAATATAGACATGAGAAGCATTGAAAATGCAGGTGTTCCTTGCTGTGTCATAGACAACAACTGAATCATCTGTGTCATTTCAAGTTCTTTAGCCATTATTCCCATACTGGAGTTAGGAATAAACATATAGTCTCCTGCTGGATAACGGTCAGGAGCAAACTGCATATAACGCCAAGCTGACTTCTTAATTAAAGGTATAAGAAAGTTTTCTTGAAAGTTCATAATAGTACGTTTCTGACGCTTTATAGAGGCCGCTTGAAGCATAGACATTCCAGAAGCAGTATTGTTTCTAGGATTAGATGCTCCGCTTGTAGCACTGTCCATAGCTCCCGTACCCATCTGAACCATACGTTCTAGTTCAGCACCTTGGTTAAACGTAGTTTGAGCTACAGAACCAAAATTCAGAGGCATCAGGGTTGAGCGTGGATCACCATTCGTAAGAATAGTTTTTCCTGCTTTAACCTCAAATTTAACACCTCTAGGCAATCTTGTTGCATCAACTCCCATCATAGGATGAGTTGTAAGAGCTAGAGCGTCAATTCTGGCACGTAACTCAGCATCAAGAGCCTTTTGGGGATTATATCCCTTTTCTGCTACACCTCGACCCCAAAACTTATTTGGAACCCTATCTAACTGAAAAGCGACAAAAGGACGATCACCCATTAAATAAGGGTTTTCTGTAGCCTTAAGGACTGAACTATCGTTAGCTATTATTACTACAGCTTCTACTAATTCATCCTCATCATAATCAAATTGATCGTCTAAAGAACTTTCGTTACCGGATAAATACTTTTTAGGTACTCTTCCCCAATACTCAGTAATTTTTACTTTATCATTATCGTCTGATCTGGAATCATTTTCCTCATCAAAACCTAAGTCCATTTTATCATAACTTCCTACAGGTTTATCTTCGTATATTCCGTTTCTTATACCTTCAATAATTTCATATTTAGGTTTAATAACTACTTGAGCAACTCCTAAAGCTTCGTCTATAGATGTAGCTGAAGGGTCTATAGCAAACTCTTTGGGTGTCAGAGGATCAATTCGTACCGTAGTCATGTCCTCTTCGTATATTACGGTATCTGTAGTTAAGGTATCCGGTATAGCCGATTCACCCATCTTTTTGTTTATTTCTTCATCTACAGTTATTTTAGCAATACCTGTACCATAAATAGCCGCATTAAGAAGTGCCTCTACAATAGCATCTTTAGCTTTAGCTCTGTTTAAGTCTTCCTGTAGGTTCATTCGAACTACTTTAGCGTCCGTAGGGTCTTGATCTGCTACATCATCTCTTAAATCAAACCATTGTTCTTTGCCAAATATAGCTTCTTCTAGCTCTGCTACAGTAGCTTCTATAGCCTGTTGAGTTGCTGGAGCAATTAATCTAGAGTTTTCAGAGGCCCTCATTTGATCCCCTGAAGTCCAAATACCACGCCAAATACGGTAATATTCGTCCCATCTTGTTAAATAGTTTGTATTTCTGTGGTCTTCCCACTGTGTTACTTTATCTACTACCCAAGAACTTAAAGAAGCTTGTGGGTCATTATATGCTAGTTTACTAGTATCCAGAGACATTATCTATTGGTTCCCATTCTTCTAATTCTATTGACTGTGCAAAATCTGCAACAGATACTTGATCTATGTAGGCTAGAGAATCAAGTAAATCATCGTGAGCTAATGGACTAGGAAAGTCAAGCATTTGTGTTATAAAGTGAACATTCCAATCTGCTTTTCTTAGTTTTATTTTCCCATGTTCCATACGACCCTGTAAGGCCCAAACTATTCTATCTTGTTTCTTTTTACCACCGTGAGATACGTCTGTAATGTTTATCCATCTTCCTCGTATTCTCATTTCATCTTCTAAATAAGGCATTATAGCGTTTTTTAACGCACCTGATTCGATTCCTACTGTAACTGCCTTTACATCTTCAGCCGCATTTAGTATTTTAGAGGCAGTCTCTTTAATTCCCCATCTACCGTGAAAAATATCCTTTACGTGCCACTCATCTTGAGCTATTTTTACGACTGATATAGCAGTTTCGTCTAATTTAGAAGATTTTAGTCCTCTTTCTTTTTTAGCTTGTTCAAAGCCAGCCGGGTCCACCGATATAACGAAGTGACCTTGCGTTTTAGCTTTGTAATCATCAAACTCATCGTCATCAACATACTGAATCCACTCCTCTTTAAAAATCCCACCTGAAAATGATTCAAAAGTGGCTTCAAATTCTTGTCTAAATGCCTGAGTAGACATTGTTTTACGAGCCGCTTCTATTTCTTTAGGGTCTAAAAAAGTATTATCAGTAGAATTAAACTGAAATGCTTCCCAATCTTCTTCGTTTTCTTCTTTTTGAGCGTCTAACCATAGCTGGTAAAAGTGATTTTTTCCTGCTGGTGTCCCTATAAATAAAGCTTCACCTTTTACGTCTGCCAAAGTTGGTCTTAGGATCATTTCCCAGACCTCCTGTTTCATAGATGCGTACTCATCCATAACAACATAAGAAAGACCCACACCCCTAAGAGTATCGGGACGGTCCGAACCCTTAAGATAAATTTTTCTATCATTGACAAGAGTAAGTGTCGCAGTATTCTCGTGTGCAGATTTGATGACATCTTTACCTACCTCTTTTAAAATAGACCAAAGAATATCCTTAGCTTGTTGAAAAGTAGGTGCTACGTAAAATACATCTTTAGAGGTACTTTGGAGTGCTTTAATAATTAACACCCAAGCCGCTAAATAACTCTTACCAAATCTTCTGCCACATGAGGCAACTTTAAATCTCTTAGGAGAAGTAAAGATTTCCATTTGAGCCTTGTGAAGAGTGACATTTAAATCTGTCATTCTTTTTCTTCGTACTCAGCTTCTATGGTTTTAAATTCTTCTGCTTCTTTTTTTTCAATCGCCTTTACAGATTCAACTATAATATTAATACCTAAATCTTGGTGATCGTGTGTAATCTCAACTGCTTTTGTCGTAGGTATAATTCTGTCCAGACACATTTTTAGACAATGCCTGTCACCTTCTAGAGCTAGTTCTATTACTTTCTCTACTATCTCAGGACCCTTATTAGACATAAGTTCTCTGGATAGTTTGGTGAATTTATTCAGCGATCCTTTTTTTCTACCTTCGGGGTTTAAAGGAGGCATCCCTTTGTATAAATTAGGATTTCCTCTTTTTCTCTTTACCGGAGGGGAAACCGGGTCATCTGAAGAAGACATAAACATTATTCCTTTTTGCTTTAACCCGTCTTTCAGCAAAGCTGAATTAAGGAAGACAAAACATTACTTAAGATTACTTAAGTGAGTAGTATAAGTTATTAACTTAAATAAAGAATAAACACTTAAAGGTTATCACTTTGGTTTCTTAAGTTTACTTAAGTAACTAACCACTCAATATACTAATATTGTAGCATATTTAACAGCTTAAGTCAACCCCCTTTGGTCTTCTTTGGTACATACCGCGATTATGAGCAAAGTCAACCGTTAATTTCACTTATTTTTAATATTTATGTAATTATTTTCTTCTTTTGTGACACTTTTGTCACACATTAGACATCCTCCATTACTTACGGACTTTTTAGTAGTCAAGGTCCAAATTGCTTCTCATGTGGTCCTGAGTGTATTTCAATAATTATCCCCGGACCACATGGGTCCCCCCCCTTCATTTGTGGCACAAATGTCACTGTTGCTCTTAGGTAACACTCAGGTGTTGCCAAAGTGTCACACTGTTGCAGTAATACCACAGTGTTGCATAAGTGTCACTGTTGCACAAGTGTCACATCTCAGGTATTTCTTGAGTTTACCTGAGAAGTTGGCATGGTTTTTGCATAAGCAATACTTGTGCCACATTGGTCTGCTCAGGTATCACGTTTTCGTGAGAATTACCTGAGAAGAAACTTGAGAAGTAAGTATGTACGATTATGGTATTCTAAGGCCTTCTCAGGACCACTAATATTCTAGATACCTAGACCATACAAGACTATGAAAGATCGACTGTAGCACGTAAGACAAAACGA
>Ga0315327_10002074_pt1 | contig 10568 bp, 12 predicted proteins | sample M110032315metaG_FD_203460 | JGI IMG/M metagenome (GOLD analysis project Ga0315327, IMG submission 203460) | Ammonia-oxidizing marine archaeal communities from Monterey Bay, California, United States - M1 100m 32315 | ecosystem: Environmental > Aquatic > Marine > Coastal | place: USA: California... | reverse complement strand
AAAAAAGAAATGCCTAGCGAAGTCCCCATCTAGACATTACTTTATCTTCCAATCTTTTGAAAACAAATCCATCAATTAGTATTCCAATACCCATAATGACTAACATCATAGCAATAACTTGGGAAACATCATTAAGTTGTCTTCCAACATTTAACAAGAAGCCAAGTCCTAAAAATGAAAATAATAGTTCTGCACCAATTACTCCTCTCCATGCAAATGCCCAACCTTGTTTGAAACCAGTTATCATATATGGAAATGCAGCAGGAATCAATACTGATGTGATAAGTTGAGTACCTTTTGCACCCATATTTCTAGCAGCTTCAATGTATGACGGATCTATATTCTTGACTCCTGTGTATGTATTGATAGTAACTGCAAAAATTGCACCTATTGCTGTTACAAAAATAATTCCAGAGTCAGTTAGACCAAACCAAAGTATTGCGAGTGGAACCCATGCTACAGATGGAATAGATTGTAAGCCAAGAACCAAAGAACCAATAGTTTGATTTACAGTTTCAACTCTTGCCATAAAAATTCCAAGTATCATGCCTCCACCAATAGCAATTGCTAAACCAATAATGAGACGCCACATGCTGGTTGCAATTCCATAAAATAGACTACCATCAGACATTCCATAAATCAAATCTTCTCCAACTTCAATTGGAGATGGAAATATGTTATCTGGCCATATGTCTGCAGTGTCAATTGCTTGCCAAATTATTATAATTGCAATATAGAATGCAATTTTTTTTCCAAAAAGATTTGCTTTCATTCCAATTAGCTCCTAATCAGAATCCTGACTCCTAAGAGCCTGAAGAATTTCTTTTTCATACACAGACAAGTTTTCGTCTTCAGAAACACGTGGTCTTTTGTAATCAATTTCAAGTACTTTTTTGACAACCGCGGGTCTATGACTAAAGATTGCAACACGTGAACCGAGAACAGCTGCTTCTGGAACATTGTGTGTAACAAAAATTATTGTCTTTTGTGTTTTCTGCCATATTAATTGCATTTCAACTAACAATAAATCACGTGTTTGAGAATCAAGTGCAGCAAATGGTTCATCCATTAATAGTACATCAGGATCCATTACTAATGCACGTGCTATCGCGACACGCTGTTTCATTCCCGTTGATAGTTGATAGGTATAAGAATTTTCAAATTGTATGAGCTGCATCATGTCTAGATATCTTTTTGAAATTTCATTTCGTTCTTTTTCAGGAATACCTGCAATTTTTAATCCATACTCAACATTATCTTTGACTGTGAGCCATGGAAACAATGCACCTTCCTGGAATACCATTATACGCTCAGGACCTGTGTCATGAAGTTTTTTTCCATTAAGAGTTATCTCCCCTCCATCAGGTTTTTCTAACCCTGCTAGAATTCTAAGGAAAGTAGATTTGCCACATCCTGATGGACCAACAATACAAACGAACTCTCCTTCATTTACAGTAAGATTTATTCCTCCTAGTGCCTTGAGAGGCTTTCCATCATGCTGAAAATACTTTTCAATATTTTTCGCTTCTAGTTTACTCAATTTGATTTTCCTCCAATGATGTTACTGAAGTATGGTCATAAAAAATTTCATTAATATCATATCCTGAACGTCCAAGATATCCTAATGAATCAGCCCGTTCAGCAAATGTATAAACTGAATTTTTTAATGGATCCGATGTAATTATTAAATTTGAAAACGACTCATCAATTATTTCATCAGGTAATGTTTTCCCCATATAATCTGTTAAAAATTCACTGTAAACTTTTTTTGTTTGTTCAGGGTTATTATTTATCCATTGAACTGTTTTTTCATTTGATTCAATCCAATTTTTTATCACTTCTGGATTATTTTCAATATAGTCTGTTCTACCAATCAATAATACAGATGAAAATTGCTTATCTGGCCAAAATTGACTCTCATTGAATATTCTAACTCCATCAAGATCTTGAACTAACATAGTAGCCCAGGGTTCTGGAACCCATGCACCATCAATATCACCCTTTGCAAATAAAGTGTAAATATCTGGATTAGAAATATTTAGAACGTAAACCGTTCCTCCTTTTTCAACTGATTGTAATCCATTTGTTGATAGATAATGTCTAAGTGAAACATCCTGTGTGTTACTAATCTGTGGGGCAGCAATTCTCTTTCCATCAAAATTCTCAATTGAATCTAAACCAGAATCTTTTTGGGCCACAAAACTTGCTCCACCATCCGCAGCTCCTGCTAAAATTTTTAGTGCCTCACCATCAGATTTTAGATATCCATTAATCACTGGTCCAGGTCCAACATATGCAATATCAATTGAATTTGAGAACAGTGATTCAATCACTTGAGGACCACTATCAAATATTTTAACTTCAATCTTTCTTTGTTCATCTAAATTTTCTTTAAAAATCTCATTTTCTACACCAACAATTGGTACTGCATGAACAATACTTGGGAAAAATGCAATTCGAATTTTTTCTTCTGTTGTCTCAACATAAGATTGATTCAAACTTACAATTACAGCAATGGCTAGGGCAGATATTCCTATTCCAATTAGGTATGAAATTTTCATAAAACAGCGTTATATCTGAAAGTTAAATAGTGATCGAATTTTAGCTTTGCCTACTAATTCTACCCACATCAAAAAAATCAATCTAACCCTCGGAAAAGTTGAGAACATAAAAGATAAATGATTAACTGCATTCAGACAGTTGCTCGATGAAACAAAAATCAATACTTGCATTTTCTGGAGGTCTTGATACTTCAGTTGTCGTAAAGTACATGCAGGATATACATGACATGGATGTCATTACAGTTACAGTAGATGTTGGACAAGGTGACAACCAAAGTAAAATAGCAAAAAAAGCAAAAAAACTAGGAGTAAAAAAGCATTATAATATTGATGCAAAAAAAGAATTTGTTACTGATTTTATTTATCCTGCAATTCAAGCAAACGCACTATATCAAAAAAAATATTGCCTTGCAACAGCACTAGCACGACCATTAATTGCACATAAAATTCTAGAAATTGCAAAGAAAGAAAAAGTTTCATCATTAGCACATGGATGTTCGGGAAAAGGAAACGATCAAGTTCGCTTTGATAATACACTTCGTGCTGGTTCTAATTTACCTATCATTGCACCAATTCGAGACTTGAATTTGGATCGTGAAACAGAACTAAAGTTTGCTAAAAAACATGGGATTGAAATTGATAATGTTGCAAAAAAATTTAGTATTGATCAGAACTTATGGGGTAGGGCAATTGAAGGTGGTGTACTTGAAAATCCATTCAATGAACCACCATCTAATGTGTTTATTTGGATAAAGACAAAAAATCTTCCTGTTAAACCAGCATATCTCAAAATTAAATTTGTCAAGGGAATTCCGGTTGAAGTTGATGGAAAGAAACTTCCTCCTGTAAAATTAATTGAGTACATCAACAAAAAAGCAGGTGCAAACGGAGTTGGAATAATTGATCATATTGAAGATAGGGTTGTTGGTATAAAATCACGTGAAGTTTATGAAACTCCTGCAGCAATTTGCTTAATTGAAGCTCATTCGGATCTTGAGAAAATGGTACATACAAAACATGAAACAAAATTCAAGTCATTAGTAGATGATGAATGGTCATGGCTTGTATATTCAGGTTTGTGGGATGACCCTCTGAAAAAGGATCTAGATAAATTCATAGAACAGGCGCAGAAACGTGTTACTGGAACTGTGAAATTAAAACTATTCAAAGGCAGTATAAGGGTTGTAGGCAGGGAATCAAAGTACTCGTTATACAGTCATGATATTGCAACATATGGAAAAGAATCAACATTTGATCAAAAATTAGCAAAAGGTTTTGTTGAATTGTGGGGTTTACAGACAACAGAAGCTAATAAATTCTAGATAAAGTTGGAAAAAAATTATGAATTGCCCAGAATGTGATGCAAATTTGAACATACCTGATGATGCAGCAGTAGGAGAAATTGTTTCTTGTGCTGACTGTGGTGCTGACTATGAAATTGCAAAGAAAGAAGGTTCTGATATAGAACTTAAGCAAGCTGAAACAGTTGGCGAAGATTGGGGAGAGTAATTGCAAAAAATTTGTATTGTGTTTGACCGATTAAGAACTGAAGAAAAATTACTTCAGACTCAAGCGTCTGAAATGGGCTATGAAACATCTATGATTGATGCAAAGACTACGAGGTTTAACACTGACAGTAATAAAAGCGAACATGACTTTGGTGATATAGTACTTGAGAGATGCATAAGCTACTATAGAGGATTACATTTTACTGCATGTCTAGAATTTTTAGATGTTCCAGTAATCAATTCGTTTGAGATTTCAAACACATGTGGAAATAAAATGATTACTTCAATGCTACTTAAAAAAAATAATATACCAACTCCAAAAACATACTTTTCCTTTTCTGCTGAATCAGCAATGGAACATTTTGAAAAAATAGGATATCCATTAGTTATAAAACCAATAATTGGAAGTTGGGGACGTAGTGTAATCCCAATAAAAGATAAGGATACAGCTGATGCCATAATAGAAAATAGGCAAGTTACAGATGGTCCACAAGATAGGATATACTATTTACAAGAAATGATTGATAGACCACCAAGGGACATCCGTGTAATAACAGTAGGTGACCAAACAGTAGCTGCTATGTATAGAAAATCATCTGGAGGATTTAAGACGAACATTGCACTTGGTGCAGAACCTGAGATATGTAAAATAACAAACGAGATTGAAGAGTTGTGTCAAAAGGCATCTAAAGCAGTAGGCGGTGGTATATTAGGCATCGACTTGATGGAAGACAAGAAGAGAGGCTTGGTAGTGCACGAAGTTAACAATACTGTTGAATTCAAAGGCTTGGTCAAGGTTGCAGAGAAAAATATTCCTAAAGAAATGATTGATTTCGCAATAAACTACATTAGAAAATAGCTCAATTAACGTTAAATTATGCTGTGTTACAAATAGGATTGTAAATGAAAGTAGGAATTGTAGGAGCGTCGGGATATGTTGGAGGAGAAGTACTCCGACTTTTACTAAGTCATCCAAAAGTGGAAGTGTCTATGGTAACATCTAGGCAATATGTTGGTGACTACATTCACCGTACGCATCCTAGTTTGAAGGGTTTTACAGAGTTGACATATTCTGAACTTGATTATGATAAGATGAGCGATAAATGTGATTTGGTGTTTACTGCTGTACCACATGGCACTGCAACAGAAATTGTAAAATCATTTTACGACAGAGGTATGAAAATTATTGATCTTAGTGCGGATTATCGTCTACATAATCCAGAAGACTATGGAAAATGGTATGGTTGGGAACATCCACATCCTGACTACTTGGAAAAATCAGTCTTTGGTGTTCCTGAACTTCATCGTGAACAAATTAAAAATGCACAACTTGTTTCATGTCCAGGCTGCATGGCAGTAACATCAATGCTTGCATTAAACCCACTAATTAAAAATGATTTGATTGATAGGGAGCATATTATAGTTGATTCAAAAATTGGTTCTTCTGGTGCGGGAGCTGGTGGAACATCTGGAACACAACATGCAATGCGTGCAGGTGTAATTAGACCATACAAACCTTCAAAACATAGACACACAGGTGAAATTGAACAAGAATTAAGTCAGACTGCTGGAACTAAAATTAAAGTTGCGATGAGTCCACATGCAGTAGATATTGTTAGAGGAATTCTTTGTACCAATCATACGTTTCTCAAAAAAGAAGTTGATGAAAAAGAACTTTGGAAAATATATCGTGCTGAATATGGAGATGAACGATTTATCAGATTAATTCGTGATAAGAAAGGACTTTACAAATTTCCAGATCCAAAATTTGTTGTTGGTTCTAACTTCTGTGATATTGGATTTGATTTGGACAATGACAATAATAGATTGATTGCACTATCAGCTTCAGATAATCTCATGAAAGGTGCTGCAGGCTCTGCTATTCAGAACATGAATGTAATGTCAGGCTTTGATGAGAAGGAAGGAATTATGTATTCCCCATTAACACCTGTATAATAGATGATAACAATAAAGATTGGTGGAAGCGTAGTAGATAATCTTCATCCAACTACTATATCAGACATCAAAAAAGTAGTAGAACAAGAAGGTGTAATTATTGTTCATGGTGGTGGAAAAGAAGTAACTAAGGTTACAGAACAACTTGGAAAAGAACCAAAGTTTGTAGTGTCACCAAGTGGAATAAAGAGTAGATATACTGACAAAGAAACATTAGAGATATTCACAATGGTGATATCAGGAAGAATTAACAAGAATATAGTGCAGATGTTGCAAAAAAATGGAATTAATGCTGTAGGTCTTTCTGGAATGGACGGTAAAGTAATAGAAGCTACCAGGAAGAAAAAACTCATCATTATGAATGAAAAAGGAAGAAAGCAGGTCATTGATGGTGGATATACTGGTAAAATTTCTGGTGTAAATGCAGATCTAGTTTCTACAATTTTAGAAAAAGGTTACACACCTGTTATTTCACCTGTTGCAATAAGTGAGGAATTTGATTTTCTAAATGTTGATGGAGATAGGGCTGCTGCAAATATAGCGGGCCATGTAAAAACTGACAAAGTATTATTCATAACAAATGTTGACGGATTACTAATGGATGATAAGTTAGTTGAAAATTTGACTCTGTCAGAAGCAAAAAAGATCTTACCAAAGATTGGATTTGGAATGGAAAAGAAAATTCTTGCTGCAACTGAAGCGTTAGGAATGGGTGTAACAGAAGCATTAATCGCAAATGGTCAAAAGGAAAACCCCATATCATCTGCCATTGCACATGATAATTGTACGGTGATAAAAAATGACTGAAGATCAATATCTAGGAAATCTTTACCAAAGATTTCCAGTTACAATAGAAAAAGGATTAGGTGCACATGTATGGGATGTTAACAATAAAAAATACATTGATTGTATGGGAGGTTACGGTGTTGCACTAGTTGGTCATAGAAATGAACGAGTTGTTAATGCCATAAAATCACAGCTTGATAAAATTATCACAGTACATAGTTCACTTTATAGCAAAACAAGAGAAGAATTCCTAGAGACACTGTTTAAACTTGCGCCTAAAGGACTGACTCAGGCTCACTTGAATAACAGTGGTGCAGAGGCAATAGAGGCTGGAATGAAATTTGCTAGAAAATTCACTGGTAAGAAAGGTATGGTAGCAATGAATGGCTCTTATCATGGAAAATCAATGGGTGCGTTATCATTAACGTTCAATCCAAAATATAGAAAATCTTTCCAACCACTAGTAGAGAAGGTTACATTCTCACCTTTTGGTAATATTGAATCATTACGTGATACAATTGATGATGACACAGCCTTTATCATATTAGAACCAATTCAAGGAGAAAGTGGAATTCATGTAGCTCCAGATGGATTCCTACAAGATGTAAGAAAGTTATGTGATGATAACGGAATCCTTCTTATATTTGACGAAATTCAAGCAGGATTAGGGAGAACTGGAAGAATGTGGGCATCAGAACACTGGGATACGGCACCAGATATTTTATGTATTGCAAAAGGAATTGCAGGGGGTGTACCAATGGGAGTAACTATGGTAAGGCCTGATATCTTAGATTGTATTAGTAAGGGTGAGCACTCTTCAACATTTGGTGGAAACCCATTATCATGTGCTGCTGGAACTGCAACACTTCAAGCCTTAACACAAGATGGTTTAATTGATAACGCTGACAAAATGGGAAAATTATTTAGAGATGGATTAGAAAGATTAAAAGAAAAACATACTATAATCAGAGAGATCAGAGGCAAGGGGTTAATGATTGGAATTGAACTTAAGTTTGAAGTTAAAAATATCTTAATGGAAGGAATTGAAAAAAATCTTCTCTTATTATATTCCGGTCGAAATATACTAAGATTATTACCACCACTTGTAATTACAGAAGAGGAAGTAACAAAATCCTTAGAAATTCTAGATGAACTATTAACAAATGAGGAGAGTCGTAAAAATGCCTAAGGATAAAACTGATGATAAAATCATTGGATTTCTTAGAGATGATGCAAGAGAATCATTTGTAGAGATAGGAAAAAAGCTCAAACTTTCAGAATCAGCAATTAGGCGTAGGGTCAAAAACTTAGTTGATAGTGGAGTAATTGAAAGATTTACTGTTGAAATGGGTGAAACGAATACCACTAGTGCAATTGTACTAATTTCAGTTGATTCTGCAACAGATACATCAAAAGTATCAACAAAGTTAACAAAACTGGAAGATGTTAAAACAGTTTATGAAATTACTGGCCAGTATGACATAAGTGTGATAATTAGATCTGGAAACATTGCTGAGATTAACATATGTATTGATGAATTACGGAAAATTCAGGGTGTAATTGACACTAACACAGTAATTATTCTACGAACAATTAGATAATCGATATTCGAAACTAAATCTAAAATAATAATCTAATTCAGTATTTGTTTTTGATTAAATTCGCGATATTAGTACGATTATGTTTATATTAATGTGTTTTATCAACGATAATAGTAATGAAAGATCCGAATCACTATGCAGATATGTATAACGCGTATGATAAATCACCAAAGAAGATCCGAGTACTTGACTCTACATTGAGGGAAGGAGAACAGCATCCTGGTGTCTCGTTTACTAACAAACAGAGAATACAGATTGCCTGGATGCTAGATTACTTTGGAGTAGATCAGATAGAAATTTCACCCATAGTTTCACCTGATCATAAAGATGCTACAAAAACAATCATCAAGCAAGGGTTGCGAGCAGATATTGTTTCTCATGGTAGAGCACTAACAGAAGATATTGATATTTCATTGTCATGTGATGCAAAATGGGTTGCAGCATATTTAGGAATATCAGATGTGCACCTAAAAGATAAGCTACGTATAACAAGAGATGAGGCACTAGAAAGAGCAGTAAAAACTGTTACTTATGCAAAAAAACATGGATTAAAAATTAGATTTACTGTAGAGGATGGAAGTAGAGCTGATCCAGAATTCCTATTAACAATATGTAAAGCAATACAAGAAGCTGGTGTAGATAGAATTAGTCTACCAGATACAGTTGGTATAATGCGACCAGTTGGTATGTACAATTTTGTAAAAAATGTACGATCAATCATTGATACACCATTAGATGTACATGTACACAATGATATAGGATTTGCATTAGCAAATGCCTTTTCAGCTTGTGAAGCTGGTGTTGATCAAATTCATACTACAATAGACGGTATTGGCGAAAGGACTGGAATTCCATCATTGGCTGAAGTTGCAGTTGCACTCACATATCTATACAAATCACCAAATGACTTTAGATTAGACATGCTAGCAGATTTGTCAAGGCTTATCGAACAATATACAACTATCAAACCTTATGATTCAAAACCAATTGTCGGCACTTCAGCATACAAACACAAAGCAGGAACACATTTAGCTGCGATTCTAAAAAATCCTGCTGCATATGAACCAATTCCACCTAGAGTTGTAGGTAACCATCGTACCATTGTATTTGGTGAACTTGCAGGAAAAACTGGAGCAGGGTATCTAATGTCATTATTAGGAATTAAACAAGATAATGAAACCGCCAAAAAAGTTGCTGCAGGGCTAAAAAATCTTAGAATGGGTGATGTTCTGGATATTCCACTTGAAGATAGGCTTGAAAAAAAGATAATTAATGATGAAAAAAAGAGTGAATAGAGATTAAAATGACAAATTGTCCAGAATGTGATGCAAATATGACTATTCCAGAGGATGCAGTGGAAGGTGAAATTGTAACATGCCCTGATTGTGGTGCAAGTTTTGAATTAGTGAAAGCCTCCGAGGGGTTTGAGTTGAAACCCGCCCAAACAGTCGGAGAGGACTGGGGACAGTGACTACCAGTATAACAGCTCTTTATGATACAATCCGTCTCGAAGAAAAATTACTAATTGAATCAGCTAAAAAAAATGACATTAATTTAGAGATGGTAGATTGTAAAAATCTGTTTGTTAATCTTAATGATAAGAAAAGTTTTGATGGTCCAGTACTGCAACGTTGTGTAAGCTATTATAGAAATCTTCATTCTACTGCAGCAATTGAGGGACAAGGTACAAAAGTTGTTAATTGCCTTAATACAGGAATCTTTGCAGGAAACAAACTTTTCACACACATGCTGTTACAAAAAGCAGGAGTTGCTACACCAGATGCAACAATTGCATTTTCAAAGGATTCTGCACTTAAAGCGTTAGAAAAAAATGGATTTCCAAAAATCATCAAACCAACTGTAGGAAGTTGGGGAAGAATGGTCTCAAAAATTAATGACATGGATTCTGCAGAAGGCATAATTGATGGACGGGAAGCAATGTATCCAATACATCAAGTTCACTTTCTAGAAGAGTTTGTGGAACGTCCTCCACGAGATATTCGTGTTATTGTAATAGGAGATAATGTTGCAGCAGGAATATACAGAAATTCTGGAGATGGAAATTGGAAAACAAATACACATTTAGGAGGTTCAGCAGAAATCTGTGAAATCAGTAATGAACTTGAAGATATATGCATTAAAGCAAAAAATGCAGT
>Ga0315327_10002073_pt1 | contig 10570 bp, 7 predicted proteins | sample M110032315metaG_FD_203460 | JGI IMG/M metagenome (GOLD analysis project Ga0315327, IMG submission 203460) | Ammonia-oxidizing marine archaeal communities from Monterey Bay, California, United States - M1 100m 32315 | ecosystem: Environmental > Aquatic > Marine > Coastal | place: USA: California... | reverse complement strand
CTCTATCGACAGCGCTAAACTCAAGCGTGGATTAATAGCTATTACTTCAATCATCGGCATAGGTGTCATTTGGCTCGGCCGAGTATGGGAACCGTTTTCAAATCCCGTTTCCCTTGTTCAAATCCCCGCTATGCTTGGCGGCACAATTGGATGCGGCGCGTGGTGCTTTGGGGTTGCTTGGGCGGATAGACGCAACTTGCCCGCAGAACTCCAAATGAAGCCCCTCCTTTTCATCAGCCTGCTCATATCCGGGACAACGCTTCTCACCTTTGGTGTAATAGGCATGTATTTCAAATTTTTCGCGTAGATCAATCGTATCCACAATGCTAGGGATTACACTACTTCCAGAGTACATACAGAGCGAAGGCATAGAGCGTCTGCTCGACAACCTTCTAAAGCGAGCTCCCGTAACGGCGATCTCAACGTCTCCCTACGTCATGAGCGAACTTCCCGCCGAACAAGGCGGCGCGCGCGAACCTCCAGCTGATGCAGAAAAAGGCCTCGTCCGTTTGCTCGATCGGCCACTCTGGGGCAAACGGGAAGTATGGATCGAAACCGCACCCAGTTTCGAACCCAACCTCGAGCTTTACAAAGGCCTTCGCTACCAACCCACCGAACCGACTGATCTCACAAAGAGCGAAGGCCCAATTATAGATACTTTCATCGAAGCCGCCCAAGCCAGAGGCATCAAAATATACTTTCAAATTCAATCCGCCATACCGCCAGGCTATCGCGTTCAATTCGGCGGTCCCATCGGAGACGACACCCCTAGACTTCCAGACGGATCGATTCCTTCGCAACGTCTCGATAAAAACGGATCGCTAGCAAGTCCTCACATCATTGAATACGGCGAAGCGCTCATCAAAGACCTACTCCAGCGATATCCCGCAATCGATGGCATTCGGATTGATTGGCCCGAATACCCTCCCTACTTCCTCGATGCCGTTTTCACCGACTTCGGCCCTCATGTAGAGACTTTCGCAAACGAACGCGGTTTCGATTTCGAGCGGATTCGAGAAGAGGCAGCGGTTGGCTACAAACGGTTCCGAGAATCGCTCAGCGACGCCGACCTGAAAGCCTACATTCAGTCGCCGAAAACATTCATTTCAGATCTGCAAGTCAGTGACGATTTCATTAGCCTGAAATCTCAGATTGTATCGAACCTCTTACTACGCTACCGAAACGCTATGAACGAAGCTGGAGGGAAAACCAAGGAACTCATTCCAAGCGCATTCCCTGACCCATGGAATCAATTGAGCGGATTCGACTACACAGCCAATAGTGAAATCGTCGACGCCATCAGCTGCAAGCACTACACTATGCATTGGCCCATGATGATGAAGAACTACAGCGACGCGCTCACTGAAAAGAATCCAAACCTCTCCGATTCTCTCGTTGCCGAATCGCTTTCCAAATCATTTGGAGCCGTTTCACCAACGCCGAGCTCGACCGAAGAATTCTCCTACCCGGAGCCCAATGAGAAGCACCCAGTATCTCTGCAAGAATTAGGCAACAAACAGACCATAGCTGAAACGAACTCAACCAGTGCTCCCGTCTTACCTATCGCCCATAGCTACGGACCAACCGAGGATTTCATCAATCGCGCCAAGGCAGTCTATTCCGTATCCAAGGAGCGACTCTGGGTAAATCGGTACGCCTACTTATCCGACGAGAAACTCGAAGCCTTGGGACAGATTTTTAGATAAGCAATCTCAGCGCACCTTCATGGTAGCGGCCGACCACGCCGCCCTGCGACGTAGCTACCCCGACACGTCGGGGTGGAATCACGATGGCCGCAGGAGCCAACCATAGCGTCTCCGTCAGGCATGACGCGCCTTTCAACGATGGTATCGTACGGGTCCGTTTCAAACTGCACGATGCGAAAGGTATCAAATTCAATTTTAACGACCCTAAAGCAAATGATGTTTCATGGGCCGGTCACATCGCTCGAGTTGTCGTAACACCCAAAACGGTATCCATAGGCGACGACAAAAAGGGCGTATTCGACCTTAAGATACGCGAGCAACGTCAAAACAAAAACATTTCCCAAAGCGACAAAGCGAAACTTAATGCCTTTCTTAAAACCAAAACCGCTGTCTTCAAAAACGCTTCAAAAGAGGATCACTGGTACGAGCTCACAATCGTCAACACTGGCCCAAAACTCGAAGTCTACATCGACCGTAAAAAGATTGGCGAGTTCATATCCGAAGGCCTGGACCACAAGGTAAAACAAAACCTAGCCTTCGGCATTTCAGGCACAGCGACGATCGACGATCTCAAGATCTGGTCACTGGGCAGGTAGCGCTCTTGCAACCGCTTAAAGCAGGGACGACTCGACGAATTATCTACGTCTCTGCTGACTCCGCGCCGCTATCGCAAAGAAGCTACGTCGCAAGGCGGCGTGGTTTGCTAGGTTCGGCATAAAAACCACAGTCAACTGTTGACTAGAAATTGAATTGAATCGGGCCAAACAATTTGCTAGTTCTCCCATAATCAATACCACTAAGACTATGAGCTCCAGATCCAACCCCAACGGCCTTCACTCAATCGGACGCCGACAATTCTTACGATCCGCTTCAGCGTTGATCGCCCTGCCAGCTCTCGAATCCTTCCCCGTATTCGGGGCCGCTACAAAAGCGGCAACGGTTTCTGCAAAGAAAGCACGTTGCTTAGTCTCCGTTGGCTCCTACTTGGGCCTGCATCAAAATGCATTCTTTCCTAAGGAAGCGGGTCGCGGTTACACGATGCCGGAAACGCTTAAGCCGCTAACGGACCATCGTGACGCCTTTACTGTTTTCTCCGGCCTCGATCATCGCGCGGCCAATGGTCATGGAGCCTGGAGTAACTTCCTTTGCGGAAACTCTCCAAATGCTTACTCGCTCGATCAGATGGTCGCCGATCAAATCGGCCAAAAGTCGCGGTTCCCGTCCGTTCAACTAACCGCTGGCACCGGCGAAGGCAGCAAGGCTATGAGCTTTACGAAACAGGGTATCGGCCTCCCCATGGTTCAGCGTCCTAGCGTCTTCTACAAAGAGCTCTTCATGTCCGAAGCCGACAAAGCGCGTATGGAGTATATGCTGCGTAGCGGCAAAAGTTCGATCGACTACGTATTGGAAGATGCCCTACGACTCCAAAAATCTGCGACGCGTCGGGATAGCGACAAACTCGACGAATACTTCGATTCAATGCGATCGGTCGAAAAACGTATGACTCAACAGATCGCCTCGATCGACGACCCTATCCCTACGACCGACTACAAACTTCCCGACTCGGACCCCATTACGCCCAACCTCCTCATGGAGGCGGAAACGCTCATGTACGATCTCATGACGCTAGCCATCGAAACCGAATCAAGCCGTGTCCTGTCGTTTTTCATCGACGGTCTCGGACAAGTATTCTCCTTCGATGGCGAACCTCTCAAAGCAGGCTACCACGGTCTTTCCCATCACGGAAACGATCCGGCCATGATTCGGGATCTCATAAAGATCGAGCAATCTCACATTCACTGCCTCAGCGGTTTTATAAAGCAACTGAAAGAGAAGAAGGACACCCAAGGAAATTCGCTGCTCGATAGCACGATCGTCCTAATGGGTACCGGTATGGGAGATGCTAGTCGTCACTCCAACGCGAATCTCCCGACCCTCGTCGCTGGAGGTGGCTTTAATCACGGCAGTCATATAGCGGTTGACCATACGAAAGATGACTCACCTTTGTTGGGCGACCTCTACGTCACCTTGATGCAACGTCTGGGAATGGAAGTAGATTCCTTCTCCAATGCGTCGCGCAACATGAACCAGCTTTTTAGCTAAAAAATGAGCAAGAAGCTATGCAAGGTAGCGGCCGATCTCCGAGCGGCCATGAGCGCAACTATGTTCGCGATCGCATTCGCCAACATATCCACAAGTCCCCTACACGCGAACACAGACCTCCCAATCCCCGAGCAAGCGATTGAGATTCTTTCTAACTATTGCTTGGATTGCCACGATGAGGCCGAAATGAAGGGCGACCTCAATCTGGATTTCCTTTCCATAGATTGGAGCCTCAAGGAAAATCGGAAACTGTGGGAAAACGTCCATTTAATGGCGAAAGGCGGCCACATGCCTCCTGCCAAGAAAAAGCAACCTAGTGACGAAGAGCGCGAAACCATATTAGCCTGGCTCGATTCATCTTTACTCGAACACACCTCGATTGGCGGCACCCTTCCACGACGTCTCAACCAATCCGAATACGAGGCCACCATTCGCGATCTGTTCAATCTAAACGACTTCACTCTGCCTGTCGGATTCCCTCGGGATACCGAGTTCCACGGATTCAACAACGTGGGCGAAGGTCTGGTACTCTCGCCACCACTCATGGAAGCCTACGGCAAAGTCGCTTCACGGATCGCGGACGAAGTTTACCCGCCGAAAAAGCCAACTCCAAAGTCCACCACGCGCCACGCAGGGCCTGAGGACATGGTACTCAGTTTTTCCGCAGCTACCGTAAAAGGCGATTCCCTCCTTCTCGCCTCGCGTGCCGAACAAATCATGCGCAGTTGCACATGGCCCAGCCGAATCGAGATCATGGCTTCCGGCACCTATCGCGTCACTGTTAGTACCTCCCAGTTCCGACCAATATCCGATGAACCGATGATTCTCGAATTTCGTGCCCGAGAACTGACCGCTAGCGATCGTTCCTTTACTGAAATATTTCGCCTTCTAAAAGAAATCGAAGTCACCTCCGAGTCTCCTCAAACCGTAACCTTCGAAGCCGATCTCTACGAAGGCCAAACACTTCTCTTACGCTGGACCAATGCAGAACTGGACCACGAATTCAATAATCTTGCGGATCAAATGGAAGCCTGGTTCAAACGCGATCCGCGTTTCTTGGCAGCCTGGCAAAAAGCCGTCTACCCAGACGGCATTGTTACCGAGAGAGGAAAGTTTACTTATCTTCGAGGAAGGAATGGCTGGGACGTCGTAACCGATAATTTGGCGGATCCCGAGCTAGACATGAGTCAGGCTAAAATGGATACGAATATGACCCAACAGCTGCTCAAATCTATGCGAGGGCTTGGAGGCGGGACGTATTCTACTGCCGACGCAATGTGCCACTACTACTTCGAAAACGGCCCAGCGCTTGCGGTACACGGTCTCACAGTCGAAGGTCCATTGAAAATAGTCGAAAACCCAACAGATATTCGACGTAGAGAAACGCGTGAACAGTTGATCGGCGAACGCAAACCCGGTCAATCCGACGAGGCGCTCGCACGGCAAATGCTCAAAACATTCCTTCCCAAGGCCTTTCGCCGACCGGTAGACGAACAGACGATTAATACCTTTCTGAAAATCGCAAACCAACACTGGTCTGAAGGAGCTTCATTTGAGGACGGCATCCACTTATTGCTTCGCAATATCCTCATTTCCCCTCGCTTTCTCTACCGCGTGATCGGTCCGAATGAAATGGACGACTACGACCTCGCCTCGCGACTCTCCTATTTCCTAACGCAATCTCCTCCAGATACGAAGCTCAAGAAACTCGCCAAAGCAGGTAAACTATCGAATCCCGAGACCTTGCGCCGGGAAGCCCGTCGCTTGATGCCCGACAGTCCCGATCATCCTATGATCCAAAGTTTCACTGGTCAGTGGTTGGATACGAAAATGCTGAATGACATCATGCCTGATCCGAAGCTCAAGTTTTCCGAAAATGACATAAAAATAGCCAAGGCGGAAGTCGAGTGGTTCTTCTCTGCGATTCTAAACGAGAACCGTCCCTTAACTGATTTCATCGATCCGGATTTCACGTATTCAACCGTCGGATTCGCCAAAAAAATATACGAATACCAAGACCCGAATCCCAAGCCCAAGATGGACAATTATCGAGTAGACGTACGCGGCTTACAACTCGAGCGAATACCTCTACCACGCGGCGGTCGATATGGGGGCCTGATGGCGCAATCCGCCATTATGACAGCCACCGCAAATGGCGTGGATACACAGCCCGTTCTTCGAGGAGTATGGATCCTGGAAAACATCCTCGGCACGCCTCCACCACAGCCGCCGAAAAGTGTCCCAGCGCTAACGCCCGACATTCGTGGTACGACCAATCCTAAGGAAATGCTCGCCGCCCACATGGCAGATGGAGCCTGCGCGACTTGCCATAAGCAAATCGACCCTATCGGTTTCATGCTGGAGAACTTCGACCCCGTAGGCCGCTGGCGTGAAAACTGGCCGAAAATAGATGTACCGATCGAATCCTCAGGCACACTGCCCGACGGTACCGTTATTCACGATGTAACAGATTTCAAGGCATGGCTGGTCGACAATATCGACCTCTTCTCCCAGTGCCTCTCCGAAAAGCTCCTGACTTACGCCACAGGCCGCGTCCCCAACTACAAGGAACGCAAAGAGATCGAAACCATCGTTAAACTAAACCACGGAGCCGGCAACGGCTTCCAAGATCTCTTTCTCGCTCTCATCCAAAGCGAGACTTTCCGCACGAAGTAGACACCTGAATGTAGAATTAAGGGCGAAGCTCTACATCTCGGCTTGCCTTTCAAGAATCGACCAACCACGCGAGACTTCGAAATGGCTAAGAACCTGCCAACGCTTCTATTCTAGCGTTCAGGCCTTTACTCTCACTTCTACTTACGTTTCTCGTGGAGCTCCTCCAAAAACAATCGATCCGGGACAAGCTCGGACCAACTTAAGCGAATCTGGATATTATCCCACACGTATTCAATTTCTCATGAACGATTCGCTGAGCACGATCCCCTCGATCAGGCCCTGGAGACCACCTTCATTATCATCAAGCTCTTCCAATATCGAATCGATTACCGGGCGATCCCTAGAATCCAATTCCCGACCAAGAGCATAGGTCATGAGCTTCTCCGCTAGACAGCGAGTAAACTGATCGGTCCGTTTGATCATTAAAGAACGAAATTCAGGCACGCCATTAAACGTATCTCCATTCGGCAGCGTTCCCGATGCATCGATCTTCAATTTACGCCCATAGTGGCTCCGCCACATTCCGGTCGCATCGAAATTCTCCAATGCAAAGCCCAAGGGATCGATCTTACGATGACACTCCGCGCAAGTCTCGACTTCACGGTGTTTCGCAAGCTGCTCTCGAATCGTCTTTGCCCCGCTGATACCCGATTCGATCACCGGAACATCTGGCGGCGGTGGCGGTGGCGAGTAGCCGAGCAGATTCTCCAATACGTAGATTCCACGAACCACCGGAGAAGTATCCACTCCGTTAGCGGAAGCGGTCAAGAAAAGCGATTGCCCGATCAATCCACCTCGCGGCGTTCCTTTCAAAGAGACCTTTTTGAGCTCATGCCCATCCACGCCTTCAATCCCGTAATGCAAAGCCAATTCCCGATTAAGGAACGAATAGTCAGCGGAGATTAATTCACTCGGTCTTAGATTATTACTCAACACGTGCCTAAAAAAGGCTTCCGTCTCGCCAATCATTGCGGTTTCTATGTCATCGCGAAAATAGGTCCTAAAGTCCTGCGACACCGGCATCTCGCCAATATTATCCAGCTCAAGCCAACGACTTATAAAATTGGATACAAATCGATCAGACTTCGAATCAAGCAACATTCTCGATACTTGTTTTCCCAAGACAAGCGGATCGCTTAGCTTCCCTTTTCGAGCATCACGAAACAACACTTCATCCGGTTGAGACGACCACAGAAAATAGGACAAACGCGCCGCCAAGGCAAAATCGTTCAAAAGCCCTTCCCCCTCGGACAAATAGATAAACCCAGGAGAGCAGAGGATCGCCTGAAAGCCTAGCTGCACCGCTTCGAGCTCAGTCAAACCTTCTTCAATCTTCGCCAAGACCATCGACTCGATCGGCTTCAACTCATCGCTTTCCAACGGACGGCGATAGGCTGACGCCGCAAAGTAACGCAGTCGCTCAACGGCAGCTTCGCGCGTCAGGTCGCTCAATTCAAGATTCCCATAGAGCAATTGATGCCCTTTGGGGGGCCATTGCTCCAATAACGGCCCTTCAACTTGAACCTCCCAAATACGCAATTTCGGTCCCCGGTAGACCTTCAACAATCCATGGGATTTTTCATTCCCACCCTTCATATCGACGAAAGGTTTCACCTCCTCATACTCTCCCCCATTCTGAGTCATGATCCGCACCAACCTCTTGGTTGCGAGAGTTCCATTGCGAAAACGCACTTCCGGCTCAAAGCCTTCTTCGAAAAACACTTCCCACTCGAACCATTCCGGCTCATCGCTGGTCAATTCGACCCGGGCCAAAGAACGTTCTGCCGAGACATTACCCGTGCTTTCAACGCTTCCTTCTCGATCGACTGCTACCAGTTCGAGCACCAGCGGATCCCCATTGCGAAAATCGTCAATCACGTCCCCATAGGGATGCTCACGATCGATTGCCGCCGCTTGTACCCGCACGCGATACATGCCGCTTGCCGGCACTCCACCTCTCGCCAAAGGCTCGAAGCCAATATGTCCTCCACGATAGTGCCGACCATACAAATCCGTATAGGGCGTCTCCGGAACGAATCGAAATCGATCTACCCGAAACAGCTTCGGTAGGTCTGCGTTCTCTTTACCCTGAAAATAGAACGGAGTCCGTTGTGAATAACGCTTTGATTTAGGTCGCTTGCCAAATTTCGTCGCTCGGTCGATCGCCTCTTCAGCAGCAGTAAAATAATGATCCAACAACATCCCTGAAGTGACCAACTCCGCACCTATATTATCAAACCCATGTTTAACGACTTCCTTCGGAAAATCCACCGCAGGATTCCATGCAGAGACATTCAACCCAAGCAAATCTCTGATCGTTTGCTGATACTCCCATGCGTTGATCCGGCGCAAGACGCTATGCCCCCCTGTGTCCGATAATTCTGCCAAGGCAGTCTTCACTAATTTGGTCGTCGAATCAATCATCGCCGTCCGTTCTTCGATTGAAGGCTGCGGTTCGTCCTCAGGCGGCATATCGCCCAGATTGAGCATATCCAAAACCTCCTGCCACAATTCAATATCCTCCAGACCCGTGATCTCATCGGTGAGACCATCCAAGCGGCGGTCTCCCTTCTCTTTGTGTGGTCCGTGACAATCGATGCAGTGCTGCTGAAGAAATTCCGTACGAGACGAGCCGAAAGAAATGCTGGAAAGCAAAACCGAACCAAGAGCCGTGATTATCCGCTTATCGAAAAAAGTATTCATAATAAAACAACTCTCAACTAAGCGATTTCCATGGGTGAAAACGTACCCGTACTCCGACCGAAACGTTCGATATCCAAGCCGAACCATTGCAGGGACGATAGCCAGAGATTGGAAAGCGGGATACGCTTGCTCTTTTCCTCCGGGCAAACCAAATGGCCTTGATGATCCAACCCTCCACCGGCAAGCAATACCGGAATATCGCGATTGCTGTGTGTATGCGCATTTCCCATACCGCTTCCCATGACAACTAAGGTATCGTCAAAAACTTTCGCTTCTTTCAATCGATCCACGAACAAGCCGAATTGCTTCATCAAGTACGCCTCCACAATTTGTAGCTCACCGAGACGATTTTCCTCCTTACCGTGATGCGACAGGCCATGATAGGATCCGACCTCCAATTCGCTCGTTTGAAATCCCATCGGCACTTCAAAAGTCGCCACCCTCGTCGAATCGGTCTGCAGCGCCAAAACCAATAGATCGTACATCAACGGCATCTCCTCGATATGCATACGGTCTTCATCCAAAACGCGATCTATCGGCGAATTGGGTTTCGGTCGATCAAGCCACTCTTTGGACATTTGCAAACGTTGCTCAACTTCGCGCACTGAGGTCAGATACTGGTCCAATTTGTCCCGATCAGTCGCGTTCAGTTTTCCGCCTAAAGTATTCGCCGATTCTCGAAGCGCATCCAAAACGCTACTACGATGCAATAAACGCACGCGTTCTTTTTCCAATGCTGCCTTACCGGAATTGACGAACAAGGCTTCGAAAAGATTTGCAGGGTTGCTGACCGGTGGAATGTTCACACCTGAACGTGTCCAGCACATGTTAGTTCCGCCACCAAGGCCCGCAGAAATCGACGAATACCGCGCCGCACTCCCGGAGAATTCCGCAGCTGCCTGGTCGATCGTCATATTCTTTTCCGCAAAACCTGCCGCCTCGCCTTTCTTAACGCCGCTCAGAAATGAATGCACAGCCGAATGTCCCCCGCTGACGCCGTGGTCCAAATGGGAAAAGACAGTGAAGTCGTCGCGATGCCTATCGATACCCCCAAGGGTCAAACTCGTCTTATAATCCTTGCCAGACGTCTTTGGGAAGAACCCTCCCGGCCAAAAGCCCAAGTGACTCCCCACACACACCAATCGACGCGAACTTTGCGGATTCGCCGATGCGGCGAAACCCGTATTGAGGCTTTCGAAAGCTGGCATTGCCATTACCACTCCCAGTCCCTTCAGGAAATGGCGGCGATCGATAGGGGCATTATAAATACGTTTCATAAATTTCAATTAAGGTCAGGGATTGAGACCACAAGGACGCGAATCTTATCGATTTCCTGAAAGGTCTCGAAAGAGACCTTTTAAGCACGCCTATCCGGATCCAGT
>Ga0315327_10002072_pt1 | contig 10574 bp, 8 predicted proteins | sample M110032315metaG_FD_203460 | JGI IMG/M metagenome (GOLD analysis project Ga0315327, IMG submission 203460) | Ammonia-oxidizing marine archaeal communities from Monterey Bay, California, United States - M1 100m 32315 | ecosystem: Environmental > Aquatic > Marine > Coastal | place: USA: California... | reverse complement strand
TTATTTAGTAAAAAGATTCCTTGAATTTCTGAGAGGCGTTCCAGAAATAATATTTGCTATCCTTTTTGTTTGGGCTTTAGGAGTTGGTCCTTTGGCAGGAATAATAGCAATTACTATTCATACAACCGGAGCATTAGGTAAGCTATTCTCGGAAGTTCATGAAAATACTGATTTAAATGCTTGTGAGGCTATTAAGTCAAACGGAGGTAACTGGTTATCGGAAATGAGATATGGGATCATTCCTAAAGTGCTTCCAAATATAATTTCTTATGCTCTTTTACGATTCGAAATAAATATTCGAGCCTCTACTGTAATTGGTTTCGTTGGTGCGGGAGGAATAGGCCAAGAGCTTTACCTGGTAATTAATTTTAATTATTACGAAGAAGTAAGCGCAATTATTCTCCTTATTATTCTTACCGTTATAACTATAGATATTGTTTCTGGAAGCATAAGAAAAAAAGTAATAGGAGAAATAAATGACTGACCAAGAAATTATATCTCTTTGCCCAAAAGCATTTAAACCTTTTTGGAAGCGCTCTCCGATTGCCTTTGTAATCATAATATCATCATTTTTATATCTGCTTATTTGTATATCTTATTTCGATTTCTCAATTGCTAAGATATTTTCTGGATTGGCCAATATGAAACCTATACTGGTTGCAATGTTTGAATGGGATGATTTTCTATCTTGGAATTTTCGTTCAATATTTATTGGTCTAATTCAAACTCTTAGTATGGCCTTTTTAGGAACTTTTCTTGCCTCTTTGGTATGTATGCCAATTAGTTTTTTTGCTTCCCGCCAAATAAATAAATTCAGTCTTATTCGTTTCACAATAAAAAGGATTTTAGATTTTATAAGAGGTATAGATATTTTAATTTGGGCAATAATCTATGTTCGTGCTTTCGGATTAGGTCCCTTTGCAGGTTTATTGTCTATTTTTACAGCAGATGTAGGGACATTAGGTAAATTGTTTTCTGAAGCAACAGATAATGCCGATAAAAAACAAATTGAAGGAATAACGGCTACCGGATCAAATAAGTCCTCAATAATACGTTACGGACTTATCCCACAAATATTTCCTATATTTATTTCACAAAGCCTTTACTTCTTTGAATCCGATACAAGATCTGCAGTACTACTAGGGGTTGTAGGTGCTGGCGGCATAGGATTGCAGTTAACGGAAAGAATGAAAGCTCAGTATTGGGACCAAACGCTCTTTATTATAGTTCTAATATTGATCATGGTTGCAATAATAGACTCGATTTCTAGAGCCATAAGGAAAAGAATTATTTATGAATAGATATATAAATGAGGCAAAACACTTCTTCCGAATTGGAATACCGATGCTTGGCTCTCAATTATCATTTATGATTATGTCGGCAACAGATACAATTGTTGCTGGTAGAGCCGGCGCAGATCAGTTAGCAGGCTTGGTTATTGCCAATTCATTTACCTTTCCAGTGTACATGTTTATGGCCGGAATCATATTTTCAGTAATTCCAATAGTTGCGCAACTCAATGGCGCACATAAAAATCAAGAAATAGGTAAAAAAATTAGGGAAATTTTTTGGCTAACTCTAATTCTAGGTTTCCTATTAGTCATTATTTTTTATTTTGGCAGTGAACTTTTAAAATTTCTACCGCTTGACGAAAAAATATTATCCATCTCCGTAGATTACCTTAAGGCAATTTCTATTGGGATGTTTTTCTATATTATGTATCGATTGCTAAGCTCTTATAGCGAGGGTTTAACACTAACTCTCCCAGTCTTTTATGTTGTTTTTGGTGGTGCACTTATAAACATACCTCTCGATATAATATTTGTTTACGGGTATTTAGGTGTTCCAGAAATGGGAGGAGTAGGATGTGGATATGCAACTTCAATAGTTTCAACTTTAATGTTTATTTCAATGGCTCTTATTGTCATCTTTTCAAAACCGTACAAAAATAATGAGCTATTTAAAAAATTCAATGGACCATCCATAAAAACTTCTCTAGAGGTTCTTAAATTGGGTGTTCCCATAGGTTTTGGAATATTCGCTGAAATGAGCATGTACTCAGGAGCGGCACTTATTCTCGCTCCACTTGGTCAAAATATCGTTTCAGGTCATGCGGTAGCATTAAATATAGCAAGTATTGTTTTTATGCTGCCCCTCGCCATAGGACTAGCAGCGTCAACTCGTGTTGGTAATCTTTTAGGTGAAGAGAGGTTTGTTGATGCGCGTTATTCATCTTTTGTTTCAATTTCTCTTTGTTTCCTTGGTGCATTATTCAATATGACATTACTGATCATACTGGGTGATAATCTAGTTGCATTATACACAAATGATGTACTTGTTTTCTCTATTGCTAGTCATCTTATTGTTTTTGCAGCAATATTTCAAATCCCTGACGGAATTGGGATGGGAAGCCTTGGAGCGCTCAGAGGTTACAAGGATACCTTTATGACAATGGTTTACATTATTATAGCCTATTGGGTATTTGCGATACCTTTTGGTTATTTCCTGACATATTACGGTTTTTATGAACCTATGGGAGCAAGCGGCATGTGGATCAGTATGATAGTTGGTTTAGTAATTTTTGCTTTATTGATAACTAAAAGGTTAAGAAAAGTATCATATAGTTATACTTAAACCCTAAAAAGCCAGCTTTGAAATTTATTATCTTTAGTGGCAGTTATATCCTGAAACCTTTTTCTTAATTTTTTAGTAATTTCACCAACTTCACCATTTCCTACATTCTTTCCATCAACTTTAATAACGGGACACACAAGATGAGATGATGAAGTAACAAAAACTTCTTGAGCCTCTTCAAGCTCTTTAAGTGGAATCTGTCCAATTTCTATTTCCATTCCCTCATCCTTAACAATATCAATAATACTTTTTCTTGTGATTCCATGAAGAACATAGTCTTCATGACAGGTTTTAAGGATACCTTCTGAATTTATAATAAAAATATTTGATGTAGGTGCCTCAGTTAGATAATTCTCTTCATCCACAAAAAAAATCTCATCATAACCGTTTTTTCTTGCATCCCATTTTGCCATCATCGAAGATGAATAGTTTGCTGCAATTTTTACTTGAGGGGAAATTATGTCCTTTCGTCTTTGTTTCTTAGCCTTCTCAACCCACACACTTAATTCTTTTACTCCATGAAAAGGCTGTGTATTTTTTGATATTATATCCACTTGAGGTTCGTATGCTGCTATCGCAACGGTTGTAAAAGGATCTTGAGGAACCACATCAATCTCTATCGATGCTATATAAACACTAATTTTTATAAACTTGCTTCCGGGGTTCTTTTTTATAGTATCTTTGATGGCGGATTGAATTTCATCTTTTGAATAATCTAAAGGAATTCCTGCAAGCTCACATGATTTAAAAAGTCTTTCAACATGTTCATCTAATCTAAATGCATAGGCATTATCATTATTATAAAAAATGGGCATAAAGCCAAATATTAACGAACCCCTTTGATGAGAATGAGAAAGAATGTGTACCGTTGCATCCTTCCAATCAACATAACTACCATTTATCCAAATCTTTCTATCCATAATTTCCTTTTAATAAGAATCACTCTTTAATTTATATGTTAACCTATAAATTAAAATGTATGAAATTCTTATAAATTTATGGATCATTGTTGGTGTAATTGCTTTTTTTACACTTCTTTTATTTAGTGCCCCTTATGGGCGCCACTATAGATCCGGATGGGGTCTGAGATTACCTAAAAGACTTGGATGGGTGTTTATGGAAAGCCCTGCTCTATATCTTATGTGGGTATACTTTTATTTCTATGATGGATTTAGTAATGTGGTATTAACCTTCTTTCTGTTTCTTTGGTCAGTTCATTATTTTAATCGAAGTATCATTTGGCCATTTAAAATTAAGAAAGAAGGTTTTATACCACTTTCGGTAGCTCTTATGGCGTTCTTATTTAATGCTGTAAATACATTTTTTCATGGGTATTGGTTTTTTCTTTCAGATAATCATTACGATACATCATGGTTTTACGAACCTGTCTTTATAATTGGTCTTTCAATTTTCTTTTTTGGTATGTTTGTTAATGTACAGTCAGATAATATATTAATACGCTTGGCAAAAAGTTCTAATGGTGGATATAAAATTCCTAAAGAAGGTTTATATAAATATGTCTCTAGCCCCAATTATTTAGGAGAAATTATAGAGTGGCTTGGTTGGGCTATTCTTACTTGGAGTTTATCTGGATTAATTTTCTTCTTCTGGACAATTTTTAATTTGCTACCAAGGGCCATTAGTCATCACAAATGGTACAAAGAGCAATTCGAAAATTATCCAAAAGAAAGAAAAGTAATAATTCCAAAGATTCTTTAAAACCTCTTTCTCATAATTAGCTTATATTTTATAATCCTTAAAGATTATCGTTCTAATTTTTTGGATAAATACCCAAAACAACTTTTCCTATATATTCTCTAGCCTCTGAGGGGGTGTATGGTTGCATGAACGGCCCAGCACGAACATCGCGGTAAAGTCTCGATATCGTATTTTTATCAAGATATCCACTCCCCCCTACAACATCTAATGCCTTATTGACTATGTCTATGGCATTACGATTAACGATCCATTTCATGCTTTGGTGATCTTTTAAAAGTTCATGCGCTTGTTCAATTGGAATTTTTTTATTTTTATATTTATTCAGAAAATCATCAGTAATTTGACCCATTTGACTGACCATTGCACGTGCTGCCGATATAGATATTTCCATTTCTCCTATTATATTTTGGATACCAGGTAATTCCATTTTACTTGGCTTAATTGATTTTGGTTTTTCTTTTGTGGCAATCAGGGCTATCTCATAAGCATGTTCAGCAATTCCTAGAAAAGCACCTAATAAAGGCAAATTAGCAATATTCCTATTCATTAATAATCCTGAGCTCCACTTACCCCATTGCCCTACAGGTCGTACAATATCCTTGGGGATGAAGACATTTTCAAAGAAAATTGACTGACTTCCAGAACCGCGCATTCCCATAGCTTGCCAATCGTCTTGGGCTATAACTCCTTCGGTTTTTAATGGTATGATGACAGCACCAATAACACCCTCTTCATTATTAGAAGTAGTTTCTTTGTTGTCTCTAATCCGTAAATTCATTGCCACATGCGATGCAATAGGAGATCCAGTAACAAATATTTTTTTACCGTTGATAATCCATCCATCTTTAACGCGCGTTGCTTCGGTAAATGGATGTAGATTATCAGTTCCTATTTCTGTGGCAGTAGCACATAAAAACATATTACCGGATATAATTTGTTCGAATTGTAGCTCCAATTTTTCAGTTATCTCATTGTTGGTTGATTTTTTAGATACATTCCAAGCTTCCTTAATTCCTCTAGAAACTGCCAGATGCATATTTACCATGAGAGCCACCGAACCGTCTCCTTGACCCAGACGCGAAATCCCAACCATCCAATCATGAACGGAAGTTAAACCAAATCCACCGAAATTTTTTGGAACAAAGGCACCGATAATTCCTGAAGACAACATATCTGCTAAATTATGTACATCAACAATGCTTTTCTTGTCAGCATTGTCTGCACGGTCGCGTAAGATGTTTATAACGCTTTCTGTAGCTTTTATAAAGCTTTCACCCTCTTTTGTTCTAGGTCTTAACTCATAACTCATTATTTATGCTTTCTCAAAAGTTAAATATAATTTATTCAAACCTCTTAAAGCAAAATGTGATCGATGTAAGAAATCATTTTTATCTTCCGCAAGGTTTATATTTTTTAATCTCTTGAGAAGTATTTCAAATGCAAATTTCATTTCCTGTCTTGCTAACGGAGCCCCTATACAGTGATGATGAGCCGTGCCATATGCCAGATGCTTTCCCGGATTCTTTCTTTTAAGGTCCATTTTTGCAGGACATTCAAATTGATCTTCGTCTCTGTTTGCTGAGCCAAAACGCATATCAATAATCGATCCTTCAGGAATGTTTACCCCTGAAACCTCAACATCTTTTCTTACTCTTCTAAATAAACTTTGAACAGGTGTCTCAAGCCTTATAATCTCTTCGATAAAATTTTTTAATTTAGCTTTCCCTGACAAAATATCGTCTAACTTATCTCTTTGCTGCATAAGCATAAGCATTCCACTTGCCAAAGAGTCGGTCGTAGTTTCATTTCCCCCTATGTTAAGATCGCTAACAATAGATAAGAGTTCCTCTGTCTTTAAATGATTCCCGTCTTCATCCACATAGCTGACTAAATCAGAAATTATATCATCTTTAGGTCTCTTTCTTTTTTCTTCAAAGGCATCATTCATATAGTGCTGGAATTTCACAAGTCTTTCAGCGCAAGCAATTTCTTCTTCTTCAGTAAGCATCTGACTTAGACTCAATGAAGTATCCTGAGACCAGCCTTTGAGTTTTAGTAAATCTTCTTTTGGAAAGCCTAACCTATCTTGAATAACATTCATCGGCAAAGGTATGCAAAATTGAGAAACAAATTCTACTTCACCATCATCAATAAAAGTATCTATCAATTCATTAACAAGATTAATAATATATGGCTCCATCTTTTTAACTCTACCAGCTGTAAAAGAGGGGTTTGCAGCCTTTCTAAACCTTGTATGGTTAGGCGGTTCAGCTCCGAAACAAGGTATTTGCCTCCACCCTTTTTCCTGAAAAACCTTACTCACGCTATTACCGTGCTTCCAGTAACCTTTTTTTCTATTTTTCACATCTTTTTCCCAGTGGGCGGCTATATCTCTAGAAAAAAAATCGTAATCGGTGAGAACTCTCTTTAAATCACTATATTTAGTAACAACATAAAAACCAGTTTCTGGACTTTTATATACAGGCGATTGGTTTCTATAAACTTCATAGGCTTCGTAAGGATTCTCTATAACCACAGGGTCTAATAGATTATAATCATTGGGTGTTTTTAATTTTTTGTTCATTCTCTCTTACTAAATTACAAGATTAAAGGCGGTTTACCAAGCGTGTATTCCACATAATTCTGAATTTCTTTAGTTTCTTCTTCTATATTATCCCCTAAATCATCTGGGTAAATTAGTTTTCCAAAATTGATCTTATAGTTAAATCTCTTTTTATTAACTAGCTCTTTAAAAAGACTAATATCCTTAAGTTCCTGATTAACTATATCTAAAAAATAATAAAATAGTGAATTTCTTCCTGTCATATGAAAGGGCACTATAGGGGCTTTATATTTCTTTGATAATTTAACTATAGTTGTAAGCCAAGACCTTTCAATTAATTTTAACCCCACCCTCTTTGAAAGTCTCGATGACGGAAAAACCAAAAGACACTTTCCATTATTGAGAGCAATTTTAGTTAGTTTTAATATTTCTCTACTTTTTCCTGCTGATTTATTTTCTTCATTCCAGTCTACAGGTATAATTATATCTGCAAAACCTTTCGAAAGCTTAATCATATCAATATTAGCGAAAAGAGTATAATCTGGTCTTCTGTCCTTTAAGACCTGAAACATTACAATACCATCTGCTAAGCCAGTTGGATGATTTCCTGCTAGAATTATTGGCCCGTTATTAGGGACATTATTAAGATTTTTTATATCTAATTCAAAATTAAGGAGATTGTTCAAATAAGTAAAACATCCATAACCGGACTTATCAGAAATATTATCTGTAATTCTCTTTGCGGTTTTGTATTTTAATATTTTAAAAACTATGGGCTTAATCAACGACCAAAGAATTTTTCTGTTAATTAACTTTGGACATCTTTCCTCTAAAATCTGATCAATTGGATGCAATCCCTTATCCATCAAGAAAACTTTCTATTTTTATTTCTCTGTTCAACCTGGCATTAAGTACAAAACCCATAGCCGCACACATTGATATTATAGCTGAACCTCCATATGAAAGCATTGGAATTGGCACTCCTACAATGGGAATTAAACCAGTAATCATTGCGCAATTAATAAAAAAATATAAAAAAATAAGAACAGAAATTGCACCGCAGGCAATTGAACTAAATCGACTCCTTGAAATTAATGATGTATGGGCAGAGATTATTATTAGATACATAAAAATAGAAAAAATAAATATTCCGCCAATAAATCCTGTTTCTTCTAACAATACAGCTAGCATAAAATCGTTATGTTTTTCTGGTAAGAAATTTAACTGACTTTGGGTTCCAAGCATAAAACCTTTCCCAGTAACTCCACCAGAACCAATAGCAATTTTTGATTGAATAATATGGTAACCTGACCCAAAAGGATCTTTTTCAGGGTCAAAAAAGACCTCGAGCCTTTTCATTTGATAGGGCTTTAAGGTATTAATTATTATTGGAATAGTTGCTAAAACCGATACTGCACCAAAAAAAACCCACTTTAAGTATAAACCTGAAAAGAAAACCGCAGAAAATCCTGTTATAACAATTAATACCGCTGTACCTAAATCAGGCTGATTTATAATCATTAAAGAAGGGATCAAGATAGACAAGATTGGCAAAATATTATATCTCAATTTTTTTGAATGTTTTTCTCCAAAAAAACTATAATAAGAAGCTAGAGTTACAATTAAAATAATCTTTAAAAATTCTGATGGTTGAAAGCTCGTTGTTCCAATATTAATCCATCTAGATACAGAGCTATTTTCAAAAACTAATAGCCAAATTAACATCAACAAAATTAGCACATACAAAACAGGGCTAAAGATTCTTAAAATTCGAAAACTAATTGTGGCAAAGAAAAGAAAAAAACAGAACCCTACAAGTAAGCGATTTAAGTGATTTGAAACCAAACCAGTAAACTCTCCCCCAGAAATTGAAAAAAGCATAAGTATGCCAGTTACCCCTAGAAGAAATAAGCAAATAGGAATTCCAAAGTTTATTCTTGAAAAATTTCTAAGCGAATTATTTCTATAACCTAGATTATTTCTATAGATATTGCTCATTGATTAAACCCTGTATCCAGAAGTCTTTACTTTTTTACATGCCAATAATATATCCCTTCCTATTGGAGCTGCCTTTTGACTTCCTGATCCGCCATGTTCTATAATTACAGAAACTGCATATTTTGGTCTCTTAGTAGGCGCATAACCTACAAAAAGTGCATGGTCTCTATCTTTCCTTTTTTTTGCAATCACGACAGTTTCTTCCCTTTCCTCCTTAGTTATTTCTTTGACCTGAGAAGTTCCTGTTTTACCTGCCATCTTCCAATCTTTGTCCATTATTCGGCTTCGATATGCATTTCCTCCCTTTTCATTTACCGCTATATCCAATAGTTCTCTAATTATATCTACATTTGTAAAATCAAAACCTGCAGGTCTAACTATGTTTCTTTCTTTCTTTATTTTTGGTGACCTAACAATATTAGGTTCGACATAAAATCCTTTATTAGCAATCATTGAAATCATTACATTTAACTGTAGAGGGGTAGCAGCTATATATCCCTGCCCAATTCCTGCAACCAAAGTATCACCAAGGTTCCATCTGTTCTTTAATTTATCTCTTCTCCAGTCAGCAGTAGGTAATAATCCTTTTCTTTCTGCTTCATTAATTAAATTAAAATTTCTTCCTAATCCAAGTCTGAAGGCCATATTTGTAATTTTTTCAATACCTAATTTTTTTGCAAGATCATAAAAATACACATCACAAGACTCTTTTACTGCTTTCGTTAAATTAACTTCCTTATGTCCTTTATCTCTCCAACAATGAAAATTCCTATTTCCGTATATTGTTTTACCTTCACAAAAGACAGTTTTTTTAATATCTAATGTTCCATCCTCTAAACCAGCCAGAGCTGTAACAATTTTAAAAGTAGATCCAGGCGGATATTCACCATTAACGACTTTATTTACAAAAGGATTCATTTCATTTCTTGATAAATTTTCCCACTCTTCGACTGTAAATCCACTTATAAACTTATTATTGTCAAAACTTGGCGTTGAACATAAAGCTAATATTTCTCCATTTTTTACATTCATTACGCTTGCCGCACCAGAATTCTTTCCCATTATAGAATAAACTTTATTTTGTAGATCTTTATCGATAGTTAGAATGATATCCTGGCCATCAATTGCCTGTCTTTTATCCAAGATCCTAACATTCTTTTCTAGAGAGTTAACTTCAGTTTTGATATATCCTAAATGCCCAGATAAAATATCATCATATTTCTTCTCTAAACCTGTAAGACCTTTAGTGTTAATGTCGCCCTTATCGTTTTCACCTATATAACCTATTAAATGAGCAAAACTTTCAGGCGCCAAATAAGATCTTTTAAAATCATTCTCTATTAAAAAAAGATCTTTATCCTCAGTTAAATTATTTATTGAATAGATTTCATCTATTGTTAGGTTATCTTTAATATCAATAGATCCGAGATTATTTTTTTTTAAAGATTTTTCAATTTTCTTTAATTGAATAAAATCTAAATTAATATGGCTGGAAATCTTCTCAATTAACTGCTTTTCAGACAGTAAATCCCCAGGAACAAATGATAATTTAAAGTTTGAAGAATTTATTGCTAATTCTTTTCCGTTTCTATCTAAAAAATTTCCTCTTTCAGGAAAAACAGGAGTCAAGCGTACGCGGTTTTTATCTGAAAGAAGAATA
>Ga0315327_10002069_pt1 | contig 10582 bp, 6 predicted proteins | sample M110032315metaG_FD_203460 | JGI IMG/M metagenome (GOLD analysis project Ga0315327, IMG submission 203460) | Ammonia-oxidizing marine archaeal communities from Monterey Bay, California, United States - M1 100m 32315 | ecosystem: Environmental > Aquatic > Marine > Coastal | place: USA: California... | reverse complement strand
TCCAGCAGGGAATGGAAAAGGAAAAGATGCAGGATGGTTCCAGCCGAACGTTCTGGCATACTCGGTTCAACCCGACTTTGGCTAAACCACCGCATTACGTGATTTTGGAAAATCCGCAAGGCAATCAAATCGATGGTCTATTATACGCTACTTGGTCTGGTGGTAACGGCAATGGGCAGGTGCGGGGCTATGCGATACATCTTTCCGATGACGGCAAGTCGTGGGATGAACCGATTATGACCGGTGAGTTAGCGACTCGGTTGGCCAATGAACAACCTATCAATTTTCCTCAACCCACGACCAAACGCTTTATCAAGTTTCTGGTGACGGACGCCTTTACTCTGGACGGTCGGTCGCTGGCTTCCATTGGCAAGCTCGACGTAATAACTACCTTGACCGTGAATGATTCCAGGCTCTCGGTATCGGTTTCATCGGCGTCAGCCGATGACCTGAAAAATGTGATCCGCCGATTTGCCCAAAAGGCTTTCTCGTCGAATCTGACTGACGAGCAACTGGCCCCCTACTATGAAGTAAGTCTTAACGCACTGCAGAAAAAAGGAGATTTTGTTGCGGCGACCAAACTTGGCTTAAAGGCAATCATGTGCTCGCATCGCTTCCTGCTGGCACCTGGGGAACATGAGAATCGGTCTTCGGGGAAATCGGCTGACCTTGCCCGTATACTTTGGCTATCGGTTCCCGATAAGGAACTGCAGGCTTTATCAACAACGGATATGCTCAAGGGGAGTACCCTCGAATCGCAAATCAACCGGATGCTGCAGGATGAAAAGAGTCAGCGGATGATCCATTCGTTTTGCGGCCAATGGCTTAACCTTAGGTCTTTTGACAAGGTGGCGCCTTCGCTCAAACTTTATCCTTTGTACAACGATCTTTTGAATCATTATCTGCCACAAGAGACCGAGGCCTATCTTAATCATTTAATACAGGAAAACCTGCCGGTTGGGCATTTGATTGACTCAGACTTTTCCTTTCTCAATCAGCGACTGGCCCAGCATTACGGTATTGAGGGGGTGGTCGGTCAACAGATACGGAAGGTTTCTTTTGGACCGGAAGTGCCGCGCGGCGGACTCTTAACCATGGGTAGCGTACTCAAGGTTACGGCTGATGGATTTGATACTTCACCCATCCGGCGAGGTGCGTGGATTTCGAAGAATATTGCAGGTAATACGCTCTCGCCTCCCCCGGAAAATATTGAGGCAATCGAGCCCGAACAGGGTAATGCTGCGACCACCCTCCGTGAGCAAATTGACCAACATAAAAATAACGCGACCTGTTACGCCTGTCATAAGAGTATTGATCCATACGGCTTCGCGCTAGAGAGTTTTGACGCCACGGGGCAAAGTCGTACAAAGTACCGAGTTAAGCTGGCACACAAGGGCACTTTCCAGTATCGCCCGCAGGGTTACTTTAAACTGGCCGGAGAAGTGGACGCCGCGGGGGAGATTGATGAGGATAAGTTTGCGGACGTTTTCGGGCTGAAAAAGATCCTGCTCGCCGACCACAAGAAAACTGCTTATAGTTTCGCTAAGAAATTCTTTGAATACGCCAATGGCTACCAACCGAATCTGCAACAACGCATGGATCTCCACGCGATGATCCCGGATAGTGCCGAGAGTTGCCGCATGAAAGATTTAATCGTCAAGGTATTGGTCTATTCACTGGAAAGAAACAGTAATGAGTAATATCAGCAGAAAAACCTTTCTCAAATTTGGCATGGCTCTGCCTTTGGCTATGCATTCGCTAAACTTGCGGGCCGGGCAAGCGATAAAACAGCCGCCCAAGCGGATTATCTTTATAAATAGCTGTCTGGGTTTCTATAAGCCGTATTTCTATCCCCAGCAGCGAGGAGATCTCTCAACGTCAGCTTACCTCAAAGACATGCATACCAAGGAGAAGATGACGGTCTTTGAAAACCTCTTTCACCCCGGTATGGAAACCAGTAACCACGACTCGGAAAAATCCTTTCTCACGGGAGCACCTAGTCCGGAGTCCCCCACTTTTGTCAACGGAATCTCGCTGGATCAGGTGCTGACCCGACGGATGGGCGGAGACACCCGCTTCCCGTTCCTTAATTTCAGCATCTACGACCGGGGTTGGGGATGTTCCTGGAACGATCGCGGCGCGGCCATTCCCCCGATGCATGATGAACAAAAGATTTTTCAGATGCTTTTTGAGAAACAGGATCTGCAGGTGAAAAAACAGCAGTTGCGGGATGACCAAAATATTTTGGATTGCCTCCGGCGTGATTTGACGCAGTTGCTCAAGCAAGGAGCCGACGCTGGTAAGCTGACGAGTTACCAGACCGTGATTACCGAATTGGAAGCCCAGTTGAATCATGAAAAGTTTTGGCTCAATACCAGTAAACCGAAGGTTCCGCGATCTCTTAGTGACGATCAGGAGTTTGTGTTCTCCACCAAGATTAGGAACCTGTTCGAATTAGCGAAACTAGCTTTCCAGACGGACTCGACACGCGTCATTACCCTTTCGATGGACTGGATCGACGGTGCCATTAAGGTGCCGGGAGCCACTGGGGCTTGGCATACTTTGTCGCATCACGCCGGTAAGCCGGATGCAATCGCCAGGCTGAGTCGCATCGAGATCGATACTCTCAAACATTTCAACCGATTTCTAGTCGAGATGGATCAAATCAAGGAAGAAGGCGGAAGCCTGCTGGATCACACCACAGTGGTAATGGGAAGCAACTTTGGCGATTCCTCGAATCATACCTGTGACGGTCTTCCGATCATTGTGGCCGGTGGCGGCTACCAGCATCAGGTACATACCGTTCTCGAGGAGCCTACCCCGCTCTGCAATCTCTACCTCGAGTTGCTACACGTGCACAATATCGATGTTGGCAGCTTTGGAAGTAGCCAGTCGGACATGGGTTTACTCAAGGGATAATAGATAATTCCGTTCAGGGTGTTCAGGTACTAACGTGCAAGGTAGACACCAGACCCTGAAAACGCTAAAATTCCCCGCGAACGTGGGCGACGAACATATGGAAACAAAGAAGGCACCATAGATGACCTGGTATGCCAGACTTCTTGCGATTCTCAAAGGTTGGGAAATTCTTGCCGTGGGACCTGTTATCACCATCGCCTGGTGGCCGGTGAACCTGCCCGCTTGGGCGTATATGTGGTCGCTATCGGTAGTTACGTTTTTTGGCTGCAAATGGCTCACGTGGCGACGAGCGGACCTGAAATCCGAAGTCTCCCTAGCCTCGCACTTAACCTATCTGTTTGCCTGGCCGGGAATGGAACCACGTGGTTTCTTTGCGCCTCAGAGCACGGAAAACCAAGCGCCCGCTCGAGAGTGGATGTGGGCCCTGCTCAAACTAACCGGTGGGCTGATCGTCTTGTTTTTTGTTTGCCCGTGGTTATCCAAGACGGTACCACCTTACGGGTTTGCATGGTGCGGGATGGCTGCCATTGCGTTCGTCCTGCACTTCGGGCTGTTCCATTTATTGAGTTGTTACTGGCGATTACAGGGCAAGACGGCGCCCCTTTTAATGAACTTACCGATTTGTTCCAGCAGCGTTGCAGATTTCTGGGGAAACCGGTGGAACATGGCATTCCGAGATATTACCCATCGCCATGTGTTTGGTCCTTTGACACGGTTGTGGGGACCGCGCCGGGCGTTGCTGATCGGTTTCTTCTTCAGCGGGCTGATCCATGATCTGGTGATATCAGTACCGGCAGGCGGCGGATACGGATTACCCACCCTGTTTTTCATGCTGCAGGCATTAGGGATTCTTGTTTCGCGGACGACCACCGGAAAACGGTTAGGAATTCATCGTGGGTTCCGAGGTTGGCTATTTACGCTGCTGGTGGTCGTGGTACCCTGTCCACTAGTATTTCACTCGAAGTTTGCATCGCAGGTGGTGCTTCCGTTTTTGGAAACCATAGGAGCGGCTTAAAGATGGAAAAAGAAAACATCATCCTTTTGATGGGGATCTGTCACTTTCTAATATTGATTGCCTCGGCGATGGTGCCGTTTAAATTAAATTGGAAAGAGGATCTTGCTGTATTGTCTAAATTGCATCGGCAGATGTACTGGGTTTATGGCGGCTATGTGGTGCTGTCGATCGTCGCGTTCGGTTTAATTTGCATTTTCAATGCGGCGGAAATTGCCGAGGGCAGTCCCCTGGCGCGGGCGTTGTGCGCTTACATTGCCTTGTTCTGGGGGATCCGATTTGCATTGCAGTGGGTCTTTGATGCCAGCCCGTTTTTGACGCGCTGGTGGTTACGCGTGGGATACCATGTATTGAGTGGATTCTTTGTGGCATTCACAGTGATATTTGGCTTCCTAGCAGCAGGATATTAAATTCAGCGGCGTCAGCGGATAATTGTTTAAGGCCGAAGACTATTTGTCGGACGACTCTGCCTTTTCGCGAGCGGCGATAACTGCAGCTTTCAATTGTTCGGTCATTTCTAACTCCGCAGTTCTCATGCTGAGCCAGCCAGCCTTGATGTTGACCGCCAGATACGCCTGCTCGGCATCGTCGAACGCGGCTTGCCATTGCTTCATCGCCATATAGACTCTAGCGCGGCTACGCAGGTGCGGTACAGAAATAGTTTTCGCCGGCTTCTGATCGGGCGAAGCTGGATCTACGACCGGGGCGTATGCAAAGGCCAAACGTTTGGCTTCGTCGAGATCATTGCGAGCGAGTGCAGCGTCCACGGCCTTCTCATCATGCCATTCGATCACGTTCTGGACTACGTCGCCATGTTGGGTGCTCATCGTCAAGCCTGAAAGCGCAGCAGCGACACTGCCATCGGGCCGAATAATTACGATGTTGGGTCGTGTACCCTCCTCAAGGATACCCAGTTCCTGCACGATCGCATTTTGCATCCCGCCGGGAACGAGCACTATAGGATAATCCTCGGGGTTCTTACGCGCCGCCACTACAGCCTTCGTAGCATCTATGTCGTCGGTGAGTACTGCGACGAATAAATTCACGTCGTCAAAGGGGCGTGTCTTGATATAGACGCTCTTCCCACGCATGACCCCACTGCTTTGGACGTCTTGGATAAATGATATAACGGTCCACTTTCCAGCGGATGACTCGGGAATTCGAATCGTGTTGCCATCTAGCGTGTTGAACTCAGCATTCAGAGTACGCGTCGCATCTTCGGGTTGACCGGTCGCGAGGAAATGTCCCTGACGCCGTCCGTACGTCCAACCGGCTACGAAAGGAGGATGGTACAGCCAATACCGTTGATAACGATCTAGGAGGAATGACGTGGCAGTCCACAACACAGGGTCACCAGAGTGCTTATCAAGAAAAGCCCGACGATATTGCTCGTGCAAACTTCGATCGCCAACATCCAATGCTAGGACTGCAGCGGCGGCGAGTACATTACCCGACGCCTGACCCCCACCGGTTTGTTCAATCATGCGGTTGATCACCGACGCCGGCTCCGCGTCCGTGGCCCGCAGTTCGTGTTTTGCCAGACAAAACCGAGAGACGATATCAGTGCCTTGTGGATAGCTCCCAGCAAGAGTAGCTTCAGCCGTTGCGACGGCAGCTTCTAGGTGAGCTTGGTCCAAGTCTAGTTGCCACAACCCAAGTAGGGCGATGATGCGACGATTGCGTACGATCCAAAGGTCCTCAGCGTCGGCGTATTTAGCGATAGCCTGGCGACAAAGCACCTCAGCTTTTTCGAAACCTATACGAACCTGATCCAGTGGTGCGCGATAACGCTGTGGCGTCTTAATAAAACATGCTTGGATTGATGCCAAAACCTCTGCGGGGACAGAAGCATTAGTTCTAGTGAGGGAAGCAACCGGTCCCGATTCACTGCTGCCAACCGCTTTCCATTCAGGCGGCGCAGCGGGATCAAAATCCCCAGCTGGATTTACAATCAGGCACTCACCTGTAAACATCGATTGCAGTTGGCCGGTATAGTGCGCCTTCGTCCACACTCGGGCCAGCATCGACTGCAGATTGCGTTCATAGCCTCGACTTCGCCGCCCACCAGACATGAAAAGTGCAGCGTAGCCCGTTGGACTCACAGTGATGATACTCGGATCTCGCCGCGCATATGTCTTGTAAATTGCATGTTCACGCCCGCCAGGCAATTTGAGTGCCGGCCAATCGAGTCCCAAGTCACGGAGGATACTCTGCCCTGCATCAGGCAGGCCATCTAGGTTCATACTAACGAATCGCATTCGCACAGCATCTTCCGGCGGCACTTTCTTCCAGGCAACGGCCAGCTCTTCAAGGTCTGCCATTCCGTCGTCGTCCTTGGACCAGAAATAGAGCGCCGTTGTTGTACCGAGCGTGTCCATTGGGAATCGAACAACCTTCCCGTCTGCCTGTTCAAAACGACCGATAAAGGGAGCGCCGAAAACCTGTCCACCCAACTTGTCGCGTTGAAAATTGATCATTTCTGGATCACCTGGAAAACGCTCGGCAATAACCTGCTGCAAATGACCAACAAGTCGAACGTCCCCAAACTCTAATGCCATCAGCATGGCGATACGAATGACTTTGGTTTCCACCTCAGTGCCCTGATAGCGGGAGATCAAGGGCCTTAGCGCATTAGCTCTTGCCTGAAGGTCCGCGCCTTTCTTTGCCTGCTCAACCTGTGACAACAACAAGTCGGCATCCAACCGAATGGCCGCATATTCATTTGGTGCTGAAGCGAGTTGACGACAAATTGCTAATAAGCCTGCACGGTTGGTCGCCGAATTCTCCAGTCCAAGCAGGGCTTGTTGCGCGCGGAACAAAATGCCCAACACCTCATAACGATTTGGCATGGTCTTGTTTGCAACAAGCAGCGCATCACCCTCGCGAAGCACGCGGTTGAGTTCCAACTTCTTGCGTGCAGACGACGATGCCTTTGCCGTGGCACTCAACTTGGTTTCCAATGCCGCGATTTCGGTAGGGGAAATCTGGGTAGCCTCCTGAGCGATAGTCGGCACCACATATAAACTGACGGCTACCAACACGACAGCGAGGTTGCAATTTAGAGCCTTACCGTTGATGGAGTTATTAATATGCATGGCGGAGTCATTCTTTCATCTCGCATTTGCGACTACGACGAGTTACTTCATGGGTTTTAGCTGAAACTCTTTGATGCTTACACCACGGTTGGGAGCGCGAAGCGTGAACATAATTGAATTCCCGCCTTCGCGTAGTTCGATGACTTGTGGGTCAGTTTGTTTCCACAACCCTTTAGTATAAGGCAGCGTAACATTGACGAGTGTTCGCCGGTTGAGTCTCAGAATAACCGTTTGCTGTGCAGAAACGGTTGCGATTTTTGCCGTAATTTCGTATTTTCCCGCGGCGGGAACTTGGACAGTATAACGCAGGATCTCCGGTCGAGTTCCTAGACGTTGGTAGTGGAGTTGCATACCTTCATCTCCCCAACTATTAAGAAACGCGATTTTATCGGTGTTGTTTTGCGGGAAAGTGCAAGCGACCGCGGGAACCGTGATGAGCCCATCGCTATCGACAACAATCTTCTTGTCCTCCGCAGGGATCTTGATCGCTGCGGATTGTTCATCACCGAGTAACTCGTCGGACTCGCCAAGTTTCATACCACCGGCCAACTCGACTGTTTCAACTCTCGCATCATCAACAATCGCTCGCTTCTTGTAGAAGGCCAATCCGTCCCAGAATCCACCGCCTTTGCCATATTGCCGAATACTGACGTCCTCTTCGCCCAACGCATCGCCTATCCACTTGGATCGTAGAACTTGCATATATGCGTTTTCGTGCTCGCGTGCTTGTGAGTCCAGCAGAAAATCCATCCCACCCTGTGGCCCACACCAGGCCGACGACCACCAGGCGCCGAAGCAGATGGCCCATCCCTCGGATGTCCAACGACTCATCGCCGCGTGGCCTGTCTGCGTCGATCGGCGAGCCGGAATTCCAAAAGCTCGAGTGAGTGTGCGTCCGTAAAACGCGCGTGGTCCGCACTTGCCTCCGCAGGCGACGATCTGTTGAGTCCTAGTGCCTAGTGCATCGTCGAAATTGGGAGTTTGATAAGGGACATCACTTTTGACGAAACGCGTGTACCGCCACTTCTGATCGTCATTGGCGATATGGTCGGGACGATAAGTTCGCAGCATTTCTCGCGTCCACGCGAGTTCCTGATTACTGTAAGGATCACTCGTGATGAATCGGCATTCCCATGTGTTCATGTCTTTGAAGGCTGGATCCAGTTCTCCCGCAAGATAGGCTTTTTCATAGTGGAGATAACGCGCGACCTGGCCATCGGGCGTTTTATGGTCAGTGTATACAATCCCGTAAACCCCTCCCTTTTCCTTGCCGTCTAACCATGGCTGGTGAAGTGCCGTGCCCAACGCTAGTCGCTGGAGGATTCCCGGCTTACCGGCCCGCGGGCTTGCTGCGCGGATCGCAGCGTAGGCCTGCATTGCTTCTCCGTACTCCCCGCCGTTGGCACCCCCCGCAATGAGCACCTGTAGCATGAGTTCTTCGTCGGCGAACAGTTCCTGTAACAAGGCCCTTTCGGTATCGCCTTGTTGAGCGAATTCGGCTAGGCCACGTGGCGTTCCATGCCGGATGATCGCCGCTTTCATAAACTTTGAATCCAGCTTGCTGTCAGCGAGTAGTGAATCGACATCGGCGAACAAGGCCCTAGCGGCGGTGAGCGATTCAAGCTCCGCCTTAGTCTTAGCCGTCGCGTAAGCCTCGTAGGTTTCTGGCGAATCTCCTTCGCTAGGAGCGGTTAGGCCTGCCAGTTTGACTCTCGCGCCGATGAACGCCGACTTTTTCTGATCGTCTAAGTCCGGTAATTGCGCTGAGACTTCATTCTGTATCGAATCCAATATCTGAGCGTAATGGACTTCAATCGTTTTACCCTGTTCGGTAAGCGCAGGAGCTTCCTCCTGTTGCGCCGTGGTAATATTGCATATCCCAAACATGACTGCGAAAACGACTAGCCGAGTGTTAGTTATGTAAGTTGCATACATTTTGATGAATAATCTCCTTAATGTTCTTTCGTCGACTTAGCTTCTATTCTATCGAGCAATTCAATACATTTCGTCGCAAATCGTGCTCCCAGCGCCGGATATTTGTCCTTCGGGAAGTGCACGCCGGCGTCTGGGCTGCTGAAGTCATCGGTATCGATCCAATCGCCATTTGGGGCATCACTCGCTAGTTTAACCTGTGCGGCTCGAACTTGCCGCCAAAATGCGGCCGTCGGTCCATTTAGAGGAACGTCGTTGATACGCCCAATCACGAAACCGATTTCCTTGCGTTGTAGATCAGTTTTTAGTCGCCGCAACAACCTCACGAAACTTTCCTCGTAAACGGCCCCCAATCCCCGCATTCCATCTGACTCGCCCTGCATCCAAATGAAGGTGGTCGTGTCATGTGACTTCCCATCGCAGGCTTGGCGAACTAGTTGTAGCAAAGGCGCGTAAACTTCGCCATGCTGCAGTTTTGTGCGATCTGAAGGCGGACCCTTGCCGGGAAACCGGTAGTCCTTTGGAAATCGATAGTCTTTGTCCCAGAAGCGAATACCACGTCCCGACTTGCAATGATAGACTACCGTCACGTTATCCTTGCCAAAGTGTTCCTCTACGACGCGACTAAAGCCGGACTTTAGTCCGCCCGTCATATTCGACTGGCCAGAAAGAATGAACAGATGAGTCTGCGGTTGATCAACAGCCATTCCCTTGGCTGAAAATAGAATCACGGCCGCCATGCTCAAAAACACTCGTGCGACTAGGCTAGCTGCGATCGCCGCAGCGTGTGGCGCGTTGGGTCGTATGCCATGCAAAACAATCTCAGATCCCTTGGTTCTATTCATTTACTTACCCTTTAAGCCTATCTCTGATAAACGGGAATGTACCGGTGCGGCGTCCCGAGTATGATAATTGCCATAGGCGTCTTGTGCGGATAGTCTTCCTCTTTTTCCTGCCACGAGCCGTTGGGCTGTTGCAATGCAATTAAGGCGTCACGTATTTTCGGATACCAGTTTGCATAGCGTTCATCGCCTGCTTGTACCATCGCCTGCATTGCGTAGTAGTGCGAGTAATAGAAATGGCCGTTGTCCTTTCTGGAGAATACCTTCGGATTATTTTCGAGGGAACTGAGTGCCGCCTCGACCCACTCCGTGTCACGGTTTCCGGCGAGTTGGGCAGCATATACCCCTCCAGCCGTACACGCGACCGTGTACCCTTTACCTTGATAACCGAAGCCACCAGTTCTTTCGTCCCAGACCTGATCTCGTAGGTAATTTGTAACCCGATCAATCGTCTCGCTGGGAACCAATACCCCAGCTTCACGGGCTGACGCTAGAGACACAAACACCATTGCAGTCACCGAGGTGTCTTGCCCCGCGTCGGGACGGGGTGCATAACGCCAACCGCCGAGCGGGCTTTGTGAACGGAGGATGATCTGCACGGTGCGTTCTAGAGCCTGCTGAATCGCCTTGTTGTCAGCGGGATCTTTAGTCATTCCCCAGAGTTCGGACATGGCGATGGTGAACAGACCAATTTCATACATCTTGACTCCCATAGCGCCTGTTGGCGAATCTTGAGACCTCTTCAGCAAGTAGTTCTTCGCGCGCTCCAGTGCTGCGCCGTG